>ENA-OQVM01000357-OQVM01000357.1-marine-metagenome-genome-assembly--contig:-NODE-357-length-73930-cov-10.262494_pt1 | contig 73930 bp, 59 predicted proteins | sample MGYA00237776_ERZ505498 | MGnify/ENA primary metagenome ERZ505498 (study PRJEB26159, sample SAMN06265151) | marine metagenome | isolation source: Helgoland LTER site | place: Germany:Helgoland, sampling... | reverse complement strand
AGAGCTGGGCCTGACCTTTCTTATCGTCACCCACGACCAGCAGGAAGCCATGACAGTTTCCAGCCGTATCGGCGTCATGCGCGCCGGGCAGTTGCAGCAGATTGGGACGCCGGGCGAGGTCTACGAATACCCGCAAACTGGATTTGTCGCGGACTTTATCGGCGATACTTCGCTGTTCGAGATTGAGATTGTTGGACAGGAAGGCGACTTCACGGTCGCCAAGTGGAATGGGGCGGAGGCACCGGTTTACTTGCGCGCTTTGGACGACAACCCTGTGGATCCGGCGGCGAAGTTTCTCTCCGTGCGCCCTGAAAAGGTCACCGTCAGCCGCGAACAACCCACCGACGCTCCCAACGCCTTCAAGGGCAAAGTGGTTGATATCGCCTACACGGGCAGCCAGTCGGTCTATCATGTCGAGCTGTCGCCGGGGGTCACCATCAAGGCTTTGGATACCAACCGCTTGCGGCTTGTGGCGTCGTCGATCACGTGGAACGATGAGGTTTGGGTCAGCTGGCGTGCGCGTTCCGGGGTGGTGTTCCAGTCATGATGATCCGCGCCGTGAAGGGGCTGACACGCCGCTTGCCCATCATCATTCCGTTCTTCTGGTTGTTCGTCTTTTTCCTGACGCCATTTTTCATCGTCCTGCAGATTTCCTTTGCCGAATTCGAGTATGGCCAGCCGCCGTACGTGCCGAATTTTCGCAAGGTGGAGGGGCTGAGCGACTTCTTCACGCAATTGCAGATGATGACCCTGTACAGCTACGAAATTCTGCTCAGCGACAATCTTTACTGGAAAGCCTTCCTGTCCTCGCTGCGTATTGCGGCTGTCGCTACGTTCTTTGCGCTGCTGATCGGCTATCCGCTGGCCTACGCCATGTCGCGCGCGCCGCGAAGTTGGCAGCCGATTTTGCTGATGGCGGTTATCCTGCCGTTTTGGACGTCGTACCTCATCCGAATTTACGCATGGAAAGCGATCCTGCAGAAAAACGGGTTCCTCAACAACGTGTTGATGGAGTTGAGCGTTATCACCGAGCCGCTGACCCTGCTCAGCACGCCGTTCGCTGTCTATCTGGGTATTATCTACACCTACCTGCCGTTCATGGTGCTGCCGGTCTATTCGAGCCTTGAGAAGATCGACCCGAGCTACAACGAAGCGGCACGAGACTTGGGCGCTAGCGGCTTGACGGCGTTTTGGCGGGTGACGGTGCCGCTGTCGCTGCCCGGGGTGATTGCGGGCTGTTTCCTGGTGTTTATCCCGGCCATGGGCGAATGGGTGATCCCCGACTTGCTGGGCGGATCGGGTACGCTGATGATTGGTAAGCAGCTGGCGACTGAGTTGTTCAACAACAACGATTGGCCCGTCGCAGCGGCGGTTGCCGTGTGCATGATCATGGTGCTGATTGTGCCCATCGTGATTTTCCAGCGTGCGCAAGAGAGCGACCAACGCCGCCGGCAGGAGGAGGGCTAGGACATGTCTCGCTTTTCCCCTTTCAACGCCGTTGCGCTGACTTTTGGGTTCGCGTTTCTCTATCTGCCGATCATGCTGCTGGTCGTCTACTCGTTCAACGAGAACGATTTGGTGACGGTTTGGACTGGTTTTTCGTTCAAATGGTACGGCGAGATGTTCGCCAACCGGGGATTCCGCGACGCCGCGTGGGTGACGATCCGCGTGGCGTTGATCAGCTCAACGGTTGCGACGGTGCTGGGCATGATGGCGGCCGTGACGCTGGTGCGGGCCAAGGTGTTCTTTGGGCGTACGCTGTTTACCGGCATGGTCTATACCCCGTTGGTGATGCCCGAGGTGATCACGGGGATCTCGCTGTTGCTGTTTTTCGTAAATTTCGACATCAACCGGGGCATGGAGACGCTGATTATCGCGCACATTACCTTCACGATGGCCTTTGCCACCGTGGTGATTTCGTCGCGGTTGATCGACTTTGACATGAGCTTGGAAGAGGCGGCACGAGATCTGGGCTGCAGCCGGTTTGAGGCGTTCATGCGGGTGACGTTGCCGAACATCGCGCCGGCGGTTGCCGCAGCGTGGTTCCTGTCGCTGGCCTTGTCATTGGACGACGTGGTGGTCAGCCAATTCGTCAACGGCCCCGGCTCGACAACCTTGCCGATCAAAGTGCTATCCTCGGTCCGCTTAGGCGTATCGCCGGAAATCAACGCCCTCAGCGCGACACTGATCGGTCTGGTGACATCGGCTGTGATCATCGCCACCATCATCCAAAAGACCCGCGCCGTGCGGGAAAGCTAAAGCGTCGCCTGTCGCATGATCGCGGCGCTGTGTTAAGACTAAACGATCAAGCAAGCGCGATAAATGATTGAAGGTAATGCCGTGTCCGGTTCAGAGTTTGATTTTGTCATCGTAGGCAGTGGGTCTGCAGGGTCCATTATGGCGGCGCGGTTGAGTGAAGACCCTTCGGTCCGCGTGGCGTTGTTGGAGTTTGGCGGTTCTGATCGGTCGATCTTTGTGCAGATGCCAACCGCGCTTTCCATCCCCATGACCAAAGACCAATTCAACTGGGGCTACTGGTCAGATCCAGAGCCCGGCTTGGATGGACGGGTCATGGATTGTCCGCGTGGCAAGGTTTTGGGCGGTTCATCGTCGATCAATGGCATGGCCTATGTCCGCGGCTGTGCGGGGGATTTGAACCAGTGGGAAGAAGCCGGGGCAGAGGGGTGGAATTATGCCAGTCTGCTCCCTTACTACCGCCGCATGGAAACCACGGCTTGGGGCGATGATGCCTATCGCGGGCGCGAGGGCGCCGTTGGTGTTGGCAATGGCAACGACCGCCAGATGAACCCCCTTTATGACGCCTTTATCCAAGCCGGCGAGCAAGCGGGTTATCCGGTTACAGAAGACTATAACGGACATCAGCAAGAGGGCTTTTCGCCCATGCAGATGAACGTCGCTGGTGGCGTCCGGCAGTCCACGGCGAATGCCTATCTTGCGCCAGCGCGAAAGCGGTCCAACCTGACCATCATCACCGGTGTGATGGCGCAGCGTGTGATCCTTGATGGGACCAAAGCGACGGGCGTTGAAATCACCAAGAATGGCAAAACAGCGCACGTTATGGCGACCCGTGAAGTCGTTCTTGCCGCGGGCTCGATCGGCTCGCCTACACTGCTCCAGCGGTCCGGCATTGGGCCGGCGCAGGTGCTGAAAGACGCTGGTGTCGTGCCGGTGGTTGACTTGCCGGGTGTGGGGGCAAACCTGCAAGATCACTTGGAGGTCTATTTCCAGTATCGCTGCACCCAGCCCATCACGCTGAACGGTCGTTTGAACCCGATCAGCAAGGCCTGGATTGGCGCGCGGTGGATGTTGACCAAAACCGGTCTGGGCGCAACAAACCACTTTGAATCGTGCGCCTTTATCCGCTCGGACAAGGGCGTGCAGTGGCCGGATATTCAGTATCACTTCCTGCCCGCGGCCATGCGCTATGACGGTCGAGCGGCCTTTGACGGCCATGGCTTCCAAGTCCACGTTGGCCCCAACAAGCCCCACAGCCGGGGTCGTGTTGCCATCAAATCACCGGCGGCAGAAGACGCGCCGAGCATCCTGTTCAATTATCTCAGTGATGAGCGTGATGTGCAGGACTGGCGCAAGGCCATTCGGCTGACCCGCGAAATCCTGCAACAGGACGCTTTGGCCGACTTCCGCGGTGAAGAAATTCAACCCGGTTTCCACATCGACAGTGACGAAACCATTGACCAATGGGTGCGCGAGAACGTCGAGAGCGCCTATCACCCCTCTTGCACGTGTAAAATTGGCCGCGACGACGACCCTATGGCCGTACTGGACCGGGATTGTCGCGTGCGGGGCGTAGAGAACCTGCGGGTGGCTGACAGCTCGATTTTCCCCGTTATCACCAATGGCAACCTGAATGCTCCATCGATGGTCGTGGGCGAGCGGGCGGCGGATATTATTGCGGGCCGGGATTTACTGCCGCCAAGCAATGCGCCGGCGTGGTTCGACCCCGAGTGGGAAACCCGCCAGCGTATCGGCGCAGCGCCGGCCTAGAGCGTGGCCTGTGCTGCGCCGGCCTAGAGCGTGGCCTGTGCTGCTGCGACAGCGGCAGTGAGTTCGCTCAGCAGCAAATCGGGGTCTTCGATCCCGACAGACAGGCGGAAGAAGCCCTCATCAATACCCAATTCGGCTCTTCCGGCTGCCGTCAGACCGCGATGGGAGCTGGACGCCGGGTGCGAGAGGGTCGTGCCGATATCGCCCAAGGTTGGGGCAAACGGGATTTCCCCGGCGGCACGAATGAAGGCGTTGGCCTGTGCCCGTCCGCCGCTGATCCGAAAACTGACCATATTGCCCGGATTTTGACCGAGCAGGGCTTGGGCCTTTTCCGCGTCCGGGTGGTCTGCGCGGCCCGGATAGATCACGGCTTCAACCCCCGCCAAACCGGCCAAGCGGTCGGCAATCTGTCCGGCGGTTTGCTGTGCTCGGTCGAACCGTAAATCAAAGGAATGCATGCCGCGCTCAGCCATCCAGCAGTCCCACGGCGAGGGCGTCAAACCCCATGTTACGGCGGCATCAACAATCGGTTGGCGCAAACCGGGATCGGCGACCGAGGCATAACCCAAGGTCACATCCGAATGCCCGGCAAGCAGCTTGGTCACCGAGTGGATCACAATATCGGCGCCGTGGTCATAGGCGCGAATGGCCCGAGGCGTGGTGAAGGTGTTGTCCATCATCAGCAGGGCTTGGTGGTGCGCGGTGATGGCCGCGATCCCATCAAGGTCGGCAATCCGCAATGTTGGGTTCGAAACGACTTCAACCATCACCAGTTTGGTTTCTGGCCGCATTGCAGCAGCAACGTTAGCCGCATCGCCAGCGTCAACAAATGTGCACTCGATGCCAAAGCGGGGCAGATCTTGGGTCAGCAAGCGCAAGCTGCGGCCATAGAGCTGATCGCCAGCAACGATATGGTCGCCTGCTTTCAATAGGCCAAGAAATACAGCCGAAATCGCGCCCATGCCGGAACCCAGCATGATCCCCGGTGTCGGGGAGGCTTCCAGCGCATCAATCTTTGCCGCCACAACATCCGCGTTGGGGTGTCCTTCGCGCGCGTAGGTATAGCCCGAAGCGCGGCCTTCATACTGGTCATCCAGCGCATCCGCATCGGGCGAGGCGTACACCACAGCGGGCTGCAACGGCGTTCCAACCGCCACGGAAGCCGAAGACGGCATAGGGGTGCGGCGGACAAGATTGGGGGGGCGTTGGTTGGATCGGTTGCTGGCCATGATCATTCATCGGTTTCTGTCAGTGGGTTTGGTTCATAATCGGCGCGCGTGCCGCGAAAACACAAGAACTGGTTTTGACCATCGGGCAAGCAGGAAGGTGAAACCCCGTTGTGCAGGGACGCCAATCATGACCGACGCTGACCGCCCAGACGTAAAAGACAACCCCAGCGCGCCAGCGGATCGCCGGGTGCGCGTGGTCGTGAGCTTGATCGTGTCCATGATGCTGGTTGGTTTGGGCAATGGCCTGCTGTTCGCGTTTATCCCCATTCGTATGGCTGGTTTGGGCTATGAGCCCTTTGTGGCTGGCGCTTTGATTGTCGTGCTGGCGGTGGGCGGCTTTGTCGGGTGCTTTGTCACGGGGCCGCTGATGAAGCGGTTTGGAACAGCGCGGGCCTATCTGCTGGGGATTGCCATGCTGCTCAGTGCCCATACGATTTTGGCGCTGACCTCTGATCCGTTCTTCTGGGGCTTGTCGCGACTGATTTACGGCATCGCCGTCACGCAGTTGTTTATCGTCAGCTACAGCTGGATCAACGGCTCGGTCACCAACCAAGCGCGGGGGCGGGTGCAGGCGGTGTTCTATTCCTGCTTTATCGTTGGCATGGGCGTGGGTGGCTATGGCGTGAGCTTTGTTGACGTGACGACGAACATGTCGCCCCGCGTCTCCATCGTTCTGACCCTATTGGCCGTCATTCCGCTGATCATTCCGGGCTTGCCCAAGGTCAACATTGCCCGCGATTCGGCCATCCGGCTCCGGCGCACGTGGCAAATCTCGCCGGTGGGCTTCATGGGGATGTTCTTTGTCGGTGGACTGACGTTGCTGGTCCAAGGCTTTGCGCCGATTTACGGACAGGCGGTGGGCTTCCAACCCGGACAGATCGGCTTCATGCTGCTGCTGATGCAAATCGGCATTATCGGGGTGCAGATCCCGGCTGGAATTGCTTCTGACCGCTGGGATCGGCGCTGGGTGCTGATTGTCTGCGCGCTGATGATCACGGCGTTTGCGGGGCTGACCAGTCAGGTTACGGGGCTGAATTTCTTTTTGCTGGTTGCTGCATTTGCGCTGTGGGCTGGCGCGACAGAAACCATCTTTTCGATCTCGACCGCGCAAGCAAATGACCATGCCCGTTCGGATGAATACGTGATGCTGGCGGCAACACTGACCATGGTTTGGTCCATCGGCGCGACCGTCATTCCTTTGCTGACGTCCGTGCTGACCAAATTCATCGGACCAACAGCCTATATGTACACCGCGGGTGGTTTGGGCCTGATCTATGCAGTGTTTGTTGCAGTTCGGATCACCATGCGCGAAGTCCCCGAACCCGATCCGGCGTCAGAAGCGCACGAGCTGCACGAACCCCCTCGGCTGTGAGACAAAATGGGGACTTTATCGCGGCTGATTCAACAGCTACTTAAAGCCTTCCGATCACCGTTTGAGAGCAGCCATGGACCACCGCGAATTTGTCGCCGGATTGACCGCTGAGCAACGCCGCGCCCTGACCGCCAAATCAGACCGCGCCGGGCTGTTGCATCTCGCTGGGCATGGGGGCGTGATTGCGGTGCTGGGCGTTTTGATTGCGCTGCGCGTGCCGTTCTGGTGGGCGCTTATGCTGCCGTTGGGGGTGGCGCAGGTGATGCTGTTCACCCTGAACCACGAAGCCATTCACCGCACCGCCTTTTCAAGCCGATGGCTGAACGACTGGATTGCGCGCGCTTGCGGCGTTCTGCTGGTTCTGCCGCCAGAGTGGTTCCGGTTTTTCCATTTTGAGCACCATCGCCATACTCAAGACCCCGACCGCGACCCGGAGCTTGCCGGACACGCGCCAGAAACGCGCTGGCAGTACGTGCGGCACGTCAGCGGGATTCCGCTGTGGGTGGCGTCATTTCGCGTGGTGTTCCAGAACGCGCTGGGCCGCAACAGCGATGGTTTCATTCCCAACGCAGGCCGAGCGAAAATTCAGCGCGAAGCGCAGATATTGGTGCTGATGTACGCAGCGCTGCTGATCGGCTCCATCGCCATGCAAAGCGCACTGCTGTTGTGGCTGTGGGTGGTGCCTGTGGTGCTGGGCCAGCCGTTTCTGCGGCTGTACTTGATGGCCGAGCACGGGCGATGCGCCTTTGTCGCCAATATGTTTGAGAACAGCCGCACGACGTTCACCGGGCCGCTGATCCGGTTCTTTGCGTGGAATATGCCTTTCCACGCCGAACACCATGCGTTCCCAACGGTGCCGTTTCACCGGCTACCGGAACTGCACGGCTTAACGGCGCAGCACCTTCGCGCCACCAGCGAAGGATACCGCGCCTTTACCGCCGAAAGCCTGTCACAACTGACGACGCAAGCTGACCAAACGGTCTGAGCGTCCCTAGACGCTCAGGCACATGTACTTGATTTCCAAATAGTCATCGATGCCGTGGCTTGACCCTTCGCGGCCCAAACCGGACTCCTTGATCCCGCCGAACGGCGCGACTTCGGTGGAGATGATGCCCGTGTTGATGCCAACAATGCCGTATTCCAGCGCCTCAGCCACTTTGTACACCCGTGACAGGTTTTGGGAGTAGAAGTAGGACGCCAAGCCAAAGCGCGTGTCGTTTGCCTGCTCGATCACCTCGTCGTCGGTCTCGAACCGGTACAGCGGGGCGAGGGGGCCAAAGGTTTCTTCCTGTGTGACAGCCATGGTGCGGTCCACGTTGGTCATGATGGTTGGCTCAAAGAACAAACCGCCCAACGCGTGCTCCTTCCCGCCCAGAATGACTTCTGCGCCTTTGGAAACAGCGTCTGCGACGTGTTCTTTGACCTTATCAACGGCCTGTGGCTCGATCAGCGGGCCAAAGGCGACGCCGTCTTCCATGCCGTTGCCGACCTTCATCGCCTTGATGCGCGCTGCGAACTTTTCCGCAAAGGCATCGTAGACGCCGGACTGAACATAAATCCGGTTGGCACAAACACAGGTTTGACCGTTGTTGCGGAACTTACAGATGATCGCGCCTTCGACAGCAGCATCAATATCCGCGTCATCAAACACGATGAACGGCGCATTGCCGCCCAGCTCCATCGAGGTCTTTTTGATTTGTGGCGCGCATTGCTCCATCAGCTTCGCACCGACTTCGGTGGAGCCGGTGAAGGACAGCTTGCGCACGGTGGGGTTCGAGGTGATTTCGGCCCCGATCGCAGCGGAGGAACCGGTTAGGACGGACAGCACGCCGGCTGGAATGCCAGCCTGCTCCGCCAACACACACAGCGCCAACGCTGAGTATGGCGTCGCGGTCGCTGGCTTGACGACCATGGAGCACCCCGCCGCCAGCGCTGCGCCGGCTTTGCGGGTGATCATGGCATTGGGGAAGTTCCACGGGGTAATGGCTGCTGTTACGCCAATGGGCTGGCGAATAACCTGAATCCGCTTGTCGCGCTGGTGGCCGGGAATGATTTCGCCGTAGGTGCGCTTGCCCTCTTCGGCAAACCACTCGATGAAGCTGGCGCCATAGGCGATTTCGCCTTTCGCCTCGCCCAAAGGCTTACCCTGCTCCAGCGTCAGTAACTCACCCAAGGCGTCTTGGTTGTCCATCATCAGGTTGAACCATTTAATGAGGATGCCGTGGCGCTCTTTAGCGGTCATGGCGGCCCAAGCCTTTTGCGCGATGCGCGCGGCTTCGATGGCTTCAGCGGTTTCTGCGGCGCCCATCTTTGGGATCGTACCGAGGCGTTCGCCGGTGGCCGGGTTGGTCACGTCGATGGTTTCGCCGGATTGAGCGTCCATCCACTGACCGTTGATGTAGCACTGCTGTTTGAAGAGGGGGCTGGAGAGAACGGACATGTTCCAAAACTTCCTTCGTTTGACTTTATTAAGCCTTAACCCTCTTCCCCCGTTCGATCAAACCCGCTTGTGACATGCCTAAGCCAAGAAAGCCGATAATCCACGAGTTGAGGCGGACATTTGGGCCATGGCTTCGGGGTCGTTCTGCACGTCCTTGGCCATCTTCTTGCCCAGCTCGACGCCGAACTGGTCAAAGCTGTTGATGCCCCAAACCGCGCCCTCGACGAACACTCGGTGCTCATAGAGCGCGACGAGCTGACCCAGCACAAAGGGTGTGAGCTGCTGGTAAGCGATTGTGACGGAGGGCCGATTGCCGTCGAAGCGGCGTTCGGGGCTGGGCTGTGGGTCGTCCTGCTGTGTGCCAACCATCAGGGCTTCAGCTTGGGCCAGACAATTGGCCTTCAGGATCTCATGCTGGTGCTGCAAGCCCGGTTCATGGCTTTGCGCGGCGATCAGGAACTCCGCGGGAACGATCCGCGTGCCTTGATGCAACAATTGATAGAACGCGTGCTGACCATTGGTCCCCGGCTCCCCCCACACAATCGGCCCGGTCATCCCGGCAACGGGCGTGCCGTCCTTGGTGGTGTGCTTGCCGTTGGATTCCATATCCAGCTGCTGCAAGTAGGCTGGTAGCAAGCCAAGACGCTGGTCATAGGGCAGCACAGCCCGGCTTTCATAGCCACAGAAGTTGTTGTGCCACAGGCCCACCAAGGCGAACAGCAGCGGCAGGTTCTGTGCTGGCGCTGCGGTCAGGAAATTGGTGTCCATCGACAGCGCGCCTGCGAGCAAATCGGAGAAATGCTCGGGGCCAATAGCGATCATGACGCTCAGCCCAACGGGCCCCCACAGGGAGTAACGCCCCCCAACCCAGTCTTCAAACCCGAATACGCGTTCTGGCGCGATGCCGTAGGCGGACGTGCGGTCTTCTGCGGTTGAAACGGCTGCTAAGTGCGCGCCAAACTGCTCACCAACGGCGTCCTTGAGCCATGCAACGGCGGTGTCGGCGTTGGTCAGGGTTTCAATGGTGGTGAAGGTCTTGGACGCAATGATCACCAGCGTGCGCTGGGGGTCCAAAGCCGCGAGCGTGTCGGCGATGTGGGCGCCGTCAATGTTGGAGACGAAGTGCGGCGTTATTCGATCGATAAACGGCGAAAGCGCGCGGCAGGCCATGGCCGGCCCCAAATCGGAGCCGCCTATGCCGATGTTGACCACGTCGGTGAAAGGCTGGCCGTCAGAAGCTGTGATCGTGCCATCACGCAAGCCTTCAGCAAAGCCAGCCATCAGGTCCAGCGAGGCGCGAACGCCAACGGTTACATCTTCACCATCGACCATGACAGGACGGCTTGGGTCGGGGCGGAGGGCGGTGTGTAAAACCGAGCGGCCCTCGGTCACGTTGATGGCCTGTCCACTGAACATGGCATCGCGCTGGGCTGCGACGCCCGTTTCCGTTGCAAGCGCCTGCAACGCGCTCAGGGTCTGGGCGTCAATATTGGTCTTGGAGAAATCCAGCAAAAGACCGTCGTGCTGCGCTGAAAAAGCGTCAAAGCGCGCGGGGTCAGCATCAAACAAACGGATGATGGGCCGGGTTTTGACAGCCTCAGCGCGCTGAGTGAGGTCGTTCCAGATGTCGGTCATGGCGTCGAGGACCTTGAGCTATGGTATGGGGCTTCACGCCGTCATTGAAACAAACGTTACAAAATTTCAAGCGTTTGTTTCATCGCGCCGATCAATCCCGCAATCAATTTAAGGATTGATAAACCGCGTCCACGAGGCCCTGTCCACGTTCATTTGCGAAAAAGCCGATACCCAATCGTGTCATGGCGTAGCCAAAGGCGATGCGCTGGTCCGGATCGGCAAAGCTGATCGAGCCACCAATACCCGTATGGCCAAAGGCACCATCGGGGATGAGCAGGGAGCGGGCTTGCTTGGTGGGGCCACGGTTGTCCATGCGCAGCATCGCGCCGAGAGAAAATCGTGTGGGAAGGCCAAGATTCAAGTCCTTCTGGCTTTCCATCGAAGGCCGGCGCAGCCGCTCAACCGCGTCCTGGCTCAGCAGCGAACCGTCATTTTCTGCCAAAGGGGCATACATGGCCGCCATCCCGCGCGCATTGCCTATGCCCCCGGCACCGCCGATGTGAGCGGGCCAATAGATCGGTTTGTTTGGCGCAAATCGGCCTGAGTTAACCAGCGATAAAAACGGAAGGGAGGTCTTGTCGAACACGATCTTTCTTAAGAAAGGGTTGGTCAACAGGCTTGCGAAGGACGGCGTTTGCAGGATCACAGGGGCAAAGCGATGATATTCGCTGCGGGGCAGTCCAATATAGAACTCAGCGCTTGTGGGCTGTCGGATATGGGTATCGAAGTATTCACCAAGGCTGAGCCCAGACACCCGGCGCACGACTTCACCCACAAGCCAGCCAAAGGAGACCATGTGGTAGCCGTTGGTGCTGCCCGGTTCCCAAAACGGCTCTTCGGCGGCGAGGGCTTCGACCATGAAATCCCAGTTTCGGAAACCAGCGTGCGGAACACGACGGCGCAAGGCGGGGAGGCCTGCGGAATGGTTCAGCAACGATGCCACCCGGATGCGGCCCTTACCCTGTGCGGCAAATTCCGGCCAATAGGTCGCGACAGGGGCATCGAGTTCGACTTTGCCCTCGTCCACCAACTTGTGCAGACACAGGGCTGTGGCAACCTTGGTGTTGGAAAAGACGGGCAGCAGGGTTTCAGCCTGCCACGGTATTGTTTTGGCCGGGTTTTCATGCCCCATCCACAGATCCACGACGGTCTGTCCCTGATGGATCACCGAAACACAGGCACCGACTTCTCCGTGCTGGCGGAAATTGGCGACAAAGGCCTCGGCGACAGGCATGAACTGCGGCGCGGCGAAGCCGCCTAGGGTTGGGTTGTCTTCGAAAAGCGCGTTGATGGCGGCGTTCCTTACGTCCATAGAGGTGACAACCGAGGCACACAGCCCTCGTTTGGCGTCTTTTCATGCGTCATGCGGACGTTAGCCGATGGCGCAGATTTCTGGCAATATTGTTCCAATCGACAAAACTTCATAGTGGGAAACGGTTTTCAGCACTGGCTTTTATCGTCCCTTTGCTTGCAGGTTTACTCGCGTAGAGCCTATGGTAATGTTTGAAAATAGCTTACCGCATAAGTCTAAAAACTTAATTTATCTAACCAGTTGAGACCCTATGGATCGGATGCGTAGCTTGCGCCAGATTGTGACTCTGGCTGATGCAGGCAACTTCAGGAAGGCCGCAGAGCGCTTGGGTGTGACGCACTCAGCCTTGAGTCAGGCCATCGCCAAGCTGGAGGACAGCTATGGCGTTCCGCTGTTTGTTCGGAACAAGCAAGAGACAGTGCCGACGGCCTTTGGCCGCCGCATGGTCGAGGCGGCACGGCAAGCGCTGGTCGAAATTGAGCGCGCAGAACGTGATGTTGCGATGATGCGCAACTGGGAAACCGGTGTGCTGACCATCGGCTCTGACCCCAATGTCGCCGAAAGCCTGCTGGCACCGGTTCTGGTCAGCATGATGCGGCGGCATCCGCACGTGCGGATCAAAGTGCTGTCGCGCAACTGGCAGGCGATGGAACACAGCCTGATCAACAAGACCATCGACATCTACGTTGGCTTGGCCCCGGATCGACGCACCGATGCGCTGGTCTATGACAGCATCCCCTTGGCACCGCCGATTTGTGTGTGCCGGGCAGGGCATCCCTTGATCGGGCGGCCTTTGCGCATGCAGGACATCCGCCCCTATCCATTTTTGGCCGCCGATGCGCCTGTTTGGTATCTGGAAAACGTGCGTCAAACCTATCAGGACGAACTCAAGACACTGGACGATGTGCGCTCCACGTTCTTGATGACGCAGGACTTAGGCTTGATGCGCAAGATGATTGCGGAGACCGACGCCATTGGCGTGCTGCCGGCGCAGGTCGTGTCCGACCAGCTCAAGCGCAACGAAGTGGCGAAACTGCGTTTCCACCGCGAGCCGTTCCGCGGCAGCTTGCCCGGCGTCATCGCGCGCCTGGACGGCTACCCACTCCCGCCCATTGCCCAAGCCTTGGTCACACGGATTCACCGTGCGGTGCAAAAGCGGATGCCCGGGTAATCGAAGGTCTGTTCCCTTGTGCCGCCAGCAGCCAAGCTGGAAAGCGGGCGCGGGGTTTTGTGGGGACAAAAGGCGCGTCTTTGCCTCTTAATAGGCGGTGAAAACGCTCTATATCCGTTCTATTGATGGGTGAAAAACCCAAAACGGGAGGTTTAGTACAATGAAATTGCTTCAGAAAATCCTGATCACAGTCCTTATGGCGCTGTCGCTGCCGTTGGTTGCCAAGGCCGAGGACGCGGACGTCCACCCCGTTACGGGGCTTTGGGATACCGCCGGCGTCGGCGACCCGCCACGCTTTCTGATCGTGGATATTGGCACCTGTGCCGACGATGCGTCCAAGTATTGCGGCGAAGTCATCGCGGCGCCGGAGGCTGACGACCCGGATTACTTCCTGACCAAGCTGATCTTGTTCAACCTGATCGATCTGGGGGATGGAAAGTTCGGTAAAGGCAAAGTCTGGAACCCGATTGATGACAATATTTACGGCGGGAAAATGCAGTTGATGGACAACGGAACGCTGGAGGTTGCTGGGTGTATTTTCGGCATTTGCCAGTCGCAAGTTTGGACCCGCACACCGGAAAGTTAAGGTCGTCGGTTGAGACCCTGATCCAAAGGCCTGTGTTGCCCTGTTAGAAGTCTGTAAAAGCCGTTGCAAAAGCCGTTGTAAAACGCTTGCAACGGTCTTTTTCTGTGCGTTTGGTGGCGGTTCAGAGTAAACTCGTCAGGTCATTGAGTTTTCCCTCACGCGAAGGATCGATCATGCGTCGCATTCGAAAAGCCGTCCTGCCTGTGGCTGGATTGGGTACGCGATTTCTGCCAGCCACCAAAGCGATGCCGAAGGAAATGCTGACGGTCGTTGATCGGCCCGTGATCCAGCACGCCGTGCAGGAAGCCTTGGCCAGCGGTATTGAACAGCTCATTTTCGTGACCGGACGGGGGAAAACCGCGATCGAGGACCACTTTGATCACGCCTTTGAGCTGGAGGCGACCCTGGCTGCGCGGGGCAAGACGGATGCTTTGCAAACCGTTGAAGCCACAAATTTCCCGCCCGGTACCATTGCCTATGTTCGCCAGCAGGAGCCCTTGGGTCTGGGGCACGCGGTTTGGTGCGCACGGCACGTGATCGGTGATGAGCCGTTTGCGGTGTTGTTGCCCGATGACATAATTCTGGGAGATCAGCCGTGTTTGGCGCAGTTGCTGGAGGTCTATAACGGCCTTGACGCACCCGGTGCCAATTTGATTGGTGTTGAGGGCGTCGAGCCAGAAATGACCCGGAAATTCGGTGTTTTGGACATAGACCATTGGCATGAAGACGGTGTCTCGTTCACAGCCAAGGGCATCGTTGAAAAACCAGAACCCGAAGATGCGCCGTCGAATATGGCCGTGTTTGGCCGCTATATCCTCGACAATTCGGTCTTGAAGCATCTGGATCGGCAAGAAAGCGGGGCGGGCGGTGAAATACAGCTGACAGATGCGATTGATGCCAGCATTCGCGATGGCGTTGAGACGCTGGGCCATTTGTGCGAGGGGCGTCGGTTCGACTGTGGGTCGAAAGAAGGCTTTGTGCTGGCCAACGTGGCTTACGCGTTGAACGACGGCGTGATTGGCCCGGGCTTAAAACCAGCGATAAAGGCGTTGGTTGACGACGAGCGTTCGTGATTCAGGGCTAAGCAAGCCGACCAAAATATCATTGATGTCTGAAACGATTGGGGTGGCGCGCCGTTTTTTCGCCCGCTGCGCGGGCTTCAAAAAGCGTCACGCGCAAGCAGGTCGGCGACCCTGTCGCCGGTCGGCTATCGCCTCCGTCTTGCCCCCTCGACGGCGCAAGCGCGTCGGTCCCCCACGGATATGGGGGACCTGGGCTAAGCCAATAACAGGCGGCGTGTGTGTCGAGGTCTGACGGACGGCCTAGAACAGACCTTCGATCTCGCCATCGTCATTGAGCATGATGGCTTCTGCCGCTGGCGTGCGTGGCAGGCCCGGCATGGTCATGATCTCACCGCAAATGGCGACAATGAAGCCGGCACCAGCAGACAAGCGCACTTCGCGTACAGGCAGCGAGTGGCCCGTTGGCGCACCGCGCAGGTTTGGATCGGTTGAGAACGAATACTGCGTCTTTGCCATACACACGGGCAGGTGGCCGTATCCAGCCTCTTCCCACGCTTTGAGCTGATCGCGGATTTTCTTGTCCGCGAGCACTTCGTCTGCGCGGTAGATCCGCTTCGCCACGGTCTCGATCTTTTGGAACAGACCCATATCGTCGGGGTACAGGGTGGAGAACTGAGCCATGCCGCTGTCCGCGATCTCTGCGACGCGCGTCGCCAGCTCGGTCACGCCTTTGGAGCCGTGCTCCCAGTGCTTGCACAGGATGGCCTCGGAGCCCATTTCTTCGACGTAGGCCTTGACCGCCGCGACTTCGGCGTCGGTGTCGGTGACGAAGTGGTTGATGGCCACAACAGCTGGCACGCCGAAGGACTTCACGTTCTCGATGTGCCGTCCGAGGTTGGAGCAGCCAGCCTTGACCGCATCAACATTCTCTGGCCCCAAGTCGGCTTTTGCGACGCCGCCGTTCATTTTCATGGCGCGAACGGTTGCAACGATCACCACCGCATCCGGCGCAATGCCGGCCTTGCGGCACTTGATGTTCATGAACTTCTCAGCGCCAAGGTCAGCGCCGAAGCCGGCTTCCGTCACCACGTAATCAGCGAGCTTGAGCGCGGTTGTGGTCGCGACCACTGAGTTACACCCGTGTGCGATGTTCGCAAAAGGACCACCGTGGACAAAGGCAGGGTTGTTTTCCAGCGTCTGCACGAGGTTTGGCTGCATCGCCTGTTGCAACAGAACGGTCATGGCGCCGTCTGCTTTGATGTCTCGGCAGTAAACCGGGGAGCGGTCGCGGCGGTAGGCCACGATGATGTTGCCCAAGCGCTTCTTGAGGTCGTCCAAATCGGAAGACAGGCACAGGATCGCCATGACTTCAGACGCGACGGTAATGTCGAAGCCGGATTGACGGGGGAAGCCGTTGGACACGCCGCCCAAGGACGTTACAACGTCGCGCAGCGCGCGGTCGTTCATGTCCAGAACGCGGCGCCAAACAACGCGGCGGGTGTCGATGCCCAGCTCGTTGCCCCAGTAGATGTGGTTCTCGATCATCGCGGCGAGCAGGTTGTGCGCGGAGGTAATCGCATGAAAATCGCCCGTGAAGTGCAGGTTCATTTCTTCCATCGGAACAACTTGAGCGTAACCGCCACCGGCAGCACCACCCTTCATGCCAAAGCATGGGCCAAGCGAGGCTTCGCGAATACAGATCGCAGCTTTCTTGCCGATGGCGTTCAGGCCGTCACCCAGACCAACGGTCGTGGTGGTCTTACCTTCACCGGCAGGGGTCGGGTTGATGGCAGTAACGAGGATCAGCTTGCCATCCTTCTTGCCCCTTTGAGCCTGAATGAATTCAGCGGAAACCTTGGCTTTGTCGTGGCCAAAAGGCAGGAGATCTTCAAAACCGATGCCGAGTTTTTCACCGATCTGTTGGATCGGTTGTTTCTTGGCTTCGCGAGCAATTTCAATGTCGGACTTGTAAGACATGGTGTGGCCTTGGTGTTGAATAGACTGTCAAAAAAGGGCTTAGGCGGATGCTTCGACAGAAGCTTTCTCCACCCGAACAGCGGAGAACTTGAACTCAGGAATCTTGCCGTAAGGGTCGAGGGCTGAGTTGGTCAGGATGTTCGCTGCGGCTTCGACATAAGCAAAGGGCAGGAACACTTGATCGGGGGACACGGCGCGGTCTTCGCGCACCATGACGTTGACCGAACCGCGACGCGTGGTCAGGCTGATCAGATCACCGGCAACAGCGCCAAGTTTGCGCAGCGTGCTGGGGTGCATGGAGCAGTTTGCTTCCGGCTCGAGCGCGTCGAGCACGCTGGCGCGGCGGGTCATGGACCCGGTGTGCCAATGCTCAAGCTGACGGCCCGTGATCAGGATCATCGGGAAGTCAGCATCAGGCGTCTCGTCCGGGGCAACCAGCTGAGCTGGCGTGAACCGAGCGCGTCCGTCAGCCCGCGGGAAGCCATCGCCGAACACGATGGGTTGGCCGGGGTCTTCAGGGCTGAGCGAGGGGTAGGTGACGGCGTTTTCATCCGTCAAACGGTCCCATGTGATGTTGTCGAGCGACTTCATGCTTTGCTTCATCTCGGCAAAGACTTCGCTCGGGTGCTCGTAGGTCCAACCCAGACCCAAGCGCTTGGCCAAGGCATTGGTGATGGCCCAGTCTTCGCGGGCTTCACCGGGGGAGGGCACAGCGGGGCGACCCATCTGTACCTGGCGGTTGGTGTTTGTCACCGTTCCCGTCTTCTCAGGCCACGCAGCAGCGGGCAGAATGACGTCAGCGTAGTTCGCGGTTTCGGTCAGGAAGATATCCTGCACCACCAGATGTTCCAACTTGGCCAGCGCATCACGAGCGTGGTCAACGTCCGGGTCGGACATTGCCGGGTTTTCGCCCAGAACGTACATGCCCTTGATCCGGTCTTCGTGAACCGCATCCATGATTTCAACAACCGTCAGACCCTTCTGACTGGCGATGTCTTGACCATCGTCGTTCCAGATTTCGTGGAAGGCGGAGCGCACGCCTTCGTCTTCGACCGACTGGTAATCGGGCAGGAACATGGGGATCAGGCCGGCATCAGATGCGCCCTGTACGTTGTTCTGACCCCGCAGCGGGTGGAGGCCTGCGCCCGGGCGGCCAACGTGACCACACATGAGCGCCAGCGAGATCAAGCAGCGGGAATTATCCGTGCCGTGGATGTGCTGGGAAATGCCCATACCCCAGAAGATCATGCCCGCCTTTGCGGTTGCAAAGTCCCGAGCCACGGCCCGCAGCACGTCGGCTTCAATCCCGCAAATCGCCGCCATCTTTTCCGGCGTAAAGTCCGCCAAGTGCGCCTTCATCGCAGGCCAGTTTTCGGTGAAGCCGTCGATGTATTGCTGGTCGTACAGCTCTTCTTCCACAATCACGTTCATGATCGCGTTCAGCATGGCAACGTCGGTGCCCGGCTTGAACTGCAAGGAGTGCTCCGCGTAGCGCTTCAGGCCCATAGCGCGGGGATCCATCAGGATCAGCTTGCCGCCGTTCTTGGTGAACTGCTTGAAGTACGTTGCCGCAACCGGGTGGTTCTCGATCGGGTTGGCCCCGATGACAATCGCCACGTCCGCGTTTTCGATCTCGTTGAAGGTCGCGGTAACGGCACCAGAACCCACGTTTTCCATCAGCGCGGCCACTGAAGATGCGTGGCAAAGACGCGTGCAGTGATCGACGTTGTTGTGGCCAAAGCCCTGACGGATCAGCTTTTGGAACAAGTAGGCTTCTTCGTTCGAACACTTCGCCGAACCAAAGCCCGCAACCGTCTGTCCGCCTTCGGTATCTCGCAAGCGCGCCAAGCCGCCGGCAGCGGCGTCTAACGCTTCTTCCCACGTTGCTTCGCGGAAGTGCGTGGACAGATCAGAGGGGTCAACGTTCAGCCCCTTGGCCGGCGCGTCGTCGCGTCGGATCAGCGGGGTGGTCAGGCGGTGAGGGTGGGCGATGTAGTCAAACCCGAACCGGCCTTTGACGCACAAGCGCTGTTCGTTGGCGGGGCCATCGACGCCGTCTACCCAAGCGATTTTATCGTCTTTGATCTTGAAAGATAGCTGGCAGCCAACACCGCAGTATGGGCAAACAGACTGAACTTCGCGGTCGAAATCCTGGCTATCACCCACTTCGTTCTCACCAACCGCACCCGAGGGCATGAGCGCCCCCGTCGGGCAGGCCTGAACACACTCGCCGCACGCCACACACGTGGATTGGCCCATGGGGTCGTCGAGGTCGAAGGTAATCTTGGCGTCATGGCCGCGACCAGACAGGCCAATCACGTCGTTCACCTGCACTTCACGACAAGCGCGGACACACAAGTTACACTGGATACAGGCGTCGAGGTTCACGCGCATGGCGACGTGGGAGTCGTCCAACAGCGGCACGCGGCACTCTTCGATCGCAGGGAAGCGGCTATCTGTGACGCCCTGCATCTCGGCCATATCCCACAGGTGCGATGACTTATCGTGCGCCATATCACGCTCAGGCTGATCCGCGACCAGCAGTTCCATCACCGTTTTGCGCGCCTTGTCAGCGCGCTCAGAACCGGCCGAGACGACCATGCCGTCACGCGGCTCGCGGATACAGGATGCAACCAGCGTGCGCTCGCCTTCGACTTCGACCATGCACGCGCGGCAGTTGCCGTCCGAGCGGTAGCCCGGCTCGTCAGCGTGGCACAAGTGCGGGATGGTGGTGCCTTCACGCTTGGCTACTTGCCAGATGGTTTCACCGGGCAGCGCGTGGACTTCTTTACCGTCCAGCGTGAACTTGATTGTATCGACTGGGTTTCCGTCAGGCATGATCTTAAACCTCGTCCGGGAAATGTTTCATGGTCAGGCGGATCGGGTTTGGTGCCGCTTGGCCCAGACCGCAGATCGACGCATCAACCATCGCTTGAGACAGGTCTTCGAGCAGGTCTTGGTCCCACTTGTCCTGTTCCATCAATTTGACTGCCTTTTCACAGCCCACGCGACACGGCGTACACTGTCCACAGCTTTCGTCTTCAAAGAACCGCAGCATATTCAGCGCGGCTTCCTTGGCGCTATCGTGCTCCGATAGAACCACGATGGCCGCCGAGCCGATAAAGCTCCCGTGCGGTTGCAGCGTGTCGAAGTCCATGGGGACATCGTTCAGGCTTGCCGGCAGCAGACCAGCGGACGGACCGCCGGGTTGGTAGGCTTTGAACGTGTGACCGTCCATCATGCCGCCCGCAGCGTCGATCAGGTCCATGATTGTTGAACCCGCAGGCAGCAGCTTTACGCCCGGTTCCTTAACGCGGCCAGAAATGGAGTAAGACCGCAAGCCTTTGCGCCCGTTCTTCTCAACACCGTTGAGCACCTCTGGCCCTTCGCGCATCACGCGGGTGACCCAGTGCAACGTTTCGATGTTGTGGACCAATGTTGGTCGGCCAAAGACCCCGACTTGCGCCACAAAGGGTGGACGGTGGCGGGGAAGGCCTTTTTTGCCCTCAATAGACTCAATCATCGCGGACTCTTCACCGCAGATATAAGCCCCAGCACCCCGGCGCAGGTCGATGTAACCCGGCTCAACGATGCCTGCGCTTTCCAGCGCTTTGATCTCAGTGGCGAGGATTTCCAGCACAGCCGGATATTCGTCGCGCATATAAATAAAGGCGGTTTCCGCCTCCACGGCCCAAGCGGCGATCAGCATGCCTTCGAGGAAGAGGTGCGGCGTACGTTCGAGGTAGTAGCGATCCTTGAACGTGCCCGGCTCGCCTTCATCACCATTAACAGCAAGGTAACGTGGCCCCGCTTCGGCGCGCACGAACGACCACTTGCGACCCGATGGGAAGCCAGCACCACCCAAACCGCGCAGGCCGGATTCAAGCACGCGATCTTGCACCGTCTCAGGGTCCATAGAGCCCCCGCGCAAGGCCGTCAGCTTTGCGTAACCACCGGCCGCCTGATAGGCAGCAAGGGTCTCATAGACTGGCATCCGGTGATGCGTATCGTTTGCTGCAACCGCTGCCTTTACCGTTTCCGGTGTTGCGTGGTCGATGTGGTTGTGGCCCAGCTCACAGGTTGGTGCCGTATCGCAGCGGCCCATGCAGGGCGCGCGAACAACGCGGACCTGATCCGCTGGCAAGTCGCTTTCCAGCGCAGTCTTCAAAGCCTGCGCCCCGGCAAGCTCACACGCCAAGCTATCACACACGCGAATGGTCAGCGCTGGCGGCGGTGTTTCGCCGTCCTTGACGATGTCGAAATGCGCGTAGAAGGAGGCGACTTCGTACACTTCCGCCTGAGACATCTTCATCTCTTCGGCCAGTGCGCGCAGGTGTTGCGCCGACAGGTGGCCGAATTCATCTTGGATGAGGTGCAAGTGCTCGATCAGCAAATCAGCGCGCCGCGGCTTGTCGCCCAGCAGGCGCTGGACATCGCCCCAAGCGGCTTCGTTTACTTGCCGTCCTTTGGGTGTGCGGCGGCCTTTGCCTTTGCCGGACTTCCAAACGCCTTCGGGTTGGTCAAAAGGAGCCATGGCCCACATCCCTCATATCACTACGGTTTCGACAACGTGCCGCCCCGCACCTCTACCAGACCTGTTGGCGGTCCCAATCAAAGTGCAGCGACTGCTTCTGGCTGGTGAGCGTCTCCACGCCTGTGGAGGCTTTTCACCGAATCGCCACGCCGTCGGAGTGCGAATTGGAGCTGGAAGCTACGCCTTGGCTGCGTACTCAGCATCCAGAAAAAGGACATGGAGTTCCACAAAGAAGACGGGCGGTTTTGCAGCATAATGGCTGATTTACGACATGTTTTCAGCGGCATCGGCTGGAACAACGGTGAAATCAGAACGCGCTTGACCGGCTTTGTCGTGTCGATAGGGTGCAGCCGAACCTACACGTGCGAGGCCCAAGATGGATAGAGACCAGATCAATCAATATTGCGGAACGTTTCCCGGCGCAGAACTGTCTGACCCCTTTGGTGGCGGCAATGATGCTTGGAAAGTCGCGGGCAAGATGTTCGCGATCATCGGTGCCAATGCCCAAGGGGTCAGCGTCAAAACAGACAGCATCGAGACAGCGCAAATGCTGATTGAAGCCGGTGTCGGCGTTAAAGCGCCCTACTTCCACCGCTCGTGGGTCCATGTACCTTTTGATGCCGACGTTGAGGAGCTGGAGCATCGCATCAATACGTCCTACCGCCTCATCCGTGGTGGGCTGACCAAGAAGGTTCAGGCTGGTTTGGCTGCGTTCGACGGCTGACGTTGCGCTTGATCGATGAAGCCGCTGGCGTAGAGTGCGCTCCAATCGCCGCAACCCAAGAAAGAGAGTCCCATCGTGACCAACCAGCCATCTTATGGAAGCACATTCGACCGCTGGCGTGCGGGCGCGGGATCGGTCTGGACGGATTATAGCCGTCACGCCTTTGTCGAAGGCCTGCGCACGGGTGATTTACCACGAGCGGCGTTTCTTCATTACCTGATTCAGGATTACGTCTTCCTCGTCCATTTCTCGCGTGCTTGGTCGCTGGCTCTGGTCAAGGCGGAAACGCTCGACGAGATGAAAGTGTGCGCCGGGACCGTGGATGCGCTGGTGAACCACGAAATGGATCTCCACGTTCGCACCTGTGCGGCGCAGGGGATTAGCGAAGAAGCCCTGTTCAACGCCGAGGAAGAAGTCGCCAATCTGGCCTATACCCGTTTCGTTTTGGACGCCGGGTTGCAGGGTGATTTCCTCGACATGATGGCCGCCTTGGCGCCCTGTGTCATGGGGTATGGCGAGATTGGCCGGCGCCTCGGGGCTGATGGTGTGGCGGGGACGGCTTACCAAGACTGGATCGACACCTACGCGCACGCCGACTATCAGGGCTTGTGCGATACCGTCGGGGCCATGATCGATGCCGCTGTGATCAGACGCCTTGGCAGCACCCCGGAACGCGCGCCACGCTGGGCGCAGTTGCAAGCCCGATTTACCAAGGCAACTGCGCTAGAGGTCGGGTTTTGGGACATGGGCCTTCGCCCGCCTGCTTAGGCCAGCTTCGCCACCTGCAACCCTCTTACGGAAGCTGCGTAAATGCCTGAAATCAAGCCCTTGGAGCGTAAGCACGTCCGCGCTCTTTACTTCATGACGATCCGACCCGAGCAACAAGATTTTGTCTCGCCCAACGGCGTGACAATGGCCGAAGCGCCCTTTGAGCCGGGCTCGGAGGTTTTCGGCATTTGGCAAGACGATACGCCGGTTGGTTTGCTAGCCGTCATCGACTTCAGCCATCCCAATGCCCAGCTTGAACCCGGCGAAGACCCCACCAGCCTCTATGTCTGGCGCTTGCTGGTCGACGAGGACCACCAGAAACGTGGCTATGGCACATTTGCCCTGAACCATGCCAAGCAAATGATGCGCGATAGGGGCTTAACCGCCATTTTCATCACCGCTGTCGATAAACCCGGCAGCGCGATTCCGCTTTACGAAGGCCAAGGCTTTGTCAGAACGGGCCGGATCATTGATGGTGAGACGGAATTGGTCTGGCGGCCCTAAGTCCCCCGTGGCACCGCCGGCGTGATCAGGCGTCAAAGTCTGGCGCGATGTGCTCAACAAAGCGCGAAGCCGCGACAGAGAGCGTCCGCCCTTTGAGTTGGATCAGTTTCAGCACCGTGCGGGCCTGCGGGTGCTCGATAGGCCGAGCGACCAAACCCTTGGGCAGCGCGCGGTCTGCGTCGGATGTCATCAACCGAAAACTGATCATCTCTGAGTCGCGCACGCATTCGACGATGAAAAACAGGTTGGACGACTGAATCGAGCTGACCAAATCCACCTGAGTCGCCAGCGAAATACGCTGTAGCACGTCATACAGAATCGTGTTTTCGCTGGGTGTGGCAAGGGGGAAGGGGGCGCAGTCCGCAAGGCTGACGCGGCTCTTTTTCGCAAGTGGATGGTTTTCGTCGAAAACGACATTCACGACTTGGCTCATGTTGCCCAGCAACATGATGTCCGGCGAAGATTGCGGTTCCAACACCACGGCGACATCTGCCTCGTACTGCTTCAGCATAGACTCGGCTTCGTCCTTGAATGTCTCGTAAACCTGGAAATCCACACCGGGAAACTTTGCGAGATAAGACTGAATCTTCGTGGGAAAGTAATGCGGCAGCACAGCCGGCGAGCCAGCAAGGCGAATGGTCCCCAGGCGCACGCCAGAGAGATCAGCAATCTGTGATTTAACTTTCTCAAGATCCGCGAACTGCTGACGAACATGCATCAGCACCAGCTCCCCCGCTGTGTTCGGACGCAGGCCCGACGGGGTGCGCTCGAACAAGGGCGTCCCGAATTCTTCTTCCATGGCTAAAATGCGCCGATTGAGCGCGGAAGGGGTGATGGACGCTTGTATTGCCGCCTTACGCACAGAACCAAATCGAGCAACAGCGTCCAACAGCTTGTATGTCGTTAGGTCTGACATGATTACCCGTTGGTTCGCGTTTATTTGTGAAGATAATGAGCCATGGTGCAAACCATGCGCAACCGGTGAGTTTACGTGTCTGGATTGAGGGGGCTTGAGGCTCAATGCATCCTTGAGCTCTCATGATGCCGGGCATAGGCTACCGCCCATCGCTCCATCCCCGCAAAGCAAGCACGGAAACTCATGACCACACCCAATGCCGCCCCTGACGCTGTCGGTTCGCATGTCCTGCTTGATGCTTGGGACTGTCACATGCCGCTGGCTCAAGCGCCGTTAGAGGCTGTGCTCGTGGCCGCTGCGCAGGCTGCGGGGGCAAAGGTTTTGGGCGTGTATTTCCACGATTTCGAAGCGACGGCAGCGGGCACAGTGCCGGGGCGTACGGGTGTTGTCCTGCTCGCTGAATCTCACATCACGGTCCATACGTGGCCCGAGAATGGGTTTATCGCCATCGACATTTTCATGTGTGGGAGCTGCGATCCTGACCTCGCTGCCGATTACATCGTCAACGCCCTGCAACCCGCCCGGCACCACCGCACGCAGATTGCGCGCGGGAAGGGCGCTACATGAACCATTGGGCCCAGCCGTCGAGGTAATATTCGACCAGCGCATGGTTGGTGAGGCGATTGGCCTCGACCGGTCGTTTGGCCGTATCCGCTGGAAATGACTGGGCGGCGCCCCAAATCGCCGGGTTGAGATATCGTAGGGAAAGACCGGAAAGACCGCCGTCAACCGCGCCCGCCTGAAATCGCCCGCGATGCCCCAAAGCAAAGCCCCAATCGCCGAAGCTTGGCACATAGCCGTGATAGGCAAGGGTTTCTGCGTCAGTCGCTGAAAAGCCCTCGGACAGGCTGGCATTGACCGACCAAAAGGCGTCGGGCGCAAACGTCGGTGATCCGGCTTGCGTGACAACCACAGCCGAGCCGCTGGTTGACTGCCGAAGCAGGCGGTAAAACTCGACGGAATAGAGCTTGGAAAGGGCGTAGTCCTTTGGGTCGGGTAAATCCGCAATAACAACGTCATACAGCGCGTCGGGTTTCTGGTCAGCCAAACGCGTCTCCAGAAACGTCCATGCGTCTGCGTTGTAAACGCTCACGCGGGGATCATTCAGCGCATTTGCGTTCAATTGGCGCAGGGTCGCATGGGTCGAGAACAGCGTCGTTACCGCTGGGTCCAGATCGACCAAATCGACCTGTTTCACTGTTTCATGCTTGAGCACTTCCCGCGCCGCTAAACCATCGCCACCCCCCAGAATCAGCACCCGCTCGGCCCGCGCTGCGCCCAAGATTGCGGGGTGGACCAGCAGTTCGTGATAGCGGTGTTCGTCCAGGCTATCGAACTGAATGCCGTTGTTCAGATACAGCCGAAACCGGTCGAGGTACTTGGTGACAATGATCTTTTGATAGGGCGTGGTCTGGCTGTAGATGATGTCGTCTTCGAAAATCGCCGTATCGGTGAGGGAAACGAGGCGCTCGGTATTCATGAGACCACCGACCAGCACCACAGCGGCCGCAAGCCAGAACACTTGCATGGCGCGACTCACACTGTCCCAGAACACCAGCAACGTAATCCCGGCAATGGCGAGGTTGAGCGTGCCGAACAGCAGGCTGGATGAAATCAGCCCGAGCAGCGGGACAATGATGATGGGAAACATCAGCGAGGCGACAAGGGCGCCCACGTAGTCGAGCGAGAGGACGTTCTCAAACCGAAACTTCGCGGCGCCCATCTCGTTCAACATGCGCACGATCAGGGGGATTTCCATACCGCTGAGCGCGCCCGTTGCGATGATAAGCACCAGCAGCAGCGCGCCGGTTGAGCCAACGTAGGCATAGACGAGAAACAGCAGCGGTGCCGATGCACCGCCAATCAGCGCGAGGGCCATTTGCCCCCAGATAAACCCGACCCGCGCCGTCCCGACATAGCGCGACACCCAAGCACCAATCCCCATCGAGGTGAGAAACAGGCCAATCACAAAGCTGAACTGACGAACGCTATCCCCGATCAGAAAGGTCGAGGATGTGGCGATGACCAGCTCGTAGAAAATGCCAGCGATCGACACCAAAAAGGTCGCCGCAAGCAGCCAAAAGATCCTCAGCCGGCTGAATCGGGAATCGTCAGCAGCGGTGCCTGACACCGATTAGGACCGGATGACAGCGGCGACAATCAGGGCGATGGCAAGGAATACAGCGCCGAGCAGAACCGCCATGGCCATGTTTTTCTCTTGCTGGATTTCCCGTGTGATCGAGAACGGCGTGAGCCGGTCAAACAGCCAGTAACTGCCGGCCAGCAACGCCAGACCAAGGCCTGCGAAAAAAATGGTGTTCAAAACTTCCAACATAAAAGCAGTCATACGGCTTTCCTTCGTTTCAGGGTCTCAGACGATTGCGTCATCTTCAGCAGCAGCAGCAACAAAAACAGCGGGCGAGGCATCATTTGGGGATGCCGCCAGCGAGGTAGGGGCCACCATTGCTGCCCATTCGAACGCTACGATCCAGATCGGCGTTGCTGTAGCCAACGGCACTTTCCGTCAGTCGGAACGCACCAACGGTGATGCCGACAAACAGGCTGATGATCGCAATGCGGAATATCCATTTCATGGCTTCATCCTACCAATCTGTTCCCGACCAATTTGTGATAGTGGACCACATTCGCCTCAAAGCTGACAGTGCAGCGATAAAGAGGAAGAGCAGTGCGGTCATGCCCAGCCATTTCACCGCACCCAGATTTTCGCGGACACTGTAGCGGACTGTGCTGATTTGCTCGATTCCCATGTTGCTGCCGGTCCAGACGCCCGTTTCTGGAATATCAAGCTCCAGCGTATAGTCACCCGCCGTCTCTGCCCGGAAACGAATACGCGTGTTGTTCGTTCCCTCAGACCAGCTTTCACCGCCTTCGACGCCGCGATAGACGCCGACCTCTCGACCGACTTCGAACACGGGAATGTCTTCAGGATCATAGATCCCGGTTTCGATCCAACCCCATGCGTTTTGAGAGTCGGCCTGCACATAAATTTCGACACCGCGACCCGCAGCCGTGACCTCGAATGGCAGTTCGAGCGGCAGGGCGGATATTTGAGTCGTGCCTTGCAGAACGATCGGTTTGTCATCGTTTGCCGCCGCCATCGCAAACAGGGTGATCGCAACGAAAATGAGCGCGACCAAGGATGCAAAGTTCAGCGTGGGGCTTTTGGGCCAAGGGCGCAAAGGGTGGGGGACGTTGTGGCGCAGCGTGCCCCTGCGCAAACCAAATTCCAGCTCGATCTCACGCTGGTTCAAATAGGAAATCTCGTCGAGTTCCCTTTCACCCGTGACCTCTCCACTGTCCAACTCTGGCTTGGAAACCTCAAACCCGCGCGGTTCTCCGCTGGGCTGTCCGGTGATGAAGATCTGCGCCAAATCATGCGAGGGCGCATAGAATTGACCGTAGCGCTTGTCGCCGAGGCTGGGTTTCCACGAAAATTCACCTTCGAGCGACTCAATGACGGCGGTTCCGCTTTCGTAGTATTGAAACAGCATGCCTTCGCGTCGGGCCGTTGGCGGGTTTTCCATCTGCTCGATTTCGCCCTTGCCATAGAGCGGAAAGGATCGCCGCGGTCTCACCCGCCGGGAAAAGGTCGCAACGCCCGTCTCAAAGGTCAGCCACGCATAGCCGTGGGTTGGGGAATACAGCTGGTGCTCGGCCCAATGCCAGGCCGAAACCCCTTCGTATTCACCCATGCCGATGGTGCCGATGATCGTCCATTTGACGCCCCGGATCATGCCGCTCATCCCAATGGAAAACGGGGTGCGAGGGCGGTGTTGAAGCTGCAGTTGCAGGTCTCGAACGACGCGGAAATTCTCATTCGGGTCAAGCTCGCTGCCACAGGAGCCACAGAACGCACTCGCGACCCGCCCCCCGCCCAGCAAATCCAGACCTGCGCCGCAACTCGCGCAGTTGACGGCATCAACCGTGTCGGGGCTGCGCATCAGCTTGCCCTTTCGACGTCAAAGGGGCTGTACCAGCGCCCCAGGAACCAGTCGGGATCCGTATCGCTTGCGTCGTCGATCTCGCAGCTCAGCAGGGATCCACCGCGTCCTTCAGCGTTGATATAGCGGTAGGTTTGTCCGATCTCGATAGGTTCAGGCCATGAGCCTTCGAACCCCAAGCAGGTCGCTTGTTCGGCTTCGGTGACTTTGTATTCAGCGTTTTCGTAGATCAGCGTGTCGCCGGGTTTGAGGAACCGGGCGGTTGACCCATCCATCGCTTTGCTGGGCGTTGATTTGGCCCATTCGTGATCAACAGCCTCGCGCTTGACCGACAGGTCGGCAGCCTCAAGCTGTCGCTGGATAACGACGTCGCCTTCATCCACGCTCAACCAATAAATTTCGTCCGTGTCGGCAATGTCGGTGCGGGCAACCCAGTATTCGTCCCAAATACCGCGCCCGTAACTATACTGCGCGCGGCCATAAATCTCGAAGGAGCCATGGGCCAGATCAAAGCGGTCGCCCACAGCCAGCAGCGCCTCGCCCATGTGCACTTGCCCCGCAGAACCGGCGGCGCTGATGTCGTCTTTATTGACGATCAGCGTGGTCTGGCAATAGGCGCAGGCGTGGAGTCGGGCGCTACGGGGTGGGGTCGACAGTTCGGCACCACAGTTTGGGCAGGAAGCAGACACAGCAATCGCGTTCTGTTGATCGTTTATAATCCGGTGCAGAGTATGCACCTGCATGCCGCTTTTGACCAGACGCCGAGGTGATACAGAAGTTGTATAGGCGAGGCAATGAACCCGCCATAAATCGTTGAAGGATCGGGCGCTCCGCAGATTGAATTTGGCTGGTTTTGACCGGTTTTGTCCGGTTTAAGCCGTTTTGAGCTGCGCTTCGATCTCGGCCCAATCATCACGCGGCGTAACCGCGCATTGGCCTTGGATGTCATTCAACCACGAAAAAACCGATAGGAATGGCGTTTCATAGCTGCGTGTCGCGTGAACGGCATTGGGCGGGTTAAAAATGATGGATCCAGCGCCATGATCTTGCCAGTCGCCGTCGTCGAAACGCCACCCTGTGCGGGGCGAAAGGTTGATGTAGGTTTCTGGCGCGTCATGCTGATGATCGCGGTACAACGTCCGAGGCCCAAGCATAAACAACCCCAAGGTAAAATCATCGTGGTGGAAGCCACAGGCGCCGGGTCCAATCAGCAGTGTATGAAGGTTGGTCTGAATGTAGCCCGCACCCAAATCTGATTCCGGTGGATAGTATTTCATGTCGTCCTGCTGCCACCGTAAATCGTCCTTTGCTGCGATCAAACACTGACGCAAGGGTTGGAGAGCAGGGGTCGATATGGTGCCAATGGCCGTATCCAAAACCGCTTCGTGGCAGGGAATGCGGGGGGGAAGATCCGCAAAGGCGTCGGGGTGCAGGTCCGTGGACTCCACGCGCGCTATCGTCTGTGCCGCAGCGGGGACAGCAGCAGCGTCGTCGCTGGCCAAAAGGGCTGTAACCGCATCAATAACGGCGCGAACGCGTGCTTGTTTGTCCGACATGTCTTAGGCCGCCTTAGGGTTATTCAAAGGGGTGCGCTTGGCTGGGCAAGGTCGCCAGCCAGACGGACTTGGTTTGCATGAAACAGCGCATGCCCTCGATCCCGTTTTCTCGGCCATAACCCGACTGCTTAAACCCACCCACAGGGCTTTGCGTCGCGGCGTTGAAGTAGTTGTTGATATAGACGGTGCCCGCCTCGATCCGATTTGCCATTCGCATGCCCAAAGCGACGTCAGCGGTCCAAATTCCGGCTGCGAGACCGTAGGGCGTGTCGTTCGCCTTTTGGATAACGTCGTCGTCGTCCGTCCACGCTTCTGTGCTGGCAACGGGGCCGAAAACTTCGGTTTGTGCCAAGGACGCGGTATTGGGGACATTGGCGAAGATCGTCGGGCCAACGAAATAGCCTTCGTCGCGCTTTGCTGTACGACCATCGAGCACCAGCGCGTGTCCTGCCGCGACCGCTGCATCAATCTTGACGATAACAGACTCATAGTGCGGGCGATTGGCGAGGGGGCCGATGGTGCTGCGCGGATCAGACGGCGGACCGACCACGGCTTTGCTGGCAATGTCCACCAGCCGGGCGGTGAACGCGTCGATGACGCTGGCGTGGATCAGCAGACGAGAGCCGGAGATACAGCTTTGACCACCGCCGGGGAAAATTGCGCTTGCGATACCCTTGGCCGCAAGATCGAGGTCAGCATCCGCCCGAACAATCTGCGGAGACTTGCCGCCCAACTCCATGATGACAGGTTTCACCTGCTCTGCCGCGAGAGCCGCGACCGCGCGACCGCCACTGGTCCCGCCGGTAAAGCTGATCATGCGCACGTCGGGGTGGCGGACCAAGGGCGCGCCGGTGGTTGCGCCAAAGCCGGTGACAACGTTCAGCACACCCGGTGGCAGAACGTCGGCTTGGTTAAGGATATCCATGAGTTCCAGCACGGAACAGCTTGCATGTTCCGAAGGTTTGATCACGGCTGTATTTCCGGCGGCCAAAGCCGCTGCGAGCTTCCAGATCAGCGTTCCAATTGGCGCATTCCATGGCAGAAACAGCGCGACAACGCCAAAGGGCTCCCACGTCATGTAATTGTGCATATTTGGCATTTCAGCGGGGATCAAACTGCCCTCAAACTTATCGCAGAGTCCGGCGTAGTAGTGCCAACTGTCCACTTGCCACCCGCCTTCACTCAAGCCCGGCGCGATGTTGCTGGTCCGGCCATTATCGCGCAGCTCAACCGCGCCAAGACGCTCGGCGTTGGCGGTTATGACCTCCCCGATGCGGCGCAGGACACGCCCCCGCTGCGCCGGAAGCAAGGTGCCCCATGGCCCCTGGTAGAACGCAGCTTTCGCCGCGCTGACAGCGCGGTCGATGTCGGCCTCGCCACAGTCTGGAACGCGCGCCCAAACCTTGCCGTCAGCCGGATTTTCGGAGTCAAACCATTGTCCGTTGTGGGGATCGTGCCATTGGTTGTTGGCGAAGTACTGGAAGGTAACGGGGTCAGACATGGTGCGTCTCGCTTGGATGTTCAGGCGGCAGCGGAGGGCGCTGCAGGATCATGTCAGCGGCCTTTTCAGCCATCATGACAACAGTGGCGTAGAGGTTTCCGGTGATTTGCGAGGGCATGGCCGAGGCGTCGCAGACCCGGAGCCCTTGGGCGCCGCGCACCCGCAATTCACCATCGAGCACGGCGTTCAAATCCGTTCCCATTCGCGCCGTCGAGCACACGTGGTGGCCCGTATAGGCTGTTTCGCGGATGGCGTGGAGGATCTCGGCATCGGTTTTGGCGTCTTTCCAAACGCCAATCTCGCCCTGATGATACTGCGCAATTTCGCGCTGGGCCATAACCTCGCGCATGGCATGAACGCCTTTGACCAGCTCAGCAACATCCGAAGGGTGGGAGAAGTAATTGGGGTCGATCAGGGGGTATTCTGCCGGATTGCTGCTGCGCAGGCGAACGGTTCCAAGGCTCTTGGGCCGTTCCTGATTAATGTCGATTTGGATGCCGGGCTTGGCGACCTTTTTGCCGCGAACCAGCAGCTTTCGACCCAAGCGCTGCAGCAAGGGGGCGACGTCTTGGTCGCCGTCACCGATGTTCTCGTCGATGATCATGGGCGTCATGTAGACTTGCAACTCAGGCAAAGCCGCGTCTTCGAGCGCGTGGAACAGCACAGAAGAAAACAGCGCTCCACCCCCGGGGCCAGAGCCATTGAGCAGCCAGCGCCCCATCAGCAGTGCTGCGCGATCGAGCCGCTGGTGCTTGGCATAGCTTAGGTCGAGCCGGTCGGAGGCGTATTGGATGGAAACATCGACGTGATCTGCCAGATTGCTGCCGACATCGGGCGCGTCGATGACGGGCTTAATGCCATGGTCGAGCAAGTGATCCGCTGGACCAATGCCGGAGAGCATCAGCAGTTGCGGCGTTCCAAAAGCGCCCTGACAGACGATAACTTCGCGCTCCGCCCGGATGACCGAACCGTCAAGCGTCTCAACACCCACCGCGCGGGTTCCGTCCATGACAATCTTTGCGATTTGACGATGGGTGAGAATGGTCAGGTTGCGGGGTTTATGGGCGAGGTAAGCGATGGCCGCAGACTGCCGAATGCCCTTTGAAACCGTGCTGTCGGTCCGCGCCACGCCCGTGCGTTCTGGCCCATTAAAGTCGTTGAGTTCTCGGTGCCCCGCGGCCTTGGCCGCTTCGATAAAAGCCCGGTCGAGTTCGCCAAAATTCACCGATGGTTCCGTTTTCAGTGGACCGTCGGCGCCGTGATACCCATCGCGCCGATCGCGGGAGCCCTCGGCGCGCTTGAAGTAGGGCAGGACGTCGGCATAGCCCCAGCCGGTCAGCCCCCGCTGCCGCCATTGCTCATAGTCCACCGCGACCCCGCGCATGTAAATCATGCCGTTCACGATGGATGAGCCACCCAGCGCTTTGCCGCGTGCAAAGTAAATGCTGCGGCCGTTCAGCCCTGCTTGGGGTTCGCTGTGATAGCCCCAATCGAGCTTTGGATTGCCGAACACAAAACCGTTCCCGGCGGGCATTCGGATGAACAGGTCTTTGCCCTTGCCGCCGGCTTCTACGATGCAGACAGAGACCGATGGGTCTTCCGCCAAACGCGCCGCCAGCGCGCACCCGGCGGAGCCGCCGCCGGCGATTACATAGTCAAACTTCATCCTGCCAACCGCTCCAGAATTGCGTCTGTGACCTGTTCGGTGGTTGCGACCCCGCCGAGGTCAGGTGTCATTAAGCCTGCGTCGAGCGTGTCGCTGACGGCTTCATCGAGAGCCTTGCGCACGTCGGCGCGCTGAAAGCTGTGCTCGAACATCAAGCCGACAGACAGGATCATCCCGATCGGGTTCGCGATGCCTTGACCGGCAATGTCGGGTGCGGAGCCGGAGGTGGATTCGTAGACGCCAAAGGTCGGTCCCAAGCCGGGATCGCTTGATAAGCAGGCCGAGGGCAGCATGCCCAGTGATCCCGCTAAAACGCCGGTCAAATCGCTCAACACATCCCCCAACTGGTTACAGCTCAACACCACATCAAAGTCGGTTGGCCGGGTCATCAGTTGATAAGCACAATTGTCCGCAAACATGTTTTCAAACTCAACATCGGGGTAGTCTAGCGCGACTTCGGAAACCACGGCACGCCAGAGCTTGTAGCTTTCCATCACGTTGGATTTGTCACAGCTGACCACCTTGCGCCGTCGCATCCGCGCCAAAGCAAAGCCGCCACGAGCAAAACGCTCGACTTCGGCTTCGTCGTAGGCGGTCAGATCATAGCCCTGACGCTTGCCGTCAACGCGGCGCTGGCCGCGTTCGGTTGCAAACATGGCCCCGCCGCACATTTCTCGCAGGATCAGCACATCCGCATCGCGTGCAATGTCGGCGCGCAAGGGGATGGCGGTCAGCAAGCGGTTCCAAGACCGAGCCGGGCGCAGGCCGAGGTAAGTTTGCAGATGATGGCGCAGGTACATCAGACCATCCTGGCATTCCGGTCCGCCCGGCATGCGAATGTCATCCCACTGCGGACCGCCCACAGCCCCGACAAGAACAGCGTCAGCCTGCCGTGCTTTGCCCAGTACGTCTTCGGTGCAGAACACCCCATAGCGATCATAGGACGCGCCGTGCAGCAGGTCGTGATCGATGTCAAACCGCAGATTGGCGCGCGGGGCGAGGGCGTGCAGGACGCGCAGCGACTGTTCCAAAATCTCCCAGCCGATGCCATCGCCGGGCAGAGCGAGTAAACGGGGCATGGCGCACTTCCTGTCCTGCTGTTCACGCACGTGAGTTCATTCGAGCCTACGTCCTTTTTTGCGACAAGGAGAACACAAAACTGCACGCCCTTGGCCTTGCGTGTTCATGGGGCTGTCATATTTCTGAAACACACAGGGTTTCATACCCAACCCAAGAAGGAACCGCTTGTGACAGTCTATGCGTTGAATGGCCTTGGCCGGATTGGAAAACTGGCGCTCAAACCGTTGCTGGAGCGCGGGGCACGCATTGCATGGATCAACGATGCCGTCGGCGATCCCGCGATGCACTCGCATTTGTTTGAGTTTGATACGGTCCACGGCCGCTGGGACGCTCGCCACGCTTCGGACGCGGAAAGCGTGACCGTCAACGATCAGCGACTGCCCTTTATCGGGACCGCAGACCTCGCCGATCTGCCGCTAGAAGGGGTGGATGTGGTGATTGACTGCACGGGCGTGTTCAAGACCGAAGCGGCCTTGCAGCCATACTTTGACGCGGGCGTGAAAAAGGTGGTGGTGAGCGCGCCGGTCAAGGATGGCGCAACGGCCAATATCGTTTACGGCATCAACCACAGCACCTACGACCCCGCCACGCACACCATCGTTACAGCCGCATCCTGCACCACCAATTGCCTCGCACCGGTGGTCAAGGTGATCCACGAAGGGTTGGGCATTCGCCATGGCTCAATCACCACGATTCACGATGTCACCAACACGCAAACCATCGTCGATCGCCCGGCCAAAGACTTACGCCGCGCGCGGTCAGCCCTGAACTCGCTGATCCCGACGACAACCGGCAGCGCGACGGCCATCACCCTGATTTACCCCGAGTTGGCGGGAAAGCTAAACGGCCATGCGGTGCGGGTTCCTTTGCTGAACGCGTCCTTGACCGACTGTGTGTTTGAAGTCGAAACACCGACTTCGGCGGAAGCGGTAAACGCGCTGTTCAAAGCCGCAGCAGAAGGCCCGCTGAAGGGTATATTGGGTTATGAGGAACGGCCTTTGGTCTCCACCGATTACACCAATGACGAGCGTTCTTCGATCATCGATGCGCTGTCCACGATGGTTGTTAATGGAACACAGGTGAAGATCTACGCGTGGTACGACAACGAAATGGGCTACGCGCACCGCTTGGTGGATGTTGCCCTGATGGTTGGGGAATCGGTTTGAGCGCTCTTTCAGCCTACGTCAGTGTTACGGCCGCCTATTGGGCTTTAATGCTCACAGACGGCGCGCTGCGTATGCTGGTGTTGCTGCACTTTCACACCCTTGGTTTCACACCGGTTCAGCTGGCTTATCTGTTCCTGCTGTACGAGGTTGCGGGCATGGTGACCAACCTGTTTGCCGGGTGGATCGCGGCGCGGGTGGGGATGGTCTCGACCCTCTATGCCGGATTGGGGTTACAGGTCTTGGCTCTGCTGGCTTTGGCCTTTCTCGACCCCGGATGGACGATGGCGCTGTCGGTGGCTTATGTGATGCTGGTCCAAGGGGTCAGCGGGGTCGCCAAGGACTTGGCCAAAATGTCCTCCAAGTCCGCGGTCAAGATCCTCGCGCCCGAAACTCAAGGCGGCTTGTTCCGCTGGGTGGCTGTGCTGACGGGGTCTAAGAATGCCATCAAGGGGATTGGATTTCTGCTGGGTGCCGTGCTGCTGGGGCTGCTTGGTTTCACCACCACGGTTCTGGCGATGGCGGCTGTCTTGGCTGTCATCCTCGCGGCCATTTTGGTCGCCATGCCGTCCAGCCTGCCAGCAGGGCGCAAAGGGGTTAAGTTCAGCGAAGTCTTCTCCAAATCCGCCAACGTCAATTGGCTCAGCGCGGCGCGCGTGTTCCTGTTCGGCGCGCGCGATGTCTGGTTTGTGGTGGGCATCCCGATCTATTTCTACGCTGTGTTGTCAGACGGATCAGAAGCCAGCAACCGCACCGCCTTTTTCGCCATTGGGACGTTTATGGCGGGGTGGATCATCCTCTACGGTGCGGTCCAAGCCCTCGCCCCGCGCCTTCTGCGTGCTGCAACAGCGCCAGAGCGGGTGCTGGTGGGCCGGGCACAGGTTTGGGCGTGGGTGCTCAGCGCCATTCCTGCCGCGCTCACACTGGCCATTCTGGTGCTGCCGCCCCAGGCGTTTGGGACCACCGTCGCGCTGGTAACAGGGTTACTGGTCTTTGGGGCCGTGTTCGCGGTCAATTCATCGCTGCACTCTTACCTCATCCTTGCGTTCTCCAAGTCCGAGCGCGTGACCATGGACGTGGGTTTTTACTACATGGCAAACGCCGGTGGGCGACTGCTGGGCACGGCGCTTTCGGGGCTGTCTTACCAAGTGGGTGGCTTGCCGCTTATGTTTGGAACGGCAACGGCCATGGTGGCGCTCTCGGCGCTGGCTGCGAGCCGCTTGACTGCGCCAGAACCCAGCGTTTCAGCCAAAGCTTGATCCCGCCCGCCACCTGTGCGCTTGATCGCCAACGCGCATCAGAGGGAGCCGTATGGACTGGTCAATCGTCATTGTGGGCGTCGGATGCTTCGTTGCGGCGTTTGTGAACGCAGCCTTTGCGACCGGTGGGGTGTTTATCGTCCTCGCCACGCTGACCGCGATCTTTCCACCTTCGGTCGCCATTCCGTTGATGGGTCCAGCGTCAGCCGGGTCGCTGGTTGGCCGCATCTGGCTGTTTTGGCAGGACATCAACTGGCGCATCAGCGTGCTGTTCAGCCTTGGTGCCACGGTGGGGGTGGTTGCAGGCGTTTCCGTCTTCTTTGCTATGCCGGAAAATGCGCTGCGTGTGGGTTTGGCAGTGCTGCTGCTGTTCATGATCTGGTTTCCCCCTTCGCTGTGGCTGGGGGAGCGGCGGATCCCCATTCTGGGCGTTGGGGTGGTGCATGTGTTCATCGCCACATCGCTGGGGCTGGGCGGATTGCTGCAGGCTGTGCTGATCAATACCCGGATCACCAAAGCCGCACTCACCGGTACGCTTGCCCTGTGCATGTTGGTCGCCGATGGCCTCAAGGTCTTTGGCTACGGCGCCTTGGGCTTCGACTACCGCGCCTATATCCCGCACCTCATCGTCGCCACGCTGGTGGGTTTTGCGGGCGCATGGGCAGGAAAGCGGGTCGCGCACCGGATCAGCGAGCGAATGTTCCGCCTCGTCTTCAAGTCCATCGTGACCTTGCTCGCCCTGCGGCTGATGGCCCAAGCTCTGACCAGCTGGTTGAGCGCTTAATCCGCCGCCCGTGGCTCTGATCGCGCACACTCGACTGTTGACTTATGGGCTGAATCACAAGAAACGTGACATGTGACGTATTTTTGTTTTGCCGTCGGTTCTGACTGCTGAAGCAGGTGCGCAGACCAAAACAAAACATCTCAGGCGTGGAGGATGACTTGGCATGAGCAAGCCGTATTCTGATATTCCCGGTACGATCGTCTTTGACAGCGATCAGGCTGCGGAGGGGTATTACCTCAATCAATTCTGTATCTCGTTGCGCCTTGCCGACAACCGCGAGCTGTTTCGCGCGGATCCGGAAGGCTATATCGACCAATATCCAATGACGGCTGGACAGCGTAATGCGGCGCTGAATCAGGAATGGAACCTGCTGCTCGAACTGGGTGGAAACATCTATTACACCAGCAAGCTCGCCGCCTATCACGGCATTAACTTTCAGCAGTTGGCGGGACTGATGACCGGCATGGGCGAAGACTATCGCGCCATGATGGTCGGCGGTGGTCGCAGCATCGAAGGCAATCGCTACCAGTCCGAGTGGGAAGACGAATAATGGCTTATATTTCTTCAGGCGTCGCCTGTTCACACGTCCCGGCGCTGGGTGTTGCATCTGACAAGGGCATCACCGGCGACGACTACTATGGCCCGATTTTCAAGGGGTTCGAGTTCTCTAAAGAGTGGATGGAGAAAGAGAAGCCGGATGTGGTCTTCTTGGTCTACAACGATCACTGCACCGCCTTTGATGCGCGTGTCATTCCGACGTTCGCGCTGGGGTGTGGCACGGAATACGTGCCCGCCGACGAAGGGTGGGGGCCGCGTCCTGTTCCGGTGGTCAAGGGGCACAGAAACCTGTCCGCCCACATCGCCCAATCGCTGATTTTGGATGAGTTCGACATTACCATCATGAACGAGATGGAAGTCGATCACGGCCTGACCGTTCCCATGACGATGATGTTTGGCCAGCCCGACGAGTGGCCCTGTCCCGTCGTACCGCTGGCGGTAAACGTGGTGCAGTATCCAGCTCCGCTGGGTCGGCGTTGTTTTGCGCTGGGCAAAGCCATTCGCCGGGCCATCGAAAGCTACGGCGAAGATCTGAAGGTCTGCGTCTTCGGAACCGGCGGCATGTCGCACCAACTGCAGCACAAGCGCGCTGGCTTGATTAACGCCGAGTGGGATGCGCGCTTCATGGATTTGCTGGTGAACGAGCCGGACAAAGGCAGCCAGATCGAGCACATCGAATACCTGCGCGAAGCAGGGTCCGAGGGCATCGAATTGGTCATGTGGTACGTGATGCGCGGCGCGTTGAACGACAATGTGGAGGAAATCCACCGCTTCTATCACGTTCCCGCCTCGAACACGGCTGTAGGGCATTTGATTTTGGAGAACCGCTGATATGGTTAAAATAGGCGTAGCGGGCGCTTATGGTGCCTTTGGTCTGAAGCATTTGGACGCGCTGGCAAACATTCCCAACGCGGAAGTCACCGCGGTCTTCGGTCCCAACAAAGACAAGATCGAAGCCCTCGCAGCCGAGCGCGGCATTGCAACGGCGTGCGCGTCCTATGATGAGTTTTTGGCAGCAGATACCGACGCCGTCATCCTCTCAACCCCGACGCAAATGCACTGCGAGCAGTCCGTAAAAGCTATGGAAGCGGGCAAGCATACGTTCAGCGAGATCCCAATGGCTGACAGCCTTGCTGATGCCGAAGCCATGGTTGCGGCGCAAGAGCGGACGGGTGTTGTGGGCATGGTTGGCCACGTTCGGCGCTTTAACCCAAGCCATCAATACATCCGCAACAAGATTGATGCGGGCGCGTTCAATATTCAGCAAATGGACGCCCAGACCTATTTCTTCCGGCGTTCTAACCTCAATGCCAAAGGCGAGCCGCGCAGCTGGACCGATCACCTGCTGTGGCACCACGCTTGCCACACCATCGATCTGTTCATGTACCAAACGGGGGAGATCCCAAGCGAGGTTTTCGGCATGCAAGGTCCGGCGCATCCTGAGCTTGGGATTGCCATGGATATGACCATTGGCCTCAAAACCCCGACGGGCAAGCTGTGTACACTGTCCCTGTCGTTCAACAACGACGGACCGCTGGGCAGTTTCTTCCGATATATCGGCGACACGGGCACGTATATCGCCCGCTACGATGATCTGGTCGATGGCCGCGAACAGCCGATTGACTTGAGCGACGTTGCGGTGAGCAACAACGGGATCGAGTTGATCGACCGGGAATTCATCGCTGCGATCGAGGAAGGGCGCGAGCCGAATTCCAGCTTTCAACAAGGGCTGGCGGCGATGCAGGTGATGCAGAAGCTCGAAGACCAAATGGGCGTGATGAAGGTCTAGACCCAGCCGCGATAAGCCGGGAAAGTTTCAGGCCGGGGAGCGCTGCTTCCCGGCCTTTTTTGTGTCTGTGCGGCCGGGCGCTAGAACAACAGCCGAACCAGAAACAGCGTGATTCCGGGAAACGCCACCAGAATGACAATCCGCACCACGTCGGACGCCACAAAGGGAAGGGCGCCCTTGTAGGTCTCGATCATCGGGATGTTCTTATCCAGATTGTTGATGACAAACAGGTTCATCCCCACGGGTGGCGTAATCAAGCCGACTTCAGCCGACATCAGCACCAATATCCCAAACCACAGCCCAACTTCGGTTGGGGTCAGGCCAAAGTCCAATTGCGCGATGATGGGAAAGAAGATCGGCACGGTGAGGAAGATCATCGCGATGGAATCCATCACCGTTCCGAGGATCAGGTAAAGCAGCAGCATACCCAGCAGAATGACCCACGGATTTAAGTCCGACGTGATGAAAAACTCGGCCAACGTTTGCGGCACTTTGGCGGAGCTGAGGAAGGAATTGAACACCCCAGCCGCGACAATAATGAAAAAGATCATGGCCGAGGTTTTGGCTGTGGCGAGCAAGGCGTCTTTCAGCCCTGCCCAGGTCAAACCGCCATTCAGCGCTGCGATAATGCCTGTTCCGGCTGCCCCTACGGCTGCTGCGGCTGTGGGCGTGAACGCACCGGTGTAGATGCCGCCAATGACCAGAATAAAGATCAGCAAAACAGGCCAAACGCGGGTCATGATCCGAAACCGCTCGGCATAGGGCAGGCGAGGCCGCGACTGCTCTGCGCCCTTTACCAAGCGGGTGTAGATTGACACGGTGATCATATACCCGAGCATGGCGAGCAAGCCGGGGATAAAGGCGGCGGTGAACAGTTTTTCGATGTTGACCTCGGCAAGGATGGCATAAATCACCAGCACCACCGATGGTGGGATCAGAATGCCAAGCGTGCCGCCTGCGGCGAGGACGCCGGTGGAGAGCGAGCCAGAGTAGCCTGAACGCTGCAGTTCGGGCAGGGCGACTTTTCCCATGGTGGAAGCGGTTGCCAGAGACGAGCCACACACCGCACCAAATCCGGCTGACGCGCCAATCGCGGCCATTGCTACCCCGCCTTTGCGATGGCCAAGCCACGCGCCCGCAGCTTCAAACAACGACCGCGACATGCCACCGCGCGTTGCAAACTCGCTCATCAGCAAGAACAGCGGAATGATCGACAGCGAATAGTTGTTCAGGGTGCCAAAGGCGAAGGATTTGAGCTGGCTGTCCATCATCCGGACGTTGCCCGTCACCAGAACAGTCCCCAGCGTACCAACGATGAACATGGCCGCAGCCAACGGCAGGCGCAGCGCGACGAGCAGCAGTAAGACCGGAAACGACAGCAAACCCATCTGGAAGCCCGTGAGGGACCAAGTGTACCATTCTTCCATTAGACGTTCACCCCGTCTGTGTCTGTGTCGGTAGCTGTGTCTGTGTCCTTATCTGTGCCGGTGGCCGGGGGCGTGTTGGGACGGAACAGGCGGATCAGGCTTTCAACCGTGCAATACAGCGCCACAATCATAAACAGCGCCACGCACAGCTCGGCAAAGGCGTAGAACGGCCACAGCTTCATGCTCAAAATTTGTGATTCCGGCTGCACGCGCAGGCGCCCCAGCGCGCCCGCCCAATCGCCGCTCATGACCAGATCCGGCATAGGCTCTTGCGAGCGCCGGGCTTTCTTGAAAATCAGGTACCACTGGCGCGTGAGAATCATGTAGGAGACGAACAGCAGCGACAGGTCAGCGGCGACATTCAGCAGGCGGTTGAAAACCCCGCCAAAAAGCGGTTCGAAGATGTCGATGCGGACGTGACCGCGCCGGATCATCACCCACGGCAGCGCCGAGAACAGGGCGACGCCAACGGCGTACTGCACCAGTTCTTCTTCGCCCAGAATGGGTTTGATGCCCGACCAAAGCGCAGCGTCGAATACGCCTGAAAGTGTGAAGTCGAGGACGCGGCGGGTGACTTTGAGGACGATGCTCAAGCACGTCACAACAATCGCGAAAATCAGGCCCAAGCCGCCCAAAAAAGCAAACAAGCCGGCGGTTGCGTTGAGAAAGCGACCCACGCGATCCGAACGCCCGGTGTTCTGTCGGGTCGTCTGCGCGGTATTTTGGGGGCGTGCTGCGGTTTCTAGGTCACTCATGGGGGCTCCCCGTGCGGTCCTGCGGTGGTTTCGAGGTGGAACCTGTGTCCAAGACGCGCGAGAGCCGGAGGGGGCGCGCGCCTCAAGAGGCAAATGCGACCCATTCCGTAAAGCTGAGGTGGTGGATTGTCTAGCGCGATCCAACCACCCCAGTTCTGTGTCGGCTTAGCGGTTTGCTGAAATCAGCTCGCGTGCCATGTCGATGGTTGCTTGGCCATCAAAGCCCTTGTCACCAGCGCGTTCGATCCAGCGGCTGTAAACCGGCTGTGCCGCTTCGATCCAGCGATCAACTTCGTCCTCAGAGAGTTGGATGATGTTGTTGCCTTCATAGACCGAACGGCCCACGGCATCCCGTTCAACCATGGTCGCAGCCACGTCACGGGACATCGCCTTGCCGGTGTTTTCGTCGAGAATGGCGCGCAGGTCGTCTGGCAACGCCTCGTAAGCATCCCAGTTCATGGCGAGGATAAACGTCGAGGTGTAAAGCGCCCGATCACCGCCAAGTTCCGTATGGTTGGACACCAGCTCACCCAATTTGATCGCCGGGGTGATTTCCCACGGCAGCACCGTGCCGTTGATCACACCCTTGGACAGCGCCTCGGGAATGCCGGGAAGGGGCATGCCCACGGGGGTTGCGCCGTATTCACCGAGCAGGTCGGTGATGACACGCGTGGGGCCGCGCAGTTCTTTGCCGGCCATGTCTTCAAGTTTCATCACCGGTTCAGCGGTGTGAAGAACGCCCGGACCGTGAACCCAAGCTGCCAAGATCTTCGCATCAGCAAGTTCGCCATCCTGCAAATCAGCTTGGATCATGTCGTAGTAAGCCGCTGAAGTGGCTTCGGCATCTTCCATCATGAAGGGCAGTTCAAACACTTCGGATTTGTTAAAGCGGCCCGGCGTGTAACCGGTCAGCGTCAGGCTGATATCGACGGCACCGTCAATCGCCTGATCGATCAGATCACCCGGTCTGCCGCCCAAGCTCATGGACGGGTAAACCTCAACCACCAAGCGTCCGTCCGTCTTCGCAGCCATCTCTTCAGCCCACGGGATGAAGAAGTGCTTCGACAGGGTCGCTGGGGGAGGCATGAAGTGGTGCAGGCGCAGCGTTACTTCTTGGGCATAGGCCGTAGAAGCAACCATGACAGCTACGGTGGCAGCCAGAATAATCTTCTTCATTGTAATTCCTCCAAACAAAAAGAAGTCCCTCACCTGACCATGACAGAGAGGGGCGGCTTCGATCTCGCGGGTGAGACCCAAAACCGCAAAAATACGACGATCTGTCGTCGTGTGCGGACCCGCCATCTCCCTAAAACAAAAAGAATATCGAGTAAATTGTGATGCACGCGCTGTGCTCTGTTTCACAGCGGATTTGACAGGGTTTTAGATTTTGTCGTGACACGTGCATTGATCATCTTGCCGGGGTGAGGCAGGCTTTTTCCATGGCGAGTGTCTCGGCTTTCTATTGTGGCAGCAGGGACAAGCACAGGGAGGCATTCATGGAAGCGCAACTGGTTCACCAGCACAAATCAATCACCCCGCCCAAAGGCGTCGAGGTGTGGGATATTGATCCCTATGACGAAGCGATCCTGACCAATCCCATTCCGTTCTTTGCCGAACTGCGGGCCAAGGGCGGTTTGGCGTACATCCCGCGCTACGAGATTTTGATCAGTGGCCGCTATGAGGAAACGCGGGAAATCTTCTACGACCACGCGCGGTTCCTGTCGTCTCGCGGGGTTGGTATGGCGGATTTCAAGCTCGAAGCGCCCTGGCGCCCACCGTCGATTGTGTTGGAGGTTGATCCGCCCGAGCACACCCACAACCGCCGCGTGATCATGCGCGCCCTGTCGCCGTCTGTGGTGCGAAAGTTGGAGCAAGACTTTGTTGAGGATGCGCAGCGGCTGGTTGACGAGGTTTTGGCGCAAGGTGAGATCGAGGCCGTTGCCGCCATCGCTGAAGCCTTCCCCACCCGTGTTTTCCCCCGAGCCGTCGGCATCAAGCAGCCGGATGCGCGCAAGTTGGTGGACTATGGCGCGATGGTCTTTAACGCCATCGGCCCTGACAATCCGCTCCGCCAGCGCATTATGGCAAAAGCGCCCGACATCGTGCCGTGGATCAATGAGCAATGCGACCGTGCCCAGCTGACCGAAGACGGCATCGGCGCGACCATCTACGCCGCCACCGATACCGGTGAAATCGGGGAAGCCGAGGCGGGCATGTTGATCCGCTCGCTGCTTTCTGCTGGCGTGGATACGACCGTTTCGGGGATCGGGAGCGCGCTGTGGTGCTTGGCGCAATACCCCGAGCAATTCCAGCAGCTCCGTGCTGACCCGGCCAAGCGGGCTGGTCCAGCGTTCGAAGAAGCGCTGCGGTTCTGCACCCCGGTTCAGGCGTTCTTCCGCACCGCAGCGGACACGACAACCGTTGGCGGGGTGGAAATCGAGGAAGGAACCAAGATTTTGTGCGTCTTAGGCGCGGCGAACCGTGATGCCCAGAAATTTGCAAACCCGGATGAATTTATGATCGACCGCGATACGCGAGGGCATCTGGCGTTGGGCGTTGGCGTGCATTCCTGCGTCGGGCAGATCATTGCGCGGGCCGAAGGACGGGCGATCTTGCAGGCTTTGGCGGAGCGTGTATCGAGCATCGAATTCGCGGGCGATCCCGTATGGCGACCCAATAACTCCATGCGCGCTTTGGATACGTTGCCGCTCAAGCTCCGCTAACCCGTCGATCGCGCAGATTAGGAACGCCGACACAGGCGGGACATCCTCGGAAAAGCCCTCTCTGCCGCCGCCTTATCGCGCGGTAGAGGCTGCGGCAGGGCTGCGTTCACGGTCGTGAGAGTGGCCGTTGTTCATGGCTGCCTTTGGGTGGACAGCGGGGGGCGTCGGTCTACCTCATGTCATGAATTATTTTGAGCGCTTCGAGCCTCAAAATGGCCCTACATGTAAAGGATCGGGGACAAATCATGACGGTAAAACTTGTCGTAAACGGTGATGCGTTGGAGAGTGCTTCAGCGCCAGATACGCCGCTTTTGTGGGTTCTGCGAGACGAGTTTGGTCTCACCGGGACCAAGTTCGGCTGCGGCGTTGCTGTGTGCGGCGCGTGTACCGTGCATGTCGATGGCGAGGCTATGCGATCCTGCCAACTGCCTGTCGGTGATGTTGACGGCGCCGTCACGACCATCGAAGGGTTGAGCGACGGCGAGACCTTGTCAGCGGTCCAGACGGCTTGGGTCGCGCATCAAGTCGCCCAGTGCGGTTACTGTCAAGCAGGGCAACAGATGCAGGCAGCGAGCCTGCTTTCCGACAATCCCCAGCCCACGGACGCGGACATCAGCGCAGCGATGAACGGCAATCTCTGCCGCTGCGGCACCTATCCTCGGATCCGCGCCGCCATCCACACGGCCGCTGCCGCGCTGAGGGAGGGTTAAAGCCATGGGACGTGTTGCAAAGATTGCTCGTCGTACGTTTTTGGTTGGTTCTGCCGCTGTTGCTGGTGGGGTGGCCTTTGGGGTCTACAAGTTTGTTGAACCTGCGCCCAATCCGCTCAACAGCTCTGAGGGCCGCATCAGCCTGAACGCCTTTGTCATCATCACCGAAGACGGCGTTACGCTGGTCAGCCCAAAGGCGGAAATGGGGCAGGGGGTTCACACCACGTGGGCCGCGCTGATCGCCGAAGAGCTTGACGTGGATTGGAAGGATATCACCGTCATCCACGGGCCACCGGCCAAGGCCTATTACAATTCGGCTTTGTTCGGGATGGCGCTGCCGTTCAAGGATTACAAGGTCAATGACTTTCAGCAGGCCATGCGCGAATTTGCCGGAAATGGCGCGAAGTTGCTGTCCTTGCAAATGACCGGTGGCTCGACGTCCATGCGGGATGGTTTTGAGCGGATGCGGTTGGCTGGCGCGACGGCGCGAGAGGTGCTCAAGCGTGCCGCTGGCAAGCGGTTGGGCCTTGCGCCCGATGCGCTGGAAACCCGTGACGGCCAAGTGATTGCCCCCGATGGCCGCACCCTGAGCTATCAGGACGTCGCGGTTGAGGCGGCTGACATAAACCCGCCAAGCGTTGAGCTGCGGGATCCGTCCACGTGGCGCTATTTGGGCACGTCTCTGCCGCGCGTGGACATGGAAGACAAAATCACCGGCAAGGCAATGTACAGCATCGATGTGGTGCTCGAAGGTATGAAATTCGCCTCCGTGAGGATGAGCCCGCGCCGGCAGGGAATGCGCCGCTTTGATGCCTCTGCGGCCAAGGCGATGTCTGGGATTGATGGTGTCATCGATATGGGCGAAGGCATTGCCGTTATCGCCGATAACACTTGGATTGCCATGCAGGCTGTTGAAGCTGTCGATATCGATTGGGAGCCGTCGCTCTACCCGGATACGACAGCCGGTTTGATGCAGGAAATCGAAGCCGCCTTTGACGCGGCGCCGAATACCGTGGGCCGTGATGATGGCACGGCTGACGCAGACCATCCCGGCCAAGAATTGCTTGCGGAATACAGTGTGCCGTATCTGGCGCACGCAACGATGGAGCCGATGAACGCCACCGCCTTGTTCACCGACGATGCCTTATCGATTTGGTGCGGAAACCAGTCTCCGACCTCGATTCAGTCGGCTTGCGCCCAAGAAGTGGGTTTTGAGCCCGAGCAGGTGACAGTGACGACCACGGTGATGGGCGGCGGCTTTGGCCGGCGAGGGGAGGCGGATGTCGCCGTTCTTGCTGCGCGTATCGCCAAGAAACGCCCCGGCGTTCCGATCAAACTGACGTGGTCCCGCGAAGAAGACATGCGGCGCGACTTCTATCGTCCGGCTGCTATGGCGCGCATGCGGGGGGTGGTGAATGCCGGTCAGCCCGTGGCCGTGGACGTGTCCTTTGCTGCATCTTCGGTGATCCTGCAATCCCGCGCTCGTCCTGCGCTTACCCCCTTTACGGTCGAGCAAGCGGCCTTGTCGGGGTCTGACCCCGAAGGCTTATCTGGCGCGCACGATCAGCCCTATCAAATACCGAACTATCGCGTGCGCGGGCACATTGTGCCGTCAACCTTGCCCATTGGTTATTGGCGGGCGGTTGGCGCGTCTTTTGGTGGGTTTTTCTTTGACAGCTTTATCGATGAAATGGCCCATGCCGCTGGCCGCGACCCACTGGCATTCCGGATTGATATGGCGCGGGAGGAACATGCACCCAGTGTCCGTGTGCTCGAAGCGGTGGGGGAGATGTCCAATTGGTCAGCGGCACGCAGTGCGGGCCGCGCGCTTGGCGTCGGTTTCACCTATTCGTTCGGCTCGCCTGTCGCTCAAGTCGTTGAAGTGGTCGAGGAGGATGGCGCGATCCGCATCGCAAAAGTCTGGATTGCTGCGGACGTGGGTATCGCGCTGGATCCCGGTAACATTGAGGCTCAGTTGACCGGCGGTTGCCTGTTTGGTCTCTCGGCTGCCGTGATGGGGGAGGTGACATTTCGTGATGGTGAGGCCGAACAGTCGAACTTTTACGACTATGACGCCTTGCGCATGGGCGCAGCGCCAGCGTTTGACGTGCAGATCCTTGAAAACGCGCCCTATATCGGTGGGGTGGGGGAGATCGGTACGCCGCCGGCTGCGCCAGCACTGGGTAACGCACTCTTTGCCCTTTCGGGGAAGCGTGCTCGGACGTTGCCGTTCAACCAATCATTCTCTTTTGTTTGAGCCTCAGAAAAACGAAAGGCTTGCCGAAGCAAGCCTTTCTTGATGGGCGTTATTCGGACACGTCCGAAGGGCTTTCCAAGTGATTATCGACCAGGGGATTAAGACCGTTCTTGAACGCGTTCTTATCCGCCTCACAAGCCGACAGCTTGGCCCGTGTCATGGTGATCTCTTGCCGAAGCTCGACGTTCTTCGCCTCGACATAGCGCAGGCGCTCTTGCTCCATGATCGCTTGACCCAAGCTGCCTTCACAGGTGCTGAGTAAGGACCGAAGCTCCTGAATGTCTCGGACCAACGCCGCGTTCTCAGCGCTTTGAATATCGAATTTCATCTCGATTTCAGAGTACTCGCGCTTGCAGACCCTCAGCCCTTCTTCACAGCTCTCTAACGCGAGACTCAGGTCAGCGATTGATCGTTGCATCCCTCGGACCGTCTTGTTGAGGTCGTCGATTTGCTCGAGCAAGAACGCATTCTCTGCCTTCAATCCCTGTTCAATCTCAATCAGTTGCCGGATCATGGATTCCCGGTCAGCAATTTCTGCCTGAAGCGCTTTGATTTCCTCGTGCAGTCCACCAATCGCCCCGTTCTTGGCTTCGATGGTTTGCTCCAGCTCAGCGATGTGATCCCGAAGCGCGTCTTGCTGTTTCTGACAGCCGGTCTCGATCAAATTCACCTGTGTGGTGCATTGCGCCCGCTCGGATGTACGAACCCCGAGAACCCGTGCCTCACAGTTTGATGTTGCTGTAATGACCGTCTGCTCAAGCTCAGTAATCTTGATCGTCATGCGATCGAGCGTTTCATTGAGTGCTTGTTTCTCAGTTTGGCAGGCTTCCAACGAAACCCGCAAATCAGCGATTTCCTGAACCTTTTCGCCCAATGAGATTTTCAGGGCGTCCCGCTCTGTGATCAACCGAACAATATGCTCGTTGAGAATACCGATTTCTTCGTTCGCTGCCTCTAAGTTCGAAGTCAGCCGCGCAACCTCTTCACGCAGCGCCGCGTTCTTGTCTGTCAGGTCTTTCACTGAAACATGCAGCGCGGCAATGGCGCCGTCTTTTTCAGTAATGACACCTTCGAGGTATTCGATGGTATCGCTCATCTCAGCGATGAGAACCTGCTGATCGGCAACCAACTGATTGAGCTTCGCAACTTCGGCTTTCAGCAAAGCGTTCTCTGCTGACAGTCCTTCGACCGCGCTGTGCAGTTCACCGATGGTTTGCTTTTGTTCAGCAATGGTGACATCGCGCTCTGCGATGGTTTTTTCGCGGCGTTCCAGCATGACCAGCAAATCTTTGATCTGCTGAACCAGCTCGCCATTTTCATACTCAAGTTCGGCGTTTTTGGCCCACAGCCTGCGGTTTTCGTTGCTCAACTCTGTGTTCTTGTCGTTCAGGGACAGCAGCAGCATTTCCGCAACTGAAATCTGAGCGCGAGAGATGGCGACGCTCATCAACGTTTGCATCAAAGGCGCGACTTCAGCGCCTGATGTCGCGTGGGCAAAGGCGCCGTGGGAGACGTTTGCAAGACATTCGAGATCCATTCGCCCTTGCGTGGTCGCGGCGAGGGAGAGGACGAAGACGGGGATGCCGATGTTTCCTGCGGCTTCGCACACTGCTTTGGGGGAAAGGTTACAATCTTCCGCACTATCAGTGATCAGAAGAACCCCTTCGGTGTCCTCCTCGTTCGATGCCGCTACGAGTGTGTTGTAGATTGGGTTTTTGGCATCATTCACCGCAAGCATGTTTCCAGCCTGCAGTTGCTTCAGGGAATTCACGGCTTCAATAATACCGACGTCGCCCTTTTCGGCACTGTAAACCAGTTGGTTTTCACACCGCCGAGTATCGCGTCCGCCGAATTGCCAGAGATCCATGCCGGAAATATTGATTTTATCAGTGACGTTCCGCACGAGTTCATTTCGGACCAAGACCGATTTTTGCCGCAGGGTCGCGCCATCGACGCCCAGCATCGAATTCGACGTATCGACTACAATACTAATTTTGGTGGGGTAGTCCCCGAGATGAAAATCATCCGCTGATGCAGCACCCACGGAGGTAAGGCAGACCAACAATAAGGTTGCTAAACCGCGCTTCAAGAATCTCATAATCCACACTCCATAATGTAAGCGAGCACTCTAGCCGTAAAGGTGTTGGCACAGTGTTTGGTGCGTTGGATTGCTGTGTAAAAGATTGAATTTCTTGTGAGTAAGAACTTAACGAAGTTCTGATAATGAAAAAAAGTTGTGAAAAATAGAATTACTACACTTTGAGAATTTTAGCGTTAAATCCAAAGGGTGAAAATCTGAGTCGTTAGTGTGCGTTAGCCGATATGTGTTTGGCTTTGAGCGGTTTTACGATGGGAGAATTTTCCCGATTCTTTCGTTTTACGGCGGTGATGCGCGCGGTGATTTGTTGATCCGTGACGGTTTCTTCGAAAGTTTGCAGGTTGGTCAGAGCATGCTGGTTTTTAGGCGAGGCCAATCAGACGGGGCCAATCGGGGTTCTTCCACGCACGGACGAAAGGGATTAGCCTTGGCCCACCATTAAGAGGGAAGAGAAGCAAAGCGTGCGAAGCTCGAAAACCATCCATGTTATTTCCGCCCATGCCGAGGGCGAGGTTGGCGACGTTATTGTGGGCGGTGTTTCGCCGCCGCCGGGGGAGACAATCTGGGAGCAAAGCCGGTGGATTGCCCGCGACCAAACCTTGCGGAACTTTGTCCTGAACGAGCCTCGCGGTGGTGTCTTCCGTCACGTCAATTTACTCGTCCCACCCAAGCATCCGGACGCCCACACCGGGTGGATCATCATGGAACCCGAAGACACGCCGCCCATGTCCGGTTCCAACGCCATTTGTGTCGCAACGGTCTTGCTCGACGCTGACATTATCCCAATGACCGAGCCGGAAACGACCCTGACGCTGGAAGCGCCCGGCGGTTTGGTTCGTGTTCGCGCGCGCTGTCGCGACGGCAAAGCGGAGCGGATTTTTGTGCAAAATGTCCCGTCGTTCGCAGCTGAGCTGGATCAAACCCTTGTGGTGGAAGGGCTGGGTGCGCTCACGGTCGATACCGCTTATGGCGGAGACAGCTTTGTTGTTGTGGACGCAGCCGCACTGGGTTTGTCGCTGGTCGAAGAGGAAGCGCACCAGATCGCGCGTCTTGGCGTCAAGATTACTGATGCTGCCAACGCCCAACTGCGGTTTCATCACCCAGAAAATCCCGATTGGACCCATTTCTCATTCTGCTTATTTGCCGGTCCGGTGACACGCGGGCCAGAGGGGTTGTTGTCATCGGCTGCGGTTGCCATTCAGCCCGGCAAGGTCGATCGATCTCCAACCGGAACAGCGCTGTCAGCGCGAATGGCTTTGCTGCACGCGCGCGGGGAAATGGCGATTGGTGAGACAATGACCGCGCGTTCCGTGATCGGCTCCACCTTCTCCGGCACGATTTTAGAAACCGCAACGGTGGGCGATACGCCTGCGATCATCCCAGAAATTTCGGGCCGAGCGTGGATCACAGGCGTGCATGAGCACATGCTTGATCCCGATGATCCGTGGCCCGAAGGCTACCGGCTCTCCGACACTTGGGGTGCGCGCTAGGTTTGGTTTGGTGCGCGGCGTTTGGATCGGCGCAATCTTCCGATCCGGCGCGCAGACGATGGCAGGTTCTCGGTGGATTATTTAGTTTAAAGTCATTTCATAGATTAAAATTCTTAGGAATTTGGGACAAAAATAGTATAAGACTATGTAAATACTGTTAATTCCTGAGCTGGATTATCCAAATGACTGACCCTTTTCGCCATCACCCTGAATTGCGCTCACTGGTAAAGCCGAGCGGGGAGTCATTTTTTCGCACCATCACCACGGAGAAAATCAAGGCTCAGATTGCGGCCAGTGGTCAGGCGTTGACCATCGAGTTTCATGACGACGAAACGCGCGAAGGTCTGCGGGCGGAAGCGCTTGAGGGGCATGACGGTGAATTGTATGTCTTCGCCTATGGCTCGCTGATGTGGGATCCAGCCTTGGAATTCACCGAAGTGCGGCGGGCCTTTGCACCGGAGCACGAGCGCCGCTTTATCCTTGTTGATGACAAGGGCGGGCGCGGCAACAGCCAAGCGCCGGGCGTCATGGCGGCGCTTGACGTTGGGCAGGGCTGTGATGGTCTGGTGTTCAAGATTGCGGCCGATTGCGTGGATCAAGAAACGACCATCCTGTTTCGGCGCGAAATGATCGCTCCGGGGTATCTTGCGCGGTTTATCCCGGTTGAGATCGATGGGGAGAAAACCGTGGCGCTGAGCTTCCTCGCTGACCATGAGCAGCCCCACATGCAGCCTGATATCGGGCGGGATGAGCAAATCCGGTTTGCGGCGACAGGCGTCGGGATTTTGGGCAGTAGCCTAGAATACCTGCAAAGCACGGTGACGCAGCTCGGCAACTTGGAGATTGAGGACGCTGACGCATCTGACCTGCTGGCGTCTGCCTTGGCGTTTCGCGAAGAAGCGGCGGCTTAGCTGCTGATCTTCGGCTGCCAGTCTGAACCCCATGCATCGATCCAAAGCTGGTCATAAGTGACGTTGGACTTGGCACTGCCCCCGTTCCAAAGATCATAGGCAGGCGCGGCATAGCTGCTGAAAAAAGCATCAAGTTGAGCCTGCAAATCCTTGGCGGTTGCAGCGTGATCCCCGTGGTCAATGCGGTTGGTTTTTTCCAACGGATCGGCGCGCAGGTCGTACAATTCATCATGCATGATGAACGACGGCGCGCCTTTGAAGCGGGCGGCATAGAGCCAGTCTTTTGTGCGGATCGCGCGGGTTTCCTCTTGCTCCATAAACACAGCGCTGGCCGCGGGCTTGGTGCCGTGGATTAAAGTGGGGGTGAGGTCTTGGGCGCTGCTGGGCAGGGAAGGGGTGGCGAGATCTGCGCTGACCAGAGACGCAAGTGTCGGGAAAAGATCAATCTGGCTGACCAAGCTCGATTGCGGGCCGGTTGCCTGTACCGGGCCACCGGAGACGATGAGCGGAATATGGTAGGAAGGGCGATGCGCGCTGGCTGGAAATGCCGCTGCGCCGTGGCCCCAAACACCGTTATGTCCGAGCGAGAAACCGTGATCAGCGGTGTAAATCACGATCGTGTTTTCATCCAGCCCAAGCCGATCGAGGCTCTGCACAATTTGGCCAACACCATGATCGATCAGCGAGACCTGACTGAAATAGTTGCGCAGGGAGTCGACATTGTTGGGCAGCAGCAGCGGTCCTTTGAACTGCTCTCGCACACCACCCGATTGAACGCGCAAGCCAAAGCGTTCAAGCACCTCGGCGCTCAACCCTTCACGGGGAATGGAGTGCATGTCGCTGTCATCATACAGCGCCGCAAATTCATTCTCCGCCCGCCCTTTGATCGCTGGCCAATGACCGTAGGGACCGTTGTAGGGAACAAAGGCGAAGAAGGGGTCATCCTTGCCGGATTGATGCTCCAAAAACTCGATGGTCTTCTGGGTGAAGAAATCGACCGTATGGCCGGTAAAGCGGTAGCGGTTGTAGTCGTCGATGACCTCGTTGTCATAAAAGCTGGTGGTGTGGCCGTGGGTAAATGTCACCCAATGATCGAACGCTAATTGCGGGACAAAGGGGACGCCAAGGTGAAACTTGCCGATCAGGGCGGTCGTATATCCCGCGTTTTTGATAATAGTCGGCAGGTTGGCAAATTCAGCGATGGCCGACCAATTCTGGGGCCATTGATCCATGAGTCGATCATCCAACCAATTGTGCAGACCATGTTGGCTGGGCATGAGGCCCGTCAGCACGGAAGCCCGGCAGGGGGAGCACATGGCATTGACGCAAAACGCCTGATCAAAGCGCTGTCCGCGCTGGGCCAAGGCGTCGAGATGCGGGGTTTTTACCTCGTCATTGCCATAGCAGCCCAGTAGGTCTGCGGGCTGATTGTCCGCCATGATCAGTACAATGTTTGGACGCGCCATGATGACTTAAACCCTCGCTTCGGACCCTTTACACGGCCAATACCGTAAACCGATTTTGCGCCTGTTGATCCCAGAAATCGCTACAGAACCACAGATTATCAAAACAAATGCAGGCACGACGCGGGATGTGTTAGCGTTTTCGACAAGGTATTAACGTCGGGAGTAGAGTCTCATGCGTGCAGATAAGATTTGGTTCAACGCCGCGATCCAAACCTTGGACCCAAGCCTTCCCACGGCAACGGCCTTGGCGTCCAAGGATGGAAAGATCGTTGCCATGGGTCAGGACGCCGATGTGCTGCATCTGGGCGGACCGGGAACGCAATCGATTGACCTGAGAGGGCGCGCTGTTCTGCCCGGCTTTGTCGAAAGCCATACCCATGCGCTGTGGGGCGCGTGTCAGGATCTGTTCGAGGTTAACGTCGACTACGGCGCTGCCTATGGCGAGCTGATCGGCGCTGTGAAGGAACATGTGGCGCGCTCTAGCGGAGACGCGATGATCACCGGCGGCCCGTGGCGGCATGACATGCGGACCGAGATGGGCGCAAACCCGCGAGCAACGCTGGATGAAATCTCAACAGATGTGCCGATTGCTTTGGCCGATGTTACCAAGCATTTGCTGTGGTGCAATTCGCGGGCATTGGCGTTGGCTGGGCTTCATGACGAGGTTGACGACATCGAGGGCGGGATTATCGAGCGTGACCCAATCCGTGGCACGCCCAACGGTATCTTGGCCGAAACAGCCTGTGCGCCGGTGCGACGGCTGTTCACCCACACGCCCGAAGAACTGGCCCGCGCGACCCGCTATTTTGTTGAGCGTTTCAACCGGTTGGGCTTCACCGCGTTCAAAGAGCCGATGGCGATTGAGTCCGATTTAGCCGCCTATCAAGCCGCCGATCAGCGTGGCGATCTAACCTTGCACATGGCCGCGCATTTGGTTCGGCAAAGTCCGCTGGTGCCAGAGATGATACCCTATGAGGAAATGGAACGCTGGCGGCGGGTCTATGCGTCACCAAACGTGCGGACTGATTTCGCCAAATTGTTCCTCGACGGCGTTGCACCGGGCTTCACTGCTTCGTTTACCGAGCCCTATTTGGCTGCCTCTGGTTACGATGGTGAAACCCACGACGCGGACGGCATCTTGTTGCTGACCCCCGAAGCCATTGCGCACGAAATCACAGAGCTGGATCGGCGCGGCTTTACCGTCAAGATGCACGCGGTCGGGGATAACGCCATTCGGCGGGGCTTGGACGGGATTGAGGCTGCGCGTCGGGCCAATGGGTTCAGCGGCCTGCGCCACGAAATCGCGCATGCGCCCTTTGTCCGGACCGAAGACTTGAGCCGGTTCAGCGCGCTGGATGCTGTTGCTGAAGTCTCGCCCAAGCTTTGGTATCCCAACCCCGCGACACAGGCGCAGATCGCTCTGCTGGGTGAGCATCGTGTTTCGCGGTGTCATGCCTTGCGGGATTATCTGGCCGCTGACATCAATGTCACCTATGCCTCCGATTGGCCGGCAGCGTCGCCGGATCCAAACCCTTGGACCGGCCTTGCCGGTATGATCTCGCGCCAAGACCCGTTTGGGAACTACCCCGGCGCTCTTGCCCCAGAGCAAGCGATTACGCTGGATCAGGCCTTGCCGCTGTTCACAATCAATGGTGCGCATGCACTGCGGATGGGGGCGGAGACGGGCTCGCTGACCGTTGGGAAGTCAGCGGACTTTATCGTGCTGGATGCGCCGCTGGAGAGCCTGAGCCCGGCTGAGATCGCAGCGGTTGAGGTTCGGGAAACCGTGTGGAAGAGCCAGACCGTTTTTGCCCGATAAGACCGTCGCTTATGCCAAGCGATCGGACAGCGGGCTTTCGTCCATTTGCGCCGTGAGCAGGTGCGTTAGGCGCTCAGCCAAGCGCGCACGCTGGGCGGCGTAGGCAGGGACGTCCCACAGATTGTGGGTCTCCTGCGGATCGTTTTCAAGGTCGTATAACTCGCCCCAATCCTGATCGAGATACATGGTGTAGCGCCATCCGCTGGTGATGACCGACCGCACGCGGGAGGCTTTGGCAAAGCCCAATCGCGAGCCGCCATCGTTGTACTCAACCAGCACTTCATCACGCTGCCCTTGGCCACCGGTCAACGCGTCGCCAAAGCTCACGCCCTGATCCCCGTTGTAGGGTCGCAGGCCAGCGCGTTCGAGGATGGTTGTGCCGATGTCCACGGTGGAGGCTAGAGCGTTGGTTGTGCTAGCTTCTGGGCGGGCGGGATCCGACCAGATAAACGGCACCCGGGTGATGCTCTGGAATTGCAGCGCGCCTTTGAGCAGCATGTTGTAATCGCCCAAGTAGTCGCCGTGATCGGACGTGTAGCAAACCACAGTGTTTTCCAACGCGCCGCTTGCTTCCAGCGCTTGCATGATGTCGCCAATGGCATCATCGACGAAGGCCATCATCCCCGCTGACAGCGCCATCGCTTCCTTGAGCTGCGGCTCGTCCAGCATCATCGCCGTTTGCGGCGTCATTTGCTCGCCTTCGCCCTTCCAGCTGTTGTGTAGGAACGTCATGGGCGGGGTTGGGTTCTGGTGAGCGGAATAGGGTAGCGTGACTTCGAAGTCATCGGGATCGTACATGTCCCAATACTTGCCCGGCGGATTGAAGGGGTGGTGGGGGTCGGGGAAGGACACAAAGGCGAAGAAGGGGCTGTCGCCCTCCGCCTGTTCTCGGATGTAGTCAATCGCCCGATCCCGCACAAAGGCGGTGGGGTAGAGATGTTCTGGGATCGGCGTGCGGTAGGCTTGGGGGCAGGTATAGTCGTGGGGAAGCTCGTTTGCCGGATCATGCAGCGCTTCCCAATCTGGCGCCTGTTCCCGAAACCACTGCAGGTAATGCCCGCCGCACCGATCACCGTGCTCGGTCACCATGTCCACGTGCTGATAGCCATAATAAGGCGTGGTGATCTCATAGCGGCCATCGGCCTGATAGCGGTCGGGCTCTTCTTCACCATAGTCCGCGGGGTCTTTGAACCATGCTTCGTTGGGGTTCGAGGCGACCGCTGGGTCGCGGCCCATCGGGGGCATGCCGGTGAAGGGCTGCAGATGGCTCTTGCCAATCGTGGCGGTGTGATAGCCTGACTGCGCCAGCAGATTGACGAACGTGTTGGACGACAGCGGCAGTCGGCATCCGTTGTAACGCAACCCGTGCAGGCTGGGATAGCGCCCTGTTAGCAAAGACGCTCGGTTGGGCATACAGACGGGTGAGGCGGTGTAGAACTTCTCAAACCGTGTCCCGCGTGCTGCGATGGCGTCGATGTTTGGCGTGCGCAAAACCGGGTGCCCGTAGCAGCCAAGCCAGTCTGCGCGCTGCTGATCGGTGATGAGAAACAAGAAGTTTGGCCGCTGGCTCATAGGGCGATTTTACTCCGAAATGGGATTGCGCTTTAGCGTAGGGCGGCTGCGGTTTGCCGGGCCCTCCAATAGTGCCAAGCGATGACCCCAAAGGCGACGAAAATCGCACTCAGATGCAGCAGTTGAGGCCGGGTTAGAACGGCGACAGCGAGGGCCAGTCGCAAGACAATCTCGACGGTCAGCAGCCGCCGCGCATCGAACCCGGCAAGCGCGCTGGCCACCAAATAAAGCGACAGCACCAGCCGCGTCAGCAGCCACAGCAGGCCCGGCACCGAGATACCGGTCTCATAGCCGGGAAGGGGCGCGCGGGCTGGACTGGTGGGGTCGATCAAGGCTTGATCGATCAGCAGCAGCTCGGGGTAGAACGCAAACACAAACGGGATGGCAAACATCACGATGCCAGATCGAACCGCGCTAAAGCCTGTGGCCATGGGTTCGGCCTTGGTGATCGTCGCTGCGGCAAAGGCAGCCAGCGCGACCGGCGGTGTTATGGCTGAAGCGATGGCGAAGTAGAAGATGAACATGTGCGCGGTAAACGTCGCAATGCCCAAGCCAACCAGCAGTGGTCCCATCAGCAAAGCAACGTTCACATAAGCGGGAACGGCGGGCATACCCATGCCCAGCAAGATCGCCAGCAGCATGGTAATCGCCAGCGCGAAGAACTGGAAGTAAGCCGAGCCACTGCCGCCGAGGTCAAACGACAGCAAGAACCGTAAGACGTCGATGGCAACAAACTTGGACAGGCCGGTAAAGTTCAGACAGACGTCAATCACGGTCACGGCCAAGAACATCAAGTACAGCGTCGATACCGTAATGCCGGACTCGGCTAAAGCATCCAGCAGTTTGCTCGGCTTGGCGCGAAAGTCGCGGTCGAGGAACAGCAGCACGGTCACAAACGCCGCCGCCCACCAGCCCGTCGCACCCGCAGAGCCAGCGGAATTCTGGAAAATCTGCAGCACCCACGGCAGCGAAGTCACCGTACAGCGTCCATCCTGCATCATCGCGTCGGCGCCAAGCAGCCAGCCAAAGAACCCGCAACCCACCATGTCTTTGGGCGTGAGCAGCAGGAGCAAAATCAGCAGGATCGGCAGTAAAATCTGAGACAGATTCACCAGATCGCGCGGGCTGATGCGCATGTCTTCGGTGATCGCGCCAGAGGCTTCGATGCCTTGTTTGCGCGACTGAAAGGCGGCGCTCAGGAACAAACAGAAGAAATAGGCGATGGCCGGGATTGTCGCGGCGATGATGACATCGCGATAGGGCACGGCAGTCATGGCCGCGAGGATAAAGGCAGCGACCCCCATCACCGGGGGCATGATCGATCCACCCGACGACGCAGCCGCCTCCATCCCGCCTGCGAACGTACGAGAGAAACCGCGCTTGATCATCATGGGAATGGTCAGAACGCCGGTTGAGAGGACGTTGACCACGGGGCCGCCGGTGATTGTGCCGAACATGGCGGAGCTGACGATGGCCGCGTGCGCCGGTCCACCGCGCAAGTGGCGCGTCCAGCGGAACGCCAACTTGATCAGCACTTGCCCGCCTGCGGACTTACCAAACAATGCGCCCAATATAATGTAGGGGAAGACGACGTTCATGATCACGTCCATGAACCGCCCCAGAATGCCCGCTGCGTTGTTGACCAAGGCGTCGTGGACATTGGGACGTCCGTCGAGGAACGTCCGCGGCTCGCCCCCGAGTTTTGTCATCAGGTATTTGTTGATGCCATCGGGACCGTGGAAGTACCAAACGAGCACCGTGCCGATGGTGTACAGCGCCACAAGGATGGATACCAAAACCAGCGGCAAGCCCCAGACTTTGACGTTGTAGCCTAGAAAAACGAGGATCGACGCGCCAACAATAGCCACAAGCCATACGCCGGTGGTGGACATGCACTTGGGGTCTTCAACCGTGTCTGGTGCGGGTAGACCCATCAGGGCTGCAAATTCGATTTCGGCCTTCAGCGTCTCGGCCATCACGCGCGCGCGCTCACCGTTGAGCAAATCAACCAAGCAAACGCTATCAATTTCAATCAGGTAAGTCAGGGAAATTGCGAAGGATGACAGGACCAGCGCCGCGTCCATAAACACGCCAAGCCATTCGCGCCGCGTCCCGCGCCAAGCGCGCCACATGGAATGCTTTAGGGCGACGATCAGCATCATCACCAAAAAGACGATGGGATAGAACCATTCCGTCGAAAAGGAGCGGGTTTTGAGGCCCTGATAACCCGTAAGGCCACGCCAGAGCTCGTCCCAGCCGGGGATCAACGGCATGCTGTTGATGATTCCAGCGGCGACAAAAATCAGCGCAAGAAAATAGACAGCTTTGTTTGGAAAGAGGGCGGCCCTCGTCTCCTGTTTTGGCGCTTCGGTCATACATTACCCGGGGTATAAAAGCTGATCAGGTGGCAAGTAAGCGCTCGCCACCTGATCCATTAAAGAAACCGAAGTCGCTTAGTCGTCCGCGACGGCACAGTCGTCCAGATCAAAACCAGCCTCACGCCACGCGCGAGCGGCGGCGGGGTGGTACTGGACGGGGTTGGCTCCACACATACCCTGCATCGGGAAGTCGAAGCTCACGGTATCCCCGTACGGCGCTTTAGCCTTCAGGTCGTCGAGCGTTGCGACATAGGCAGACACGAGGCTGTAAACCAAGTCATCGTCCATATCCTTGTGCACCACGTTACCGCCAATCGTAGCAAAGCCACGGAAGGTGTCGTCTTCAGAGACAAAGCTCCAGTCCGGACCCATGACGTCCTGCAAATCGGCAACCGGCATGGTGAACGGAGCGCTGCCCGGTGCGACCATGTACTTCTGCATCGCATCGCTATCGTAAGCAGACTTTGGCATGGACCAACCGGTCATCTTGCCCGCAGCAGTAATCGCGGTCAGGCGGGTGCCGGGGAAGACTTCGGGCAAGACAATGGCGTCAGGCTCGCCGCTGGTGACCAGCGTCGTCCCTTGGCCCCAGTTCACTTGAATGCCCTCGTAATCGTCGCCTTCTTTCAGGCCGGCAACAATCTGAATCATGCTCCGCGCATTGGTCAGCGCGCCGCCCCGTGGTGGGCCGTTGTAGATCTTGCGACCTTTCAGATCGTCCCAGCCGCCCAGATTTTTCGCGTCGTAGGCATAGAGAAAGAAAATACCCAGCGTGAAGGGGTTAATAGCGCGCAGGTTCCCTGCGAGCTCCGCACCCTGTTCCGCGCCGAGGGAGCCGTAAGGACCAACGCCTCGACTCATCAAGAACGGCAGGATGTATGGTGTACCCGCGATGTCGGTTTTGCCTTCGGCGACATTCTGGATTGAGTTCGTCAGTGTCTGACCGTCAGCGAGTTGAATATTCGCAATGCCCTGTGTCCCGGCAATTTCAGTCAGGTGCGCAGGCGACAAGTACGTTGCGCCCCCTGGGCTGGCGGTTTCTGCGGTAAGATTCACTTGCGCAAGGGCTGATGTGCCCAGCAAAGACGCAACGATTGCGGCGCCCTTAAATATCTTCTTCAGCATTTTTTCCTCCCAAAAAAACTGACAAGAGGTCGCAGGTTGGTATGAAAAATCCAAGCGAGTCAATGAATCCATTAACTTGATAAGTAAATAACGGTGAGACTTTTGTTTTATAAAGCTGATAAAAATGTTGTTTTGGCATTATTTGGATTTTGGTAGTTATTTGATATGCGTCGATGGGTAGCCTATTCGAGATTTTTCATTGGCGTGATGTTTTGCTTGTTTATCCGGCGATAAGGCCGTCCAAGAAAATAACGTTGGTGAAGCAATGCGGAGAATTGGTCAGGCTTACATTCAGAGAGGATCTTTGAGGGAAGAAGGCCAAAGCAGATCAGTAAAACTCAATTCCCTCAATTGAGTAGTCGTTGTTTTCTTTTTGCCGGGTCATGAACTCAATCCGGTTGACCGCTTGCCCAATCAACGTTGAGAGAACTTGTTTTTGTGCGCCGTTCGCAGGAACGCCAATGTCCCGTCGGCGCGGATAAAATCGTTTTACGACGGCTTGGTCATCACGAAGCCCCGAAGCCCTCAGACCAGCACGCGCGTCGGCCAAAGGCATCACCACCGTGATGATTGCCTCATCAATTTCCTCCAGCCGACGGACGCCCAGGGGCAGGGATCCCCACTTGTTGAACTCTTCGTCAGGCAGTTCGATCCCGCCCTGAAGCTCGTAGGTCGTCACGGTACCGGATGGGGTAAATGTGTGGATGGTCGCGTACTCGCCGCCTGCGCTATCTCGACCATTGGAACCGAGGAACAGGTCAGACAAGGCAAACAGCCGAATGGATTGCTCGCGGGGCAGGACAATGACGATCTTTTCGTCTGGATCGATCTCGTCGTCCTGATTGCCGCGCTGCACGCCCAAGCCATCGACTCTGTCCCAGTGGAGCGTTGCGGGACGTGTTTCCGCATCCAGAATAAACGGCTCCCGGTTGGCGGTGCGAAAGCCATAGACGGTCACCCCCTCGACCGTGCACGACGGACGATTTTTACAGGTGCTGAACGTGGGGCGTTTGAAGTCCAAATAGAGCCCCTGCGCGCCCGCGAAAGATGAATAGAATGATGCGCATACCGCGCTAAAGATCGCCGTTGCGATGACCATTTTCTTGATCATGGATCTTCTTACTGGAAAGTTGATGACGGCTGGTTCCTTTGGGGCCTTTAGTTGTTCTTGTTCCCGCTGTTACCGCTGTCGTTTCCGACGTCATCGCCGCCTGAGTTTTCGGCGTTATTGTTGAGCTCGGATCCGCCCGGCGCGTCTTGATCGCCATTTCCGTGACCATTGTTCTGGTCGGACCCGCCACCGTTATCGTTGCCGCCGCTGTTGCCACTGTTTCCGGTGTCGTTGCCCGCGTCATTGCCGCCAGAGTTTTCAGCATTGTTGTTCGACTCTGACCCACCCGGTGCGTCCTGATCGCCATTTCCGTGGCCATTGTTCTGATCCGAACCACCGCCGTTGTCGTAGTGGTTGGCATTATGGCTGATGGTCCGTAACCAAGTGTTACCGTTTCCGGGCTGCACAGGCTGGTTTGCCAGAAGGTCGAGCCACGTCTGGAGATCGACGTCCAAGTCTGAAATGCACCCTTCGTGGGTTCCGGGCAGCACACCCAGATCAGCAAGTGCGAGGATTTCTGGCGTGCACAGCACGGCGTCTTCATCACGCTTGGAAAGGCTCCAATCGGCGTCTTGAACTTGACCAAGGCTGGAGGCCGTGACGTTGGTTGCGAGCCCGCCAAAGAAGAGGGTTGTCGCGCCTTTGAGAAGTGTTCGGAAACCGAAAGGTTTCTTTTTTCTCAGCGTCATTAATTAAGGCTCCAGCAAAATCACAGCACGTTCTCGTGCGAGAAAAGGACGCGATACAATTCAACCTTAAAAAGAATCATGCTCACGCGTGTACACTTGTCGATGCAAAACAGGGACCGTCTATCGGTTTTGATAGCGTTTGCACGAGCCAGTGCCTTGAATAGCAGGATATGCGCGATGAAAAGTCGCCAAACGCTCCATGCGCAGGGTAAGAACGCGCCAAAGGCCAATAATGCGGATAAAAAACGGATTTAATTGGCTGTTTTTCCTGTTCAAAGACGCCGCAGCGGAGGCGCTTTGGCCCTTGGATTTCATCCAGACAATCAAATTGATGATCGTTGGGAATGACTAAAATCCAAGGGTGTTAGAGTGCTGTAATCTTAAACCGCAGTCGTATAATTATTTGAGGATGGCGTGCAAACGTTTGCGGGGCTCTGGCAGCCCTCTTTTTGGGTGCCAAATCAGCTGCGTTTCCAGACAGTTTTGTGCGTGCGAACGTCGGTAATCAACGAAAGATCGTAGCGTTCCACAGCTCTGGAACAGGCCTCTTCTGTCGTCTCATTTGGTGCCATTGCGCAGAAGCCCAGACCCAAGTAACCGATCACAGGCAGCCAACGCAGGGTGGTGCTGAGAATGACAAAGGCAACAGCCTCAGCACGCGCCTGCTTGGTCAGGTAAGGCGCTAGCATTGTTCCTTCCTCGCCGCCCAAATCGGGCACAAGCAAGCCGATTTTTACCAAGCGAGGGTCGCCCTCATCCAATGCATGCGGCACGTGTTGCCCTTGCCTGAGTTCCATGGCGGGGCGCTTGGCCGTCAGTTGAGGAGGCACGTCGATCAATCCGGTTGCGCGACCTTTGCCAAAGACCGCTTCGAACCCGGCTTGCATTGCCGTAAGTCCGCCGCCGCTGAGCGCTTCGAGCGCGGTTTGGTGCGCATAAGGTGCGTGCCGGTTCCGTGCGTTTTCAAGCTGTTTTTTGGCAAGCTGAAGCGCGTTGCTGTCCGCGCTTGGGACGGAACCGGGTGTTTTAGCCGTCATGGGGTTAAATCCCGGATAAAATTCGCGATTTGAACGGCGCCGTTGGGAAGCCGATCGATCGGTGGTCGGGGTGCAGGTCGGCTGCTTCTGACTTCCGCAAAGAAAGCGTCTAGTTGCTGGTCCCAAGGAGCCGGGTCGGACAGGGCAATCTGGTGCGCCCAGCCCTGCTTCACCAGATGTGCGACGCGGCTGGTTTGGTCATCTCTGGCTGTGTCTTCGTTGGGTACGAATAGAACCGGCTTGTCGCTTGTCAGCATGGCTTCATGACAGGAATTGTATCCCCCACCCAATATTGTTCCCGCACCGTGTTTCAAATGGGGAGCAAGAGGAAACACAAAGGGGAGAATGCTGGAAACCCGTGGGTTCAGTCGGTGCAGCAGTCCGCCCGGCGCCAAAGGGGGGAGGATCCATGACAGCGCGATGCGGTGATTGACGGCTGCGCGTTCCAAGGCGGTCATTAACTCTGGATAAGCCAGCAGTCCGGCACCGCCTAGGCTCACCAGAACCGGGCGTTTCCCGATGTTGCCAAGACGAAATCTGGTGCGCGGGAGTGGGACCGGTGGACTGTCTCGGCCCAAAACGACGGGCGCAGCATGGAAGTGCGGTGTCTGATGGTCGAGGGAGCGGCTGCCATAGGGGAGTTGGGAGAACCGGCGCAGCGGTCCCGGGTCGGAAGCGCCAGACAGGTCGCCGGGTGTGATAATGGCATCAAAGCGAGAAATCGGTCCGAAACCGGGTGCCGTGTGGGTTTTGCGCCAGAAAGCGCGGCGCAGCCAAATCTTCACGCAGGGAAAGGTGAGTGTTTCCAAGCTTTCCATGATCGCCGTTTCGAGCGTTGCGTGATCAATGATGATCCGGCGGGGACGACGCGCGGCCAAGTATGCCTGCAAATCCTCGGTTTCTCGCGCTTCCCAGCGGTTCCCGTCGATCCCCAGTTGTTTGGCCGTTTGGCGCGGTATGATGCGATACCCGGCTTGCTGGATCAGGGCGCTGGCCAGCGAGTAACTCCAGAAGCCAATTTGATGCGGTGCCAGTCCAAGCTGCGTCTCAAGCGCCTTTGCGACCGCTAAGGTGCGGGATAAGTGTCCCAACCCCATGCCGTTGGGGATGAAAAACAGCACTTCAAGCGCGTGGTCTGACGCTTCGGTTCTTGGCGTGTTTTCGGGCTGCAGGGCCGCGTGATCCTGCTGGCGGAGGCGCCAAACCAGCTCCGTCAGATCTTGAGTGTCTAAAGGGGCTGACCGGCAGTCAGGGCGCGCAGCACCGCGACGCGCGGCGGTGATCAGTGGGGGCAGGGAGAAGGGCTGGCTTTGCGTGCCTTGTTCGCGATGGTCCGGGTCCACGGGGATCAGGATCTTGTTCGCGGCTGAAATCTCCCAATGCGGGCTGTCTGTTACCGAGGCCTCAGCCAGACCCTCGCCCGGGACCAGCGGTAAGACGGTCAAACCTTTTTCGCCGGTTAAAGACCGCCAAGCATCGGCGTTAGGACGTATCGTCCACAATTGGAAGCGGAAGCCGCCCAGCGAGAGTGCCTCTAGCGCTGTTGCCTCGGAAAGCGATGAGCCTCGCCTACGCAAGCACAGATTGATTTCCAGATCATTGGCTCTGTCGGCCAAAGCGCTGGCATAAGTAACGAACGTCGTTTGGTCAAAAATCCAGAGAACGCACCGCGCCCGTGTATCGCCGTCGACTCTTGCTTGCGCAGTGGCTTGGTCGATCGCAGGCAAAAGCCCGCTGGTGCCTTCAAAGACAGTGACAGCCGACCCTGTGAGGAGCGCTGAAACCGGGAGCAAATGCTCGATGCTGTGCTGGGCGGTCAGGACAAAGGCGGTCATAGCGCTTGCCTGATCCCATAAAGCTGCAGCGCCTCATGAGCTGCTGCTGCGCTGTCATAGGCTGCGAGAATTTTACGGCGCCGTTCGGCAGGGTCGCGCTGGCACACACGGGGCCACCACGCCAGCATGCGCTCGATGACTTCCTCGGCGGTTGCTCCGGCGTGGAGGAGTAAGTTGTCGTTCTCCGTTGCGTTCGCCTCATGCTGCAAAACGGCTTCCTTCACCCCGCCCACGTCAAAAGCGGCAACGGGGAGGCCAGACGCTTGCGCTTCGAGCACGACATTGGGCGTACCTTCCACGCGAGAGGCGAGGAGCAGTGCGGTCATCCCTGCGTAGATATCCGCAGGATCAGAGCGCGGTTCACGCCATTCGAGGTTGTCCATCAACCCAAGTTCTTCAGCGTGGGCGCGGGCTTGCGCTTTGAGGGGGCCGGATCCAATGAGAATGCCCTGAACCGGAAAGTTGGCGCGATCCATTAACCCCTTGAGCACGTCAAGCCAAAGCAAAGGGCGCTTGTTATGGGCAAAGCGGAACACGCCACCGAGGTGCAGCGGCGGGATGGCTGGCGCAGCGTCGCGCTGGAGCAGAGGTGCGGGTTGCAGGGGAATACGGTCGGCGTTCAGCACGTTCAGCATCACCGTCACAGCACTGGTTTCCAGCCCCAGCCAGTCTTCGTAATCACGAGCGCCGGCATGAGAATTGGCCGTCAGCTTAACGTTTTCGAAGGCCAGAAAGGCCTGCATGAGTTGTTGCGCGTAGTCCAACTGCATCTTGCGCTTGGCCGGCTGCATATTCCGCGCGCTCATAACGATCTGCCGGACGTGATTTTCCTGCCCGGCCCAAGCCGCAGCGAGGCTTGAGCGATCCTGCCAGCCGTGCAGGATTTCTGGACGCAGATGCTGCACCATCCGCTTTAAGCGGATCACATCCTGACGCAACGTGCGGGGCAGTAACAGAGTGAAAGTCGCGTGGTCCAACGAGGCTTTGGGGCCCGGCAGCTTGCTCAAGTCGGTGAAGGGGACGTTGAGCGATTCAAGCCAAGGCAAAAAGTGATCATGTCCCCGGTCAGGGGTCAGCGAAAACAGACAGATGTGGAGATCCTCAGCCGGTATCCCTCGATCTATCAGGCTCTCGACGAACATGAGGAACTGTCGCTCGGCACCGCCAGCGGCAAGCGTCGCGTTGACCAGCATAATTTTTGGGCGGGCCTTCACCTGTGTTGCGGGTTGGGTCAGGTCGTGTTCTTGATCCGATGACGCGTGGTCGGCGATGCCGTGACGGATTAACTTTTCCGCGACGTCCTTCGCGAAAATCTGAGCGCACTCATTCAGGGGAGCCGGTCGCAACAAAGCGCCAACGACGCGGCCCGACGACCGCTGCACAACCTCACGGATGGTTTGATCCGCTGCGATACCGTTGACCGCCAAATCCACCTGCTCGATATAAAGCGCCATACCCAGATATCCGGCAGAGACCAGCGTTTCCTTGCATTCATCCAACTGTTGCCGGGTGTGTTCATCCCACGTCCGTTGATGGGCGCAGGCTTCCAGCACTTGCCCCAGCAGCAGTTCTGCGAGCGCTGGGTCATCGATCTGAACCGCAATTTGAAGCCGAGCAAAGCTGTCCTTGATGCGTAAAAACGCGCGGGCGAGGAGCGCTGGCATTTCGTCTTCTCGTTCCTGACGTTGCAGGATGCGGATGAGGGCTAATCCGGCTTGGCTGTCACCGAAGTCGTCTAACAGGGTTTGCCAGTCCGAATAGGCCTGTTGCCAATCGCCCAGCTGTTCGCGCAACCGCGCCCGACGGGATAGGAAGCGCGCGTCGCGGTGGACCAGCGGTTCTAGGGGCCCCGTAATCATCGCTAAGGCATCGCGTAGTCGATCCAGTTCGCGCAGGGCATCGACCCTTAGAAGATTGGCTTCGGGGCTGTGTGGGTGAAGGTGGTCAGAGAGCGCCAAAGCCATGGCCGGATCGACAGGAAGCAGCGCCCGCACCACCGCGTCACCGACCTCGGGCGCTAGAGCCGTACCAACGGTGTCAGCCTGAGGATTCCGCGCCAGCAGCCGAAGCGCCACCTCTGCCGCCTGCTCTCTGTCCCCTTTGGCCAGAGCGTTCTTGATCAGATGATAAGCAACGTCTTGGGTCAGAAACCCGGCCTGAAGTAACCGCTGGTACACCGCGTGCGAAAGATCACTATAGCCGGCTTGCAGCAGATGTCGGGCAGCAAAAGACCAGACCTCGGGACTGGCCGAAGCCTCCGTAAATTCTTGGCTCAAGGCTTGTGTAACTTTGAGAAGGTGCCCAGACTTTATGTCTTCAAGGAGTTCTTTTAAGTGCTTCACATTTTCAAGATACTACGGTTTGTATGTTTGTGAACTGGTAAAGTTAAAACGAACTGAGAATAGAATTTTAATGGCGTCTGCATTTACATCGATGATGACCAAGTCTGAAGAGGCCCGGATTACGGGCCTGGCAGCGGCTATGCCTGCCGCATCAGTGGCGGTTGAGGTGGGGTGCTGGGTGGGCGAATCATCCAAGGCGATTTTGCGTGGCTTCGGCGGCGCTGTGCATCTGATTGATCGGTTCCAGTGGACGCAGCTGCATGCGCAAAAAGTGCCAGACCTTCTCCCCGTTGGCAGTGATTTCAGCGCGATCACCAAACAGAATCTTGCCAGCTTTGGCGCTGAGCGCGTGACATTCCACCACGGGCGGGTCGAGGATTTTCAGATCTCGGCGCTTGGTGATCCATTGGTGGGGCTGCTGCTGCTTGATGGTCCCAAGGATCCGCAAAGCGTTGAGGATATGATCCTCCGTTTTTTGCCGAAAATGGCAGAAGACGGACGCATTTTGATAAAGCACGCGGCCTCAACCTCGCTCGCTAAGATGATGGACTTGATCATCCGGCTGATGGAAGCGGGGGTATTGATCCGCGCCGAGGACTGTCCGCCAGATGTTGGCGATACCATGCTCGCGTTCTATCCGGGCCAAGCCGCTGCCGTGTCTAGCGAGCTGCTCATTTCATCGTGGTTAGACATCTTTGACGCGCACTTGAGTCAGACTTTGACCCACTGTCCCGCCGCTCAGCTTGTGCCGCTGATTTGGTTGCTTCGATGCGGGCATGTCGACGCGGCGGTGCAACGGGCGAGGGCGCTGCCCTATTCGCCTACCATGTTGAGTCGTTGGGTCGCGCTGCAGGATGAGCTTGTCGTGCAGGACGGTGCAGACGTGTCGGTTCTTGTGGAAATCGAGATGAATTTGGCCGCTTAGCCGATGCTGGACGATGGCTAGCCGGTGCGACTGAGCACTTCGTGCTCGCTGAAGTCTTGCAGATACCATGCGACCAGCGCGGCCACGCCATCCTGCACGCTGACCTGCGGTCTAAACCCGGTGAGATGCTGCAATAAAGCGGTGTCGGCCCACGTCATCTGAACGTCACCTTGCGCCATAGGTTGAAAGTTGCGGCGTATGGGGCGGCCAATTGCTGTTTCGATGGATGCGATAAAGCCCATCAATTCGACCGGGCGACTGTTCCCAATATTCACGACCCGGTGCGGCGCGATTGGTGACAGGCTATCAATGCTGCTTGCTGCTGTCGTGGGTGGCGAGGCTAGAGCCGGCTCTGCGGGGGCGCCGGGCGCAACCGCAGCCAGCCGGATCATCGCTTCTACGACGTCATCGATAAAGGTGAAGTCGCGCTTCATTTGGCCGTTGTTGTAGACGTCTATCCCATCGCCGGCGAGGGCGGCTTTGATAAACTTCATGTAAGCCATATCTGGCCGACCCCATGGGCCATAAACGGTAAAGAAACGCATCATGGTAATCGGCGTGCCGTAAAGGTGCGCATAGGAATGAGCCATCAGCTCAGACGATTTCTTTGTCGCGGCATAGAACGACAGCGGAGCATCACTGCGCTGGGTTTCCCCATAAGGAAAACGATCGCTTGATCCATAGACGGACGAGCTGGACGCCATCAAAAGGTGCTGTGGGGGAAAGGCTCGGGCGGCCTCTAGCAGCTCAAATGTTCCCTGCAAGTTGCTCTGAAAATAACTGCGGGGATTGGTTATCGAATGGCGAACACCGGCTTGCGCGGCAAGGTGAAACACGATCTCGGGCCTGTGTTCTTCGAAGAGTTGGTGGAGCTGTTGCTCTTGCTGGATTGGTGCGATGACGGAGGTCAACGCGGTGTTTTCGGCCAGCAGGCTCAGGCGTTGTTGCTTGAGGGAAACGGCGTAGTAGTCGTTGAGATCATCAACCCCGATCACACGCCAACCGTCGTTCAGCAAGCGTCGGCTCAAATGAAATCCAATAAATCCGGCGTGTCCCGTAACCAGTGCTGTGCGCATTAGGTCCGCCCTTGGCGACGGGCACGCGCAGACTTCGACCGCGCAACGCAAAACAGATTTTGTGTTTCGAAATCGCGGTCAGTCAGGTCTGGGTGGCGTTGGCGCACAGTATCCGTTAGCCGACCCAGGCCCGTTTCTGGTCGGCTGAGGACTTCGTCAGCGGTAACGATGTCAAAATACTTTGCCGTCAACGCCAGGATGTCATCCAGCTTAATGCGGTTCAGCCCGCGTGCGATGTAATGTTCCGGCTCAGGCTCGTAACCGACATGGCCCCAATCCATCATGGCGGCTTGATCGGGTTCGTCGGCCCGTATTGCTGAAACCTTTTTGGGCGGCAAGTGGTGGCCGTTCCAGCTGTAAAAGTTATGGTGGTTGTACAGCAGGACACCGTTGGGCTTGAGCCGCTTGGCAATCGCGGCAAACACGTCCTCGATTTGCAACAGGTGTTCGGTCACATTGTGCATGACCGCAAAGTCAAAGAGATCTGATTCGGGCAAGCTCTGCAGCGGTTCTGCCTGCACCTGCCAGGGTTCAATCATTTCTGAAAGTGCGCTCGGGGACCAGCCAAACGGCATTTTTTCGGAGTTGCGGGATAGATTTTTGACTCGGTCCTTGTCGAGCTTGATGATGGGGTCGAGGCCCAGATACCCTGTGGCCCCGGCGGTCAGATAGCCAAGCCCATGCAAGCCCGGTCCACAGCCCACATCCAGAACCGTTTTACCGTGCACGTAGTCTTGAATTTTGGCGGCAAAGGCCATGTAGCCATAGTCATAAGCGCGCTCCAGCACAGCTGGCTGCATCGCTTTGGCGCGCCAAGGTTGGCCTTTGTTGTTGCGCCAGAAGGCGGACAGGGTGGCGTCCAGGCTCTTCGAAAAATTTTGCGATGAGTCTTTGCCGGCGGCGGCGCTGGTGTGCGCACGCAGGACGGTAGAAAACCAATCGAGCTGTTTGATGTCCTTGACAGCCGCGAGGACCGTTTTGTGCTGGCTTTTCCAATGGCGCAGCAGGGCGGGGTCGCTTGAGCTTGCATCCAAGGCGGCATAGGCGGACGCCCAATTCTCCTCGCAGGCGTGCTTGATCAGGATCGCCGCTTGGAACGCAGGGAAGGGCTCAAGTGCGCCCTTTATTGCCGGGGTGCTGCTCGTCTCTTCGGGGTCAATCGCAGCCAGTGATTTTTTCAACGCTGGCGCGTCCTGCTCGACCCGCAGCACGATGATGTTCGAGGCTTCGCTCTGCTCCGCTGGATCAATGCGAAAGACCCCATGTTCGGCCAAGCGCTGTAGATACAACATCATGTCCAGGAAGCTCGGGTGGAGTCCGTTTTTGATCAGAACCGAGCTGCCTTTGCTCAATCCGCTGGCGACAGCATTCAGGCACTCGCGAAGGGCTAGGGCGGTCTTCGCACTGTCGATCACACAGAGATCAATAGGGCCACCGCTCCACTGGAATGCGGAAAAGTCGCTGTGGTGGATCACGGGTGACAAACCGTGTTTGTCCATCAGTGCTGCGAAGGTGTCTTTAAAGCTATCCCCGGGTTGAAGCAGGTTCGGCACACGACGGTCGTGGTCTTTGGTCCAATGGAAGTTATCGACCACGTGGACCTCTTCGACTGACGCAAAATTCAGTGTCAACGCGCCAAGCCACGGCCCCAGTTCTAGAACGCGCCTTACGGTTCCATGTTGTTCCAAGTGTGCTCGCACAACAGCCGCGTCGGAATCTGACGTCATACTGGGAACGGTGCTTTGCCCGAAAATCTCGTGCATCAACATGAAGGCCTTATTCAGTATCAAATAGGTATTACACCTATAGATCTAATAATTTGTTACGCCACAGTTGAGCTTGATTTTTCGATAAAATACAATTTCTGAAGTATAGAATAAATTACTTTACTATATTTTAGGAGGATATTTCGTATTTGAAACGAACACTGTTGTTCCGCCAGATTGGCTGTCTGGTTGTCCTGCGCGATGTTCCTTGGATATACCGCGAGATCACCGCCCGTCCGCGGGCCTGCGATTGCTTCTTAGGTCTTTAAGCGGCTTTTCGAGCGCTCAAGAGCGTGGCTGGGCAGCTCGTCAAAGACATCGTCGAACGGCTTCCGAACGGCAAACATCACGTTTGCTATTGGATAACCGGGCACGCGCCGCTGTGTGGTGAAGATGAGATGGCTCCCTGAACTGGACTCGAACCAGTGACCCGCTGATTAACAGTCAGCCGGTAAGACTATATATATGCCCTAAAACTAGATATATCGTTATCATAGGTAGCAAATATGGCGTGTTAGATCAGAAATACTAGGCCTGTCATCTTAATCATTGTCTACTGTTTGTCTACCAAGTATTGTTTGTGCATGGATAAAGTGCGCATCACCAAGAAGTTTCTTGCCGACAGACAAGGCAAACAGCCAGCCAGCGACGAGTTTTACCGAGACAACACGCTTGGTGGCTTTGGCATAAAATGGACCAAGGCTGGGAAGCTGAATTTCATCGTCGAAGGACGAGTTAGAGGCGGCAAGACGTGTAGGCTTACCCTTGGACAATACCCACAGCTTGATCTGGAGCAGGCGAAAACCCTCGCCAGAGAACCGCTTCTGCTAATGAGTCAGGGCATTGATCCCAGAGACGACAAGAGAGCCAAGCTGGAGGCGAAGGCTGCAAAGGATGCCCAGCGAAAGGCTATGATGATCACGGTAGGTGATCTCTGGGAGCAATATCTTCGCAGCAGGGACTACAAGCCCTCCACTCTCCGGGATAACAAACAGACCTTTGAGCTTGTTTATGGCCATCTACGTGGAAGGGCGGCTACGAGTATAGCCCCACAAGAGGTCGAGAAGATTTACTTTAAAGCTAAAGAACAGCGTGGAGCAGGGCAGGCCAATAAAGCCAACCGCTACCTCCGAGCCTTCTTCAACTGGTGTAAGGCGGAGAGGGTGAACGGCGAGCGTCTCATCAAGGAAAACCCTTGTGACGTCATCAGAGAGAAGCGGATAAAGACCACGACCAAAGCTCGCACAAGCTATCTCACGAAGGGGCAGTTAAACCGGCTCTTCCGGTATCTGTACGATGAATGGGACTGGCATCACCGAACAGGAAAGATTGAACGACCAAACGGTGTCTCCAAAGATCACATCGATCTGATCGAGTTGTACCTCCGAACCGGCTTACGTCATAGCGAGTTGACCAGCTTGTCTTGGGCGGCAGTGGACTTCGACGATGACTTCTTTGTCGTTGAGGACACCAAAAACGGGAAGGACCACTACCTCCCAATGGTTGGAGCTACCAAAGGCATTCTGCTTCGTCGTTACCAAGAGCGAGAGACAGACTGGGTATTCCCAAACCGTCAAAAGGTGGGCCATCGGTATGATGCTAAAGACGCTTATTTAAAGACAGGGGAAGCGACCGGGTTGGAGTTTACCATCCATGACTTGAGGCGCACCTTCAGCACCCATGCTGTTGGTATTGGCTTCAGTGAGGTGATGGTAGCAAAGGGGCTTAACCACTCTAAGCAGTCTGTTACGCAGGGCTATATCGTCTCCAACCTAGACATGGTGCGACCTTTATTCGAGCGTCTAGATCAGCACTACAAAGAGATTTACAACCCTTTCCCAGATGATGGGGCAGTGGTGCAAACCTTGTCAGCCGAAGAGCTTGAAGAGCTTGCTGCTGAGTTGGAGCTAGAGGGTCGGCACACTGTTAGAGTGTTCGATTAGCACCCGAGTTGAAGTGGGGTTGATTTGGCATGTGCTGTGAACTCAGCCAATCCGCATGCTGAAGCGATAGCCTCTCTCATGTAACAAATCTGTCATATTAGCGTGGCTCAAATATGTGTGTGGCGTAAAGGCTAATGGACATTAGCTCCAGCAACCCTGTCACTGCATAGCTATCGACCTTTTACCCCTTTTTTAGGATTAAGGGTTGCGTTTAACGCATATCTTATCTATATATACGGCATCACAACAACATGAGGTGCTATCTTGAGTAAGCAATTTCGTTTGAATCACGTTAACCGTCCTAACTCCAACCGAGAGCTATTGGCCTTGCGCTATCAGCTTGAAATGTTCGTCCGACAAGTTCACCCCTCAGACAGCCGGAAGGAAAACACGTACCTTCTTGAGAGCTATGGCTCCGGGGGCGGTAGTATGACGATCGTTGGCACCGACGAGCCTGTTCGGGCTGCACACAAGCGTATCAACGACGAAAATCATGACAGGCGTTGGTTGGCAAGAAAGCCCAGCGAGGCTGATCTCAAGTCGTTCAGAGAGCTATCAGAGGCGTTCGGAGGTTTTGAGCCAGTACTCGTCTCGAAGACCGTCTATCGACCCGGAAAGCGACGTGTGTTCGCTGAATACGGCGTGTTTAATCATAACCGATGGGTGCCATCAGAAGTACAGCCCAGCGGGCGTTATCTTCAAGTTCGCCCAGCGCTCTATCAGTCCTTTTTGGACCGCATGTTTCCAGATCCCGAGCAGCAGGATTTCTTCGACTACTGGTGCGCCCAGCTTGTAGTTAAGCCTGAAGAGCAAGTCGACGTGATCATCGTGCTTCGAGGTGAAAACGGGACTGGTAAGGGGTTCTGGTTTGAGACGGTCATGCCTCGACTTATCGGCAACTCGAACGCCAAATGCACCACACTCAAAGAGTTGAAGGGCCA
>ENA-OQVM01000352-OQVM01000352.1-marine-metagenome-genome-assembly--contig:-NODE-352-length-74802-cov-6.002636_pt1 | contig 74802 bp, 67 predicted proteins | sample MGYA00237776_ERZ505498 | MGnify/ENA primary metagenome ERZ505498 (study PRJEB26159, sample SAMN06265151) | marine metagenome | isolation source: Helgoland LTER site | place: Germany:Helgoland, sampling... | reverse complement strand
CCAAACGACTCAATTGCAAAATTGAACCTCAAAAAACTTACACTTGGATCTTCGGATTACGTGTTGGTTCCATGTGAATTGTTCAAAGAGCGTTCTTGTTTCGAAGCTTCTTGGGGACGAAAAATCATCGTCTTGGATCAAGAGTCAATCAAACCTGTAATCATGAAGGGTATTCCTGCGGTTAGAATGGGTCAGACTGACAAGCTCTAGTGAGAAAGGGCCAAACTGATAATCAGTATTATATTTTAGTTCGTGCAACGGAATAGACACATCAATGCGCGCTTCACTTAGCTTGCGCCGCAATAATGCCAGTGTGAAGGCCGTGCCGTATACCGGAACCTTCAGGCGCTCCCAGAGATAGGGAATAGCGCCAAAATGGTCTTCGTGGGCGTGGGTTAGAATAATCGCTTCAAGCTTATTCTTACGTGCCTCGATAAAGGTTAAATCGGGAAGAATAACATCAACGCCCGGCAGGGATTCATCTGGAAAGCTAATGCCAAGATCCACCATCAACCATCTGTCTTTGAAATGGTATAGATTGGCGTTCATGCCAATTTCGCCAGAGCCGCCAAGCGGCACAAATACCAGTTCGTTTTCGTGAATTGTCATAATCGTTCGCTTTCCCGGTTATTATACCTTGGGGTTGTTCATATCGTAGATCAGCTTCAGTCCTATTACGGTCAAATCAGGCTGCATGGATGTTATCATCGGCAAATGAGGCACAAAAACAGATGCAAGCCCCCCTGTTGCAATTTTAGTGAAGCCATACCCTGCCTCTGCTTCCAGTCGGGCAAGGATCCCCTCAACAAGGCCAACATAGCCCCATAACACGCCTGAGCGCATCGCTGACACCGTTGATGTCCCAAGGACAGGCAACTGCCCATCAAACTGGTCGACAGATATCTGCGGCAGTTGAGCGGCGGCCATTGCAAGAGCTTCAGACGAGCGATGCACACCAGGAGAGATAACACCCCCAGCATAACAGGCTTTATGTTTATCAGTCTGTGCGGTGCGCACAATATCAAAAGTTGTCGCAGTCCCAAAATCGACCACAATAGCTGGCACCAGACCCAAATGCGCAACAGCAACAGCATTTACCAGCCGGTCAGCGCCAACCTCAGCCGGGTTATCGATATCAATCTCTAGCGCAAGAGTGACGCCGGGCGCCCCGACAATAACAGGCACTACACCAAGGATATTCGTTGCAAAACTCGAAAGATGAGGCGTTATATCTGGCACAACAGACGCTATCACACAGCCATCAATATCTTGGGGTGAACATGATATCTTGGTAAGCTGTTGTGTGAGGACATCCAGATAAGCCTTACCTGAATGTGGCCCTTTGGTTTCAAGGCGCCATTGGCAACAGATAGCCTCATCATCGAAAACAGACATCACGATATTGGTATTACCGCAATCAACCGCAAGCAGCATAAATTTTGCTTTCCGTGTTAGACATCAGTTGCACTGCCACCCTCATCAGATGGCGTCTTCATGATGTGAACATCACCGGTTGTAATCCGGTGCGACACTCCTGAATTATCTTCTAGTATCAAGACGCCCTCATCATCAATTGAGGTGCACCTGCCTTTCAACTTATGGTCCTGAAGCGATACTTCAATAGGCTGGCCAATCATATCACAGAAGATGCGCCAAGAGCGAATACAACTGCGCGGGCCATCTGCGATATGCCAGCGTGCCAGATTATCGGCCAGACAATGCAAAAATGTAGAGGCAAGTTCAAACGCGCCTATATCCCGCTGCGAGAATGTGGACAAATCCCCTATTGGCACTTTCCGGCCAGCTATCTGCGGCGCATTCAGTAAATTTACACCGCACCCTATGATAAGGGCTGGCGGATGCGCTTCGAGCAATATTCCTGCAATTTTATGCCCATCTGCTAACACATCATTTGGCCATTTCATCTTTAGCTTATCAGCATTATTCGGCACTAATTGCTGAATAGCGTGCAGCAGTGACAATGACGTTAAAAACGACAAGCTGGACCACTCAATGATATCGCGTTTCGGGGCAAGGATGACAGATAGATACATCCCGTCACCACGATTAGAGGTCCATAATCGCCCCTGACGGCCGCGCCCTTCTGTTTGCTCGTCAACAAGGAAGGCTACGCCATGAGCGGCCGGATTATCTGCCAAATATGATAGCGCAAGGTCACTTGATGACGTGGCTGAGCGGCTATGAAAGAGCTGCCATCCACTTGGAATATCATCAAAACCCTTCATATGACTGATCAGCTAAAGCTGGCCAGCGCCCCTGAAATAGAGCTGGCATGGTCATGAACAGGCCCAATAAACAAGAAGAACAGCAGAATAACAGCAAGAGAGGCAAACAGCACAAGCCTGTTATTACGCTCACCACCCTTATCAAGCGGGGCATCTGCTTCTTGGAAATACATCAACCGGATAATACGCAAATAATAAAAAGCGCCGATAACTGATGTCAGCACGCCGATAATCGCTAGTGGTACAAGTCCAGCATCAACCGCTGCAAGGAAGACATACCATTTTGCAAAGAAGCCGGCGAGTGGCGGAATCCCGGCCATAGAGAACATGATAACCATCATGCCGGCGGCTTGAATGGGGTGGGTTGATGACAGGCCCGACAAATCGGAAATCCGCTCAACTGGCGCCCCATCACGGCGCATTGACATAATGATGGCAAAACTACCGGCGCCCATAAAGACGTAAGTTGTCATGTAAATAACAACACTTGTTGCCCCTTCAATAGAGCCTGACGCAAGGCCAGCAAGAGCATATCCCATATGGGCAATAGATGAGTAGGCCAGCATTCTTTTGATGTTCTGCTGCATAATAGCGCCTGTTGCGCCAACAATCATTGAGATAACAGATAATGCAATCAGGATTTGCTGCCACTGCATTGCCATACCGCCAAGCGCATTATAGGTCACGCTCAGCATCAGCGTGATAGAGGCAACCTTCGGGACAATCGCAAACAGAGCTGTTACCGGTGTTGGAGCACCCTCATACACATCTGGCGTCCACATATGGAACGGCGCTGCTGATATCTTGAACGCAAGACCAGACAGCAGAAACACCATACCAACTGTCATACCAACAGAAATATCACCCGTTGTCAGGCTTGCCGCAATTTCGGTAAAGCCTGTGCTGCCAGAAAAGCCATATACCATGGACGCACCATAGAGCAGCATACCAGAGGATAAGGCGCCAAGAAGGAAATATTTCAAGCCAGCCTCAGATGATTTAAGCGAGCCAGTGCGCATCGCAGCCACCACATAAAGCGGCAATGACTGAAGTTCAAGCGCCATATAAAGCGAAATCAGGTCATTGGCAGAAATCATTAACAACATGCCAAGAATAGCCATCAGAACCAGCAGATGAAATTCAGCCCGATCAATCCCCTCGCCCCAACCGTCACTTACCAGCCAGCAGGCAAAAAACCCGCCCAGCAAGACAAGGCCCTTCATATATGCGGTTAGTCCGTCAATCCGGAACATACCGTTAAATATCTCAGTAGCTCCTTGTGGCAGAAGGAACAAGGCAGCAAAGCCAGCCGCATAACCAACAAGTGAGATGGTACGGACCGTCTTCATATGCCCGTCTGACTGCCGTGCGAATGCCGCAACAAGGACGAGAATAAGGGCAAAGAAAATCAGAATAAATTCTGGCAGAGCCGCTAAAAATGTAAGGGAGCTAAAATCCATTGACCTGTCCTTTACCGCAATGATGCCGAAAGAACTGAACCATTAAGCTGGCTCAGTAATGTTGAAACACTCGCATCCATAATATCGAGCAGCGTTGAGGGATAAACCCCAAACCAGAGAACGAGTATTGTGAGCGGTACAAAAATCGCTATTTCACGACTATCAAGAGGCGGCATTTCCAGCACTTCTGATTTTTCAGCCTTACCAAAGACCACCCGCCGATAAAGCCACAGCATGTAACAGGCACCAAGAACAAGTCCAGTTGCGGCAAACACAGCAACCCATGGCGCTGCTTTCCATGCGCCAACCAGCACAAGCATTTCGCCAACAAAACCGGAGGTGCCCGGAAGTCCAACAGAGGCAAGCATCATAAACATAAAAAACGCAGCATAGCGTGGCATCGCATCCACCACACCGCCATAAGCATCAATCTCTCTGGTATGCAGGCGGTCATAGACAACACCAACACAGAAAAACAGCGCCGCAGACACAAGACCATGCGAGATCATCTGGAACATTGCGCCATCAATCCCCTGCTCTGTCAGCGTGAAAATGCCAATCGTCACAAATCCCATATGAGCAACAGAGGAATAAGCGATAAGCTTTTTCATATCAGACTGCGCCAGCGCAACCAGAGATGTATAAATCACCGCAATAGCCGACAGCACAAAAATCATCGGCGCAAAATAAGCTGACGCATCAGGGAACATTGGCAATGAGAAGCGCAGGAAGCCGTAACCACCCATTTTCAGCAATACACCAGCAAGTATCATAGAACCGGCTGTTGGCGCTTGCACATGCGCATCAGGAAGCCATGTATGAACCGGCCACATCGGAACCTTCACCGCAAAAGATGCAAAGAATCCTAAGAACAGCCAGAATTGCAGCGCTGGTGCAAATTCATATGCTGCCAGTTGCGGAATATCAGTGGTGCCTGTCATCTGATACATCACCAGCATACAGACCAGCATCACCACAGAGCCAAGCAAGGTATATAAAAAGAATTTGAAGGCAGCATAAACGCGCTCTGCTCCGCCCCACACCCCGATAATTAGGAACATCGGGATAAGCACACCTTCGAAAAACAGATAGAACATCAACATATCAAGCGATGCAAACATGCCGATCATCATTGTTTCAAGAACAAGAAAGGCAATCATATAGTCGCGGACACGGTGCGTAATCGCATGCCAGCTTGCCAGAATAGCAAGCGGCGTCAGAAACGTTGAGAGCAGGATAAATGGCATAGAAATACCATCAACGCCGAGATGATAGGAAATCCCGGTTGTCCCAATCCAGTCTGCCTGCTCTTCAAATTGATACCCTGAAAGGCTGGCGTCAAACCCCCAATAAAGGTTCAACGACAAGAAAAAGGTAAAGCCCGACACCCATAGGGCAACACGTTTTGCATTGCGCGCAACTGATGCCTCATCGCCTCGGATTAAAAAGAGAAACAACACGCCCAGCAAAGGAAGATATGTCACAACGCTCAAAATTGGCCAGCTCGAAATCATGACCTATCTCCCGAAGCCACTGAAGTACCAAGATAACAGAACAACAACACCTATCATCATTGCGAATGCATAATGATAGACGTAGCCAGACTGCAACTTTGTCAGCATGCCAGACGACCGTTTGACAAACCCAGACAGGCCATCAGGCCCATAATAATCGATAACGCCCTTATCGCCGCGTTGCCATAACATCTGGCCAACAGCTACTGACGGGGCAACAAAGATCCGGTCATAAAGCTCATCAAAATACCATTTATTAAAGAAGAACCGGTAGAGCGGCGCAAACATGGTTGCAATGCGCGCCGGCAAAGACGGTATGACAATATAGGCTACCACAGCCAGAATAACGCCAGATGCGGCAAGGATAATTGGTAGCAACTTCACCCATGTTGGAACATGGTGCGCATTTGCAAGCGCGTCATGTCCCGGCAAAATGAAAATTGCATCTCCCCAGAACGCTGCCATATCTTGACCCACAAACAGCTCATAGCCTAACCAGCCCGAGAAGATTGCGCCTAGGGCAAGCGGCACAAGCGGCAAGGTCATTACGTTTGGTGATTCATGAACATGCGACATCACCTTAGCGCTTGCCCGCGGTGTACCGTGGAAGGCAAGGATAAGAAGCCGCCAGCTATAAAATGCTGTTAGGAGTGCGGCTGCACATCCCAGCCAGAAAGCAAGCATCCCAGGACCGCTGTGGGCGGCGTAGGCTGCTTCCAGAATCATATCCTTAGAGTAGAAGCCCGCAAAGAACGGGAAGCCAGCTAACGCAAGCGAGCCAATCCACATCATCGCGTAGGTAACAGGTACCTTGCGCCAGATACCGCCCATATTCCGCAAATCCTGCTCATCTGAAAGCGCATGGATAACAGAGCCTGCGCCTAAGAAGAGAAGCGCCTTGAAGAAGGCATGTGTTGTCAGGTGGAACATCGCTGCCGGATAGGCAGAGACCCCTGCAGCAAAGAACATATAACCAAGCTGTGAGCATGTTGAATAGGCAATCACCCGCTTGATATCAAACTGCGTCATACCAACTGTTGCCGCAAAAATCGCTGTGAGCGCGCCAACAATCGTAATGATATCAAGGGCAAGCGGTGCATATTCAATAACAGGTGACATCCGGCAGACCAAAAAGACACCGGCGGTAACCATGGTTGCTGCATGGATAAGCGCAGACACAGGTGTCGGGCCTTCCATCGCATCTGGCAACCAGGTATGCAAACCAAGCTGAGCTGATTTGCCCATTGCGCCAATAAATAGCAATATCGATACTAGCTCTAGCGCCGGCATAGAGAGGCCAAACACGGTGATGACATGCGATTGATAGGTAGAGGCGTTGGCAAAAATATCTGAGAACTGAACAGACCCCATGAGCGCAAAAATCGAAATAATCCCAAGCGCAAAGCCAAAATCGCCAACACGGTTAACCACAAATGCCTTCATGGCGGCTGTGTGCGCGCTTTCCTTATGATACCAAAACCCAATTAGCAGATAAGAGGCAACACCAACCCCCTCCCAGCCAAAGAAGAGCTGAACCAGATTATCTGCTGTCACAAGCATCAGCATGGCAAAGGTAAAGAGGCTGAGATACGCCATAAACCGGCCACGCGCTTTATCATGTGACATATAGCCAACTGAATAGATATGAACGCATGATGAAACGCCGGTTACAACAATCAGCATCACAGCTGTCAGCGTATCAAACCGCAACGTCCAATGGGCCTGAAAGTCGCCTGAGCCAATCCAACGGGCCACCTCAACTGTGAGCGCCTGACCGCCAAGAGCAATCTCAACAAACGCAAAACAGGATAGGACCAAAGAAAGACAGACACCGGCTATGGACACCAAGGTTGCAATATTATGATGCTGACGCAATGAAGCAATGCCGGCAATAATGGCCCCGAGAAGCGGGAGAAAGACAATCGCGTGATAAAACATTCTTCTACCCCTTCATCACATTGATGTCTTCAACAGCAATCGACCCACGGTTTCTGAAATAGACAACCAGAATAGCAAGACCGATAGCCGCCTCAGCAGCAGCGACAGTAAGAATAAATAGTGAGAAGATCTGACCCGATAAGTCAGCAGAATAGGCCGAAAATGCCACCAGATTAATACTGACAGACAACAGAATAAGTTCAATCGACATCAAAATAGTGATGACATTCTTCCGGTTTATGAAAATTCCAAACACACCAAGAACAAACAGGATGGCAGCAACAGACAAATAATGTGCCAGCGTGATTTCACTCGTAAAGAGTTCCATTAGTTGCTCCCCTCTTTTGCTTCTGCGCCTTCGCCAGAATTAACTTTGGCAAGTCTGACAGTATCTTCGCGGCGCCGGCTATTCTGGGTAGATATATTCTGGCGTTTGACGCCCGGACGGGACCTTAATGTCAGCGCAATTGCGCCGATCATAGCAACCAGCAGAATAAGTCCTGCAAGCTGGAATAAATATACATATTCAGTATAAAGCACCCTGCCTAGCTGGGCTGTATTATGAACCCCCGTTGCTTCGGGCAGCGCGCCACTATCGCTCGTGAGCTGGAAAAATGTCGTGAAGAGCTCGGCCAGCAAGATAATGCCAATGACGATGCCAAGCGTGCGATATTTCTGAAAGCCTTCGCGCAACTCAACAAAGTTGATATCAAGCATCATCACAACAAACAGAAACAGCACCGCAACCGCGCCGACATAAACAACCACTAACAGCATCGCAAGAAATTCAGCCTGCAGCAGGATAAACAACCCAGCTGCATTAAAGAATGCAAGGATAAGGAACAGCACCGAGTGAACCGGATTGCGCGCCGTTACAACCATCAGGCCCGCAAGGCAGGTTACCGCCGCAAACAGATAGAAGAAAAAAGAAGAAATCATGAAATTACCGGCCCCCTATCATGCCTGGCTTAACGCCATCTCGCATCTGCAGCCAGATTGCGGGCAATTTCCGCTTCCCAGCGATCACCATTATCAAGCAGCTTATCCTTGTCATAGAACAGCTCTTCTCTGGTTTCTGTTGCAAATTCAAAATTTGGTCCCTCAACAATTGCATCCACAGGGCAGGCTTCCTGACAGAAACCGCAATAGATGCATTTGGTCATATCAATATCATAGCGGGTCGTTCGGCGTGAGCCATCATCACGCGGCTCAGCTTCGATTGTAATCGCTTGTGCAGGACAGACAGCTTCGCATAATTTACAAGCAATGCAGCGCTCCTCGCCATTTGCATAGCGCCGCAATGCGTGCTCCCCTCTGAACCGAGGCGATAAATAGCCTTTCTCATAAGGATAGTTCAGCGTCACTTTCGGCTTGAAGAAATATTTTAAGGTCAACATAAGACCTTTCAGCATTTCAAGCAGCAGAAACGAGCGAACAGCATTAATCATCGCACTCATTGGTTCAGTCCCTTACAAAAAATCATTAGCCCGGCAGACTATCGGTAGCTACGAGATAACCAGCCGTTAACACAACATAAATTAGTGAAAATGGCAGGAAGACTTTCCAGCCAAGACGCATCAGCTGATCATAGCGATAGCGCGGCGTTGTTGCCCGCACCCACAAGAACACAAACAATAGCAGACAAATCTTTAAGATAAACCAGATTGGGCCCGGAATAAGGTTAAACGGCGCAAAATCAAATGGTGACAACCATCCACCAAGGAATAGCAGAGTTGTTATCGCACTCATCAAAATCATATTGGCATATTCACCAAGGAAGAAGAGCGCAAAGCTCATCGATGAATATTCAACAAAATAGCCGGCAACAAGCTCGGACTCGCCTTCGGGAAGGTCAAACGGTGCGCGGTTTGTTTCTGCCAATGTAGAAATAAAGAACACTGCAAACATCGGGAAAAGCGGCAGCGCGAACCACATATCGCGCTGTGCCTCAACAATTGCAGACAGGTTAAGCGAGCCAACACAGACCAGAACATTAATAATGACCAGTCCCATAGAGACTTCGTAAGATACCATCTGTGCAGCAGACCGAAGCGCACCTAAAAAGGCATATTTAGAATTACTGGCCCAGCCGGCCATGATTACGCCATACACGCCAAGCGAGCTAATCGCGAATAGATACAGCACGCCAACATTAATATCAGCCAGCACCAGACCAGCATCAAACGGAATAACAGCCCAAGCAACAAGCGCCAGAACGAATGTCAGCATCGGGGCAATCATAAACACAGTCTTATCAGCACCCGCAGGCAGAATGGTTTCTTTGGCCATCAATTTCAGCGCATCAGCAAACGGCTGAAACAGACCAAACGGGCCAACAACGTTCGGGCCTTTGCGAAGCTGCATGAAGCCAATAACGCGCCGTTCAGCTAGCGTTAAATAGGCAACGGCAATCAAAAGTGGCACGATAACAGCTAGAATCTTGGCAACGATCCATGCAAGCTCAATATACCAATTATTTTCCATCATCTTGACTCCCCGCCTGCTCTGCGTCGCTACTCTGCTGCCATTTCGGCAGAGTTCTGGTCTGCGGCACGATAACATTCTGCCATTGTCTCAGATGCGCGTGACATTGCGCAGGTCATATAGAATTGTGATAAGCCTGCTTGCACAGCATCAGATTTTAGCGCCCCCGTCCGGCCAAACTTTACCCATCGGGCTGGCTTAATTTCGCCAATATTACCGAAATGCGGCACGGCGGCCACAAGGGCAGCGCGCACAGCAGCATGGCTGTCAAACGGCAATGACGATGAAAGCCTATCAGATAATGCGCGAATAATCGCCCAGTCTTCTTTTGCTTCGCCTGGCGGAAATGTTGCCCGCTGTGTCATTTGCACACGGCCTTCAAAATTCACATAAAGACCTTCTTTTTCGGTAAAGGCCGCACCCGGAAGAACGACATCTGCAACAGTCGCACCTTTATCGCCGTGATGACCCTGATAAATCGTAAAGCTATTTTCCAGCTTTGTTGTGTCAATTTCATCAGCGCCAAGCAACCAAACCAGCTTCATATCACCTGCGTAAGCTGCTTTTAGCATGCCATCAACATCAAGCCCGCCCTTGCCCGGCACAAATCCCATATCAAGACCCGCAACACGGCCAGCCGCAGTATGCAGAACATTATAGCCGTTCCAGTCAGCGGTCACGACACCCACCTTATCAGAAAGCTCGCGCAGCAGCCCTTGAATGGCGCCAGCATCCGCACGCCGCAGAGCGCCCATACCAACAATAATCATCGGACGTTTCGCTGATTTCATGATTTTGGCAAAAGGATGCTTACCAGCCGCAATTTTGGTCAATACGTCAATTTCATCACCCAGATAGCTAACCGGGTAGGTCAACTCTGCTTCTGGGCCCAGATGAGCAACAGGTATCCGGTTGTTAAGATAACGTTTCCGGATACGCGCATTCATCACAGGCGCTTCAATACGCGGGTTGCTGCCAATAATTAGCAGCGCATCAGCTGTATCAATACCCTCAATCGTCGAATTAAACAGATAAGAGCTCCGCTGGCGGGCATTGAGCTTAGCGCCATCCTGACGGCAATCAATGTGAGGGCTGCCGATTTTATCAAACAAGGATTTAAGCGCAAATAGCGCTTCAGCATCAACCTGATCGCCTGCAATTGCACCCATTTGTGCCGGACGTGCCTTTTTCATCACCTTGGCAATCGCATCAAAGGCGTCATTCCAGCTTGCTGGATGTAATCTGCCATCTGCGCCGCGCAAATACGGACGGTCAAGGCGCTGACGGCGCAAGCCATCGATCGCATAGCGTGCTTTATCGGAAATCCATTCTTCGTTTACCTGCTCATTCAGACGCGGCAAGACACGCAAAACTTGCGCGCCTCTGGCATCAACACGGATGTTTGAGCCTTGCGCGTCTGTTACATCAACAGACTCAACTTTGGTGAGCTCCCACGGACGGGCGACAAACGCATAGGGACGCGAGGTTAGCGCGCCAACAGGACATAGATCAATCACATTGGCAGAAAGCTCACTTGCCAGCGTTTTTTCAAGATATGTTGTAATTTCAACAGACTCACCGCGGCCAATCGCTCCCAATTCAGGGATACCGGCAACTTCGGTTGAGAAGCGCACACAACGCGTACAATGAATACAACGTGTCATCACGGTTTTAATCAGCGGGCCCATCTGCTTTTCGCTGACAGCACGCTTATTTTCCTGATAGCGGCTTTCATCAAACCCATAACCCATGGCCTGATCTTGCAAATCACACTCACCGCCCTGATCGCAAATAGGACAATCAAGAGGATGGTTTACCAACAGAAATTCCATCACACCTTCACGGGCTTTTTTAACCCGATCTGTCTCAGTAGAAATCACCATCCCGTCACCAGCAGGCATTGCACAGGATGCAATCGGCTTGGGCGCGCGTTCCATATCAACAAGACACATGCGGCAATTACCAGCGATAGACAGCCGTTCATGATAGCAGAAGCGCGGAATTTCTACACCGGCCTCTTCACATGCCTGTAGCACGGTTGCCCCTGCTTCGACTTCGACTTCCACACCATTGACTGTCAGCTTTGGCATATTCTTACTCCGCTGCCTGTATCATTGCCTGATGCGCCTTGATACGGCGTTCAATTTCGGGCCGGAAATGCTTGATTAGCCCCTGAATAGGCCAGGCAGCAGCATCACCAAGAGCACAAATTGTATGGCCCTCAACCTGACGTGTTACCTGCTCAAGTGTATCAATTTCATGCTGTTCTGCTTCGCCGCGGACAAGTCTGTCCATCATGCGCCACATCCAGCCCGTACCTTCACGGCAGGGGGTACATTGACCACATGATTCATGCTTATAGAAATAAGACAGACGGCTAATCGCCCGCACGATATCTGTGCTCTTATCCATCACAATAATGCCAGCAGTGCCAAGACCTGTCCCAGCGGCGCGCAATGCGTCGAAATCCATTGTCATGGTCTCGCAGACATCTTTGGGCATTAATGGCGTTGATGAACCACCTGGAATGATAGCCAGCAAATTATCCCAGCCACCACGGACACCGCCCGCATGCTTTTCGATAAGTTCTTTTAGCGGAATGCCCATTTCTTCTTCGACATTACACGGCTTATTCACATGACCCGAAATACAGAATAGTTTGGTGCCTGTGTTGTTATCCTTACCCAAGCCTGCAAACCACGCCCCGCCGCGCCGCAAAATAGTGGGCGCAACTGCAATTGATTCAACGTTATTAACAGTCGTTGGACAGCCATAAAGGCCTACACCTGCCGGAAATGGCGGTTTTAGGCGCGGCTGGCCTTTTTTGCCTTCAAGCGATTCAAGCAACGCTGTCTCTTCACCGCAAATATAGGCTCCTGCGCCGCGATGCAGGTAGATATCAAACTTCCAGCCTGAGCCAGCAGCATTTGGCCCAAGAAGGCCCGCATCATAGGCTTCTTCGATAGCAGATTGCAGCCGGCGCGCTTCATTCACAAACTCGCCGCGAATATAGATATAGGCTGCATGGGCGCGCATCGCAAAACCAGCAACAAGACATCCCTCTAGCAGCTTATGTGGCTCATGGCGGATGATATCACGGTCTTTACATGTACCCGGCTCTGATTCATCGGCATTCACAACAAGATAATGCGGACGGTTGCCAACTTCTTTGGGCATAAATGACCATTTCAGACCTGTTGGGAAGCCCGCACCGCCGCGGCCACGAAGACCAGAAGCCTTCATTTCTTCAACCACATCATCATGACCACGCGCTAAAATAGCCGCTGTGTTATCCCAGTCACCGCGCTTTTTTGCACCAGCAAGACCAGCATCATGCCAGCCATAGATATTGGTGAAAATACGATCTTTATCCGCCAGCATCCCTGTTGCTCCCTATTTCCCAGCCTTAGCTGTCTTTTTTTCTTTTACTAACGTTGTCGCACCAGCCTCTGATTCTGATCCCTGCCGGCCAATAACCGAGCCAACAGGAGGCGGTGTGTCTGCTGCAAGAGCTTCGATAAGCGCTGCTGTCGACTGATAGTCCAAATCTTCATAAAAATCGTCATTCACCTGCAGAATAGGCGCGTTCACACATGCCCCGAGGCATTCAACTTCTAACATGGTAAAGCGGCCACATTCGGATGTCTGACCTGAGCTGATATCTAGCTTATCTTTGATACAGCGCACCATATCGTCTGATCCGCGCAGCATACAGGGCGTTGTTGTACAGGCCTGCAAAAACCATTTACCAACCGGCTTTAGGTTATACATCGTGTAGAAACTAGCAACTTCAAGCACTCTAATTTCAGCCATATCAAGACGTTTGGCAATATGCTCAATCGCTTTCATGGGGATCCAGTTTTGATGCTGACGCTGGGCGAGGTCTAGCATTGGCATAACCGCGCTAGCCTGACGGCCTTCGGGGTATTTTGCCAGTATCGTTAGAATTTTTTCCTCATTCTCTGCGGTAAACGCAAAGCTATCAGGCTGCTCATGGGCAATGATGGATTGAATGCTCATCTGTCGATTTCACCAAAAACAATATCAAGGGAGCCAATAATAGCAACGGAGTCTGCCAGCATATGCCCGCGAGACAGGTAATCAACCGCTGCCATAAAGAAGAAGCCCGGCGCACGCAGACGGGCACGATATGGCTTGTTTGTGCCATCTGATACAAGATACACACCAAATTCACCCTTTGGGGCTTCAACGGCTGTATAACTCTCGCCCTCAGGAACATGAAATCCCTCAGTATAGAGCTTAAAGTGATGGATAAGAGCTTCCATCGAATGTTTCATATCAGCACGGCGCGGCGGCGTAACTTTGTTATTTTCAGCCAGAACAGGACCGTCCGGCATTGTTTCGATGGCCTGCCTCATAATCCGTAAGGATTGACGCATTTCTTCGACACGCACCAGATAACGCGCATAACAATCACCTGTTGTGCCGATTGGAATATCGAAATCCATCTCATCATAACAATCATATGGCTGAGACTTGCGTAAATCCCACGCTAATCCTGTTGAGCGCAGGCACGGGCCTGTCATCCCAAGGTCAAGCGCCTCTTCAGTCGTCATCACCCCAATATCAACAGTCCGCTGTTTGAAGATACGGTTATCAGTTAACAATGTTTCAAGGTCACCAATGAAATCAGGGAATGTCTCAGTCCAAGCCAGAATATCGTCAGTCAATCCGTCTGGCAGGTCTTGATGAACACCGCCCGGACGAAAATAAGCCGCGTGCAGACGCGCGCCCGAAGCCCGCTCATAAAATTCCATCAGCTTTTCACGCTCTTCAAAGCCCCATAGCAACGGGGTCATCGCGCCAACATCAATCGCAAATGTTGTCAGATTAAGCAGGTGGTTCAGAATACGGCCAATTTCACAATAAAGAACACGGATATGCTGCGCACGTTTCGGCACCTCAATACCAACCGCTTTTTCGATTGCCAGCGCCCAGGCATGCTCCTGATTCATCGGCGAGACATAATCAAGCCGGTCAAAATACGGCAGAGCCTGAAGATACGTCTTATGCTCTATCAGCTTTTCTGTACCGCGATGCAGCAAGCCTACATGCGGGTCGGCGCGCTCAATGATTTCGCCATCCATTTCCAGAACCAGACGCAACACACCGTGCGCTGCTGGATGCTGCGGTCCGAAATTCAGGGTCAATGGTCTGATTTGCATCTCACCCATTATCTACGCTCCTGCCTGTTCTTCGTCTGTGTCACTATCATCACCTACTTGGGGCAGCTGCATGCCTTCCCACGGACTAAGGAAGTCAAAATCCCGATATTCCTGATTCAAGTGAACAGGTTCATAAACAACCCGGCGCTCAGTATCAGAATAGCGAACCTCAACATAACCTGTGAGCGGGAAATCTTTGCGTAACGGGTGACCCTCAAAGCCATAGTCAGTGAGCAGACGGCGCATATCGGGATGGCCTGAGAAATAAATGCCAAACATATCCCATACTTCGCGCTCTGCCCAGTCAGCAGACCGGAACAAGCCAATAACAGACGGCACAATATCGCCTTCATCAGCGCGGGTGATAATGCGAAGCCGCATATTATTATTCACAGAAAGCATCTGATAGACGACGTCAAAGCGCTCTGGGCGCTCTGGAAAATCAACAGCTGTCAAATCTGATAGCTGAGTGACAGCAAGTTCAGTGTCATCACGCACCGCTTTTAGCACGCTGACAAGATCAGCTAATGCAACATGAAGAACAAGCTCGCCGCCCTTCATTTCAATCGCCTGGCATTGATGACCAACAAGCTTTGTCAACCTGTCGTGAAAATCGTTCATTCAGCACATCCTGTTAGTAAACCAAAGAGGATATCCCTGCCCGCCTTATCAAGGACCGGCAGAGACAGACTAGGTACGGGCAATTGTTGCCGTTCTTCTGATTTTTTTCTGTAATTGCAAAAGCCCATAAATCAGAGCTTCAGCTGTTGGCGGGCAGCCCGGCACATAAACGTCAACCGGAACAATCCGGTCACAGCCGCGGACAACCGCATAAGAATAGTGGTAATAACCGCCACCATTTGCACAAGACCCCATGGACAGCACCCAGCGCGGCTCAGGCATCTGGTCATAAACACGGCGCAAGGCCGGCGCCATCTTATTTGTCAGGGTCCCCGCAACAATCATCACATCAGACTGGCGCGGACTTGGCCGGAACAACATACCATACCGGTCCATATCATAACGGCTCGCAGCAGAATGCATCATCTCAACAGCACAACAAGCAAGACCAAAGGTCATCGGCCAGAGAGACCCAGAGCGTGCCCAATTAAACAGCTTATCAGCTTTGGCAATCACAAATCCACGATTGGCGATTTCATCACCAACAGCCGCCAGAATTGCGTCCTGATCAGGTCCGGGCGGAATAGGCATGTCTGCAGAAAGAGGGGTCGCCGATACAGCGCCAGGCTCGTGCTTTGACGGGTCAATTATTCCCATTCCAACGCTCCTTTTTTCCATTCATAAATAAATCCGATTGTTAGCACGCCAAGAAAGACAATCATCGACCAGAAACCGAACAGGCCAATATCACCAAGCGCGACAGCCCATGGGAATAAAAACGCGATTTCAAGGTCAAAAATGATAAACAAAATAGCGACCAGATAGAAGCGAACATCAAAGGGTTTGCGTGAATCATCAAACGCATCAAAGCCGCATTCATAGGCTGTTAGCTTTTCGATATCAGGTTTTTGGCTACCAACAACAAACGCACTAAGGACAAAAGCAAGGGACAACGCGATAGCTATCGCCATAAAAATGGCAATCGGCAGATAATCCCCCAGATACGCATCCATGTGAATGCCTCCCTCTCCTTACGAACTAGATAAAATACAAGTCTCTGTATTGGCTATGTGATTAGTCCAGTGGAGCGGTAAATGCAAGATGACATTCTTGTTTTTCTATCTGTTGGGAACCAACAAAGCCGATCGCCTAAAAAAGTGGCGGACTATCAATCAACCCAAGTCTGGGACCTTCGGGGTTTTATATCACTACTCATCATTTCAGAAAACGCGTTTGCAAGCCCCCGATAGGCCGCACGATTCTGTTTCAAATTATTATCAAGCGGGATAACAATATCACCATCTGTGCGCAGCCGGGGCGCGCCATAATGACTAAATTCACCAAGCAAAAGACGTAAACACGCCATTAATTCTGCTTGCTGGTCACGCTTGGCAGGCGCATTAGCGTCTGCCTGCGATGTTTGCGATGAACTTCCCGTAGGGGAGTCTTGGGCAGTAGGGGAATCTTGGGCCATTTTTCACATCTCCTTAACGCTTATGAAAACCAACTACATAACCCTGTTCTTGCGAAGCAGGCGTCCTCGGACGTGGCAGCTTTCATAATTCTGTCTTTTATAACGACAGGATCAACCTCAATGACAGGACCTTTCCTATTTTCTGACTTACATTTTACTAAAAATGAGGGCCTGTTTATCACCTGTAAGAGCATGTTAAATAAATATAGGGCTACTGTGTTTTTTAATTTAAGGTAAAAAGCCCGCATCAGAGCTATCTGACGCGGGCTTTTTATTATCTTGTTTTCTGGTAGGGCTTACGCAGCCGGTCCGGTAGTCTTACGACTTTACGGCTTCCATAAAACGATGACGGATGACCACTGGATCAAGCGTGATGACAGGAAGCTTGATGTTCCCGCTGTCACATTTACATACGATCACTGTCATTTCATCACTATCAATAGCCGCTTGCAAAACAGGGCCAAGGTCCTTGTCTTGGACTTCTATGACGTTCTCACAACCACACGCGACAGCCACTGCTGCCAGCGATGTTTTTTGACCCGCATAGGTTGGCTGGTCACCTGTTGACCCATATGAACCATTATCGATGATCAATAACGTATAGTTTCCTGTTTCGTTATTAGCGATAGTCGGAAGCGTCCCAAGATTTGTTAAGACCGAGCCATCTCCATCAATTGAAATAACAGGCTTGTCCTGTGACAGCGCTAATCCAAATCCTATAGACGAGGACAAACCCATAGTGCCTAACATATAAAAATTAGTGGGTTGGTCATCTATCAGGTGAAGTTCCTGACTCGGCAAGCCGATATTACAGACAACGAGATGATCGCGAATAATCGGGGCTATTTCTTTTAAAATTTCTGAACGTATCATTGGTCGCCATAGCCTCCCCAGAAGTTTGCATCAGTCAAAATCGCAACAGGTTTATTGCACATAAAAGTATATTTCAGAATGTTATCAAACTCTTTCACATCACTTTGCCAGTGAAAATGGTAAGTTGGAATATTCATCTGAGCAAGTAGTGCCTTGGTATGGACTGCCATCTCGACCTGACAAGCCACTGGCTCCCGCAGCTCTCCTCGGTAAGAAATAATCATAGGCAGAGGCATACGATAGAACTGTGTCAAAGTTGCCAGCGTGTTGATCGTAACGCCGATGGCAGTATTTTGCATAATGATCGCTGGACGTTTTCCGCCCATAAAGGCACCAGCGCACAAACCCATACCCTCATCTTCTTTGTTGGAAGGGATATGGAAAATACTATCGCGCTCTTCAACCTCCTGAATAACTCCGGCAAGCTGTTTACAGGGCACGGTAGTAACAAAAGAAATTTCGTTGGCGACAAAATCATCCACGATCTTTTTGTCGATATTCATAATGCAAGAACCTTTCTAGATGAGTAAATCAAGTGGTAAATTGATATTAGAAGCTGTGATAGGCATGGATAGCATATCGGGCGTGGCGCACAATCTGTGCGGCAGTTAACCAAAAAAAAGTAATGGCTAAATCCAAGCCTGTGAGAGTCCCCCGACAATACAATTAACAGCAATATACCTTAAAAAAAACTAGCTTGAAGACAATATCGGAATGCACCATAACAAGAGGAGTGATGCGATGCAATCATTGGCAAAAAATAACCAAAAACTTAGGTCTTACCATGTATAATCTTTCCGGAAAAATCGCTGCAATTACTGGTATTGGCGGGCCAGAAGATGATTTTAGCAATGGCAAGGCAATTTCCTGCCTGCTTGCTGCGCAAGGCGCGCACATAGAGGGGCTCGACATTAATCAGCGCGATGGCGCCCATACACAAGCCAAGATTACCGATGCTGGCGGCAGCTGCGCCCTCACCCTAGGTGATGCGACCTCTGAGGCAGATATTAACAAATGGATAGAAAACATTATCGCTAAACATGGCAGGATTGATATTTTAGTGAATAATGTTGGCCAGTCAGAACGGATGTCGCCAGAAGATGCTGATACAGACGTCTGGCAAAAACAATTTGCTCTCAATCTGGATGCTGCTTTTATGGCAAGCCGTGCGACCCTGCCCCATATGAAAGCGATGGGGGGCGGGGCAATTGTAAATATTTCATCTGTTGCCGGCATTCGTTATCTTGGCAAACCACAAATTGCCTATAGTGCAGCCAAAGCGGCGCTGCAGCATTATACGAAATCATCGGCCGTCATCATGGCCCCGCACAAGGTTCGGATGAACTGTGTACTGCCCGGCCTTATGATGACGCCTATGGTAACGCGGATGGCTGAAAAATATGCCGGCGGCGACCTTGAAGGCTTTATTGCCACCCGAAATGGACAGGTCCCTATGGGTGTGATGGGAACCGCCCATGATGTTGCCAATGCTGTACTGTTTCTTGTGGCAGACGAGTCTCACTATATTACGGGTACTGAAATCATTGTCGATGGCGGTGTCACAGCGACAATTCCGCGATAAGGGCGGTCAAAAAAAGGGCTGGCCTGTCTGTCTTACCCGTGGCATCTTTTCTACCTGCTCTGATGTGAGCGCTGGGAATATACTCCGGCAATACTGCATGTTTCATAATGTTTCTTAAGCAAGAATAGAAAGGCATATCAATGGCCGGATATCATATTTACGGACGCCCGTTTGCCGGGTCCCTGATTGCCGAATTTTTACTTACTGAGGTAGGGGAAGACTATACGATTTCTTTTCCCGATAAAGAGGAGCGGCAAAGTGCAGCATTTCGTGCCTTTAGCCCGCTTGGCAAAATACCAGCCCTTACAACACCTGATGGTTACACAATTTGCGAAACCCTCGCCATCATCGCCCATATAACAGACAGACATCCCTCCTTGATGCCTGCATCGGCGCAAAACCGTGACCGCTACTGGGAAAGCATCTCTTTGTTAGGGACCACTATGTATCCGGCCTATCACAGGCAACATCACAGCTATTATTATGCGCCAGACGCAGCTTTTGATGAAATGAGACGTCTAGCACAGGCGGACCAGTCAGTGCTGTTCGACCATATCGAAGCTATGCTCAGCCCGTATTTATGCGGCGAGGAGATAACAGCTGCTGATTTCTATTTTTATATGATGTGTCGCTGGGATATGGATAAGGATGCGATGCGTGATAGCCGCCCGAAGCTGGCGAGCTTTATCTCACATATGCGCGCCCACCCCTCTGTTATCAAGGTATTGGACGCACAGCCTCGGCCCGCAAAATAACGCCCCTCTTTTTAGACGCGCCTGTTGTAATAACGTTAGGAAGCCTGCTCTTCTGAGGAGGTATCTTCGGGCTTTGGATTCATAATCGTTTCGAAATTATCGAAAAAGGTTTTTGACAGCTTTTTTGCCGTACTGGTAACAAGACGGCTCCCAAGCTGGGCCAGCTTGCCTGAAATTTCGGCCTTTGCTTCGTAAGTGAGTTTTGTGCCATCCTCAACTTCTTCAAGATGAACATCAGCACCGCCTTTGGCAGCGCCCGCAACACCGCCATCACCCTGCCCTGTCAGACTAAAATGCTGGGGAGCGCCTGCGGCATCCAATGTCACTTTTCCTTTAAATTTTGCCTTAACAGGCCCAATTTTCAGCACAACGCGTGCTTCAAGCTCTGTTGGACTATGTTGAATAATCTCTTCACAGCCGGGAATCGCCTGTTGCAAAATCAACGGGTCGTTCAACGCAGCAAAAACCTGCTCGCGCGGCAAGGCAATAAAGACCTGATCTGATAATTCCATAAGCTATTCCTAAGCTGACATTTTGCCGACTATGCGGCGTTTTTCTAGCAGGTTAAACAGTAAAAATGAGATAGTTAAGCATACAAATAATCAGGATGCACTATAATTAAATTTCCAGAAAAATTACGGTAAAGTTCCTGCCTTTGGCTCGGCCATCAGTGTGTTATAGATGCTACTAAACGCCCTTCTGGGACTAAGAAACAGGTCGCCCAAACAGGCGGTTTAGCCCAAACAGGCTGGCCGAGACAGCTGGCCCAATTCCAAGCGCAAAAATCAGCGTACCAACACCAACAACTCCGCCCAGAGACCAGCCAACAATCACAACAACAACTTCTATTTCGGCCCTGATCCACATAAAGGGCATTTTTGTAAGCTTCTGAAGGCCTGTCATAAGGCCATCACGCGGCCCCGGACCAAGATTCGCAATCAAGTAAATTGCGCTCCCACATCCAACCATAGACACCCCTAAAAACGCCTGAGCAACCTGAAGGATAGTATCGTCTGGTTGCGGCAGGTAGGGCAGTGATAAATCTATCATAAACGCAATGATGACGGCGTTCAGAACTGTGCCAATACCCGGCATCTGTTTCAATGGCACCCATAGCACAAGCACAGCAATACTTATCACAAAGGTTGCTGTCCCAATGCTCCAGCCCGTCACATTGGTTATCCCCTGCCCAAGCACCGTCCAGGGACTAACTCCTGAACCTGACGCAATCAACATGGCTTCACCAAGCCCGAACACAATTAGTCCAGCACATAATATCACCAGTGAGACTATCGGCGGGCGAATAGTGAGCGCTTTTGGGGCACTCCAGAATAAAGTCGGGATGGTTTTCACGGTAAGAAAAGCTGGTAGAATTTTCATAACAATCATCCTGTGTGGGACCACGCATGAATGCAAATTATATCAGCAAAACTGAAAATAGCAGGCAACTCATTGCCGTTTTTGAAGGGAAGAAAGAAATGGCGGGAGTGACGGGACTCGAACCCGCGGCCTCTGGCGTGACAGGCCAGCGCTCTAACCAACTGAGCTACACCCCCGCAATCTTTGCGGTATGTTGAAACATCAACATAGCGTCGGTTTGGAATAGACGGAAGCACCCATACTGTCAAGGTTATTTCACCCGAAAAATGATGTGTTATTCGCGATGGCTAATTTGACCAAACAAGACCTCTGCCAGCCTGCTTTGTGAATTATTTCGTATCATAGATGATTCTGGTAAAAACTTTATCATCATTTATCCCCAGCACGTCTCATCATATGCCATAATGACAAAGAGCAGGCCTAGGCTCAGGAAATGTTTTGGCGCAAAATTTGCACTCATATCCTTACTAATAACCTCAGAAATGAGGTGATGAAGATACCATGCGTTGCACGCCCCATACCATTAAAGGATAAAAGCCGTGAATAACGAGCACGAAATTGACCCGCAAATCAATGAAGCTATCACACGTCTACAGCAAAAAATGCAGGATGTGAATCATGGCCTTGCTGAGACTAAGTCAGAAAAAGTTTCACGGACATCACGCGGATATTCATCAAAAGCAGAGACAGGCAAGCGCGCAAAAAAGCGACCTATTATAGGGCGCGTAATGGGCCTTTCAGTCGTCGCTGTTATCTCGCTCGGCATCGCAAGCTTTATCGGTCCCCAGCTAGAAGGTATGGCGCAAATGTTGTTATCATCAACTGGTGCCGTTCCTGATGCCGTTCCTGGGGCCATTCCTGGCGGGCAAACGCCAGTCAGTGAGACAGATACTGTTACTATACAGTCTGCAATGACACCCGAAACACCTGTTGCCAGTGGAGCATCCACTGTAACATCTAGTGTGGCATCCGGCACAGTATCTGCTGAGCCAGCAGAACTGACCACCATCATAAAGCCTGCTGCCTTTCAGCTGACATCAGCATCTTATGAGATTCAAGATACAGATAGTGGACCAACCCTCGAGATAGCCGTTTCTGTTGCAAATATCGGCGGTCAGGATGGCAGGCCACATATTCTTGAAATTACGCTTGTAGACGGAAAAGACAGCTCGCTTATGAGTTGGCCTATGGTGTTATCAGGCTCACCCATACCGGCAGGAAATCAAACCATATATCGGACAAGCATGGTAGAGCCACCCAAAGATTTTGCCAATGTTCAGATAAGCATGCGCACCCCCTAACGCCCAAGCCGCCTGCCCCTCACTATTGCTATTTTCAGCCTAGCCCCTTGTAGAGCGGGGCTATCAACTCTTGCTCTGCCTTCAAATGTCTGAGTAGTGTTGCTATGGCGGTAGATTGAAACGCGAGGGATATAACAGATGCTGAAAAAATATCGGCCGGAAAAATATGAACCATGGCCGCCTTACTCATCTCTTACTGGCAGCCATGCAGAACTTGTTCTGCTGGGCCATGAGCATGCAGCAGACCTTGCAGTTGCCACAAATGACGGCGCGCTTCACGAGCTTTGGTACACATCAGTGCCACATCCTGACGATATGTCGGACGAAATCAACCGGCGCCTTGAGTTACGCCAGCATGGCATAATGCTTCCCTATGCTGTTATAGAGACAAAAACCGGAAAAGCGGTTGGCATGACAACCTTCATGAATATTGATGCACCCCATAGGAGGCTAGAAATTGGCTCTACATGGTTTCGCAAATCTGTTCAACGCTCGGCGATTAATACCGAATGTAAAATGATGTTACTGACCTATGCCTTTGAAGAGCTTGACTGTATTGCTGTTGAATTTAGAACGCATGTTCTAAACCATCAAAGCAGAGCCGCCATAGAACGGCTTGGCGCCCATGCTGATGGGACGATTCGCTCTCATATGGTTATGGCAAATGGTACAATAAGAGATACGGCGGTTTATTCCATTATCCAGTCTGAATGGCCTGTCATCAAAACACATCTTAGCACCAAGCTAAAAGGCTCATCCAATAAAAAGAACCTCACCAGCAAACACAAATGAGGACGTATAACTTTTCAGGAAGAGTGAGTGATAACAGTGGGTTTAGGCATGAAACTTGCGTTATCAACTTTGACCCAAAGTCATCACTCGCCTCCTACAAGTTAGTAACGGCTTTGGGTCAGTTTTTATTATAGTAACGCGCAAATAATTTAATAAGCCGCAAACTCTCACCATATAAATAGCCCGTCACTCAGATAAATATCTGAGCGTATATATATGATATTGTAATTTTTTAAGAGATTATGGACATATAAAAATGGTGGGTGGTGAGGGGCTCGAACCCCCGACCTACTCGGTGTAAACGAGTTGCTCTCCCAGCTGAGCTAACCACCCTTAAACACCATTTTTATCTTGTCTTCCGTCTTATGAAGGATAGCTGGTAAAGAACACCTACCCTCATATAACGGATATAAAAAGACCGGCCCACTAAATGACATGGGCCGGCTCATAAGTCAAAGCAATTTAGCTATTAACAGATGCTTTTAGTGGAGCGCCTGCCTTGAACTTAGGCTGCTTGCTCGCTGCAATCTGAATAGTTTCGCCTGTGCGTGGGTTACGGCCAGTGCTTGCGGCACGCTGCGCTACTGAAAATGAACCAAAACCTACGATACGAACTTCATCACCGGATTTGAGAGCACCTTCGATTGATGCGAAAACTGCGTCCACAGCACGACCTGCGTCATTTTTTGTCAAACCAGCATGGTCAGCAACAGCTGAAACTAGATCATTCTTGTTCATGGGATAACCCCTCTACATTTTTTGAAAAATTAATACTAGACCCTGTACTCAAGGTTTTCAGAGAATAATCTGTAGCCCTCATTTGGGTCAACAAGAAAACAGACTAAATAACGCAAAAGTGACGCAAACCTCGCATTTTGACTATTAATGGGCAACGATATCATCTGAATGGGTGTTTTCAGGAGCCAAAGGTGGTGTTCCAACCTGCTTATCCTGTTCATCATCAGACGATTCAACAGCAAATGGGCGGATAAGTGCTGCGTTCAATGCCTCATCTACAATCGCAATCGGGATAATCGTAAGCCCGTCTTTTACGTTTTCAGGTACATCAGCTAAGTCCTTTTCATTTTCCTTTGGAATAAGAACTGTCTTAATACCACCACGCAAAGCTGCTAGAAGCTTTTCTTTAAGCCCGCCAATCGGCAGAACCCGGCCCCGCAATGTGATTTCACCTGTCATCGCAACATCCTTATGTACAGGAATGCCCGAAATAGACGATATGATTGAGGTTGCCATCGCAACGCCTGCTGATGGTCCATCTTTGGGTGTTGCCCCTTCAGGCACGTGAACATGAATATCCTGCTTCTCAAGCTTGGCTAAATCAATGCCGTAATTATGCGCCCGTGACTTAAGGAAAAACTCAGCTGCCTGAATGGATTCCTTCATCACATCACCAAGCTTTCCTGTGGCCGTGATTTTGCCTTTACCTGGAACTTTAACTGACTCAATCTGCAGTAATTCACCGCCAACTTCTGTCCATGCAAGCCCTGTAACAACACCAACCTGATCGTCTGCATCAATTTCGCCAAAGCGGAACTTCTTTACTCCCAGAAAATCATCCAGACTATCAGTCGTGACCGTTACAGCTTTTGTTTCATTGGTTACGATTTTTGTCACAGCTTTGCGCGCGATTTTTGCAATTTCACGCTCAAGGCTTCTCACCCCAGCTTCACGCGTATAGAGCCGGATAATATCCATCAGCGCACTATCCTCGATTGTGAGCTCGCCCTCTTTCAGGCCATGTTCGCTAATCTGGCGCGGCACAAGATGACGATGGGCAATTGCTGCCTTTTCATCTTCGGTATAACCAGATAGACGGATGATTTCCATCCGGTCCAGCAGAGGTTGCGGCATATTCAAGCTGTTTGCCGTGGTGATAAACATGACATTTGACAGGTCAAAATCGACTTCAAGATAATGATCCTGAAATGTTGAATTCTGAGCCGGGTCTAGCACTTCGAGCAAAGCTGAGCTCGGGTCACCGCGCCAGTCTGCGCCAAGCTTATCAATTTCATCGAGCAAAAAGAGCGGGTTATTCTTGCCTGCTTTTTTCATGCCCTGCAGAATTTTACCTGGCATCGAGCCGATATAAGTCCGGCGATGGCCTCTGATTTCAGCTTCATCACGCACGCCGCCAAGCGCCATACGCACAAATTCCCGGCCAGATGCCCGTGCAATCGAACGACCAAGTGATGTTTTACCAACACCAGGAGGGCCGACCAGACACAGAATAGGGCCTTTCATTTTTTTGGTCCGCTTTTGAACGGCTAGAAACTCAACAATCCGGTCTTTTACTTTTTCAAGACCAAAATGGTCAGCATCGAGAATAGCGCGTGCATCGACAATCTCACGGCTCAGGCGGCTAGCCTTTTTCCATGGCAACGCCGTCATCCATTCAAGATAGTTGCGTACAACAGTCGCTTCGGCGCTCATAGGGCCCATATTGCGGAGTTTACGAAGCTCAGAATCAGCTTTCTCTTTAGCTTCTTTGGGCAATTTCGCTTTTTCAAGACCCTCAGCTAGCTCATCAAGTTCGCTCTTACCATCTTCGGTTTCGCCAAGTTCTTTCTGAATAGCCTTCATCTGCTCGTTCAGATAATATTCACGCTGGGTCTTTTCCATCTGCCGCTTAACACGGTTCCGGATACGCTTTTCGACCTGAAGAACGCTGATTTCGCCTTCCATCATTGAATAAATGGTTTCCAGCCGCTCCTGAACAGAAATCATTTCTAGCAATGTCTGTTTTTCATGAATTTTAACCGCAAGGTGCGATGCAATCGTATCAGCAATCTTGCCAGTTTCTTCCAGCTGATTCACTGAGACCATTACTTCGGAGGCGATCTTTTTATTCAGCTTAATGTAATGCTCAAACTGCTGAACGGTCGCCCGTCCCAATGCAACAAGCTCTGGATCTGTAATGTCCGGGTCAGCAAATTCTGTCACATTAGCGGTTAGATAATCACCTGAATCATAAAGGTTTTCGACCTGAGCGCGCGCAATGCCTTCAACCAGCACTTTAACAGTCCCATCCGGCAGCTTCAGCAACTGTAGAATATTACCAACCGTACCTGTTTTGAACATCTCGTTCGCTTCTGGGTCTTCGGTTGCGGCATCTACCTGTGTTAACAGAAGAATTTGCTTATTATCAGCCATCACCTCTTCGAGGGCGCGCACCGAGCGTTCGCGTCCAACAAATAGTGGGACAATCATGTGAGGGAAAACAACAATATCGCGCAGCGGCAGAACAGGGAGATTGTGAGCTGGCTGAAGTGACGTCATGATACGGTCCTATCCAAATGAAAAAAAGCCTCGCACGCAGGTTATTCTGGCGCAAAACCTCACCTTAGATGTGTGGGCCCACCGCATAAATTCAAGGGGTAAATAATGATATTTTATGACTTTACCCACGATGCTAATACCCAGCACACATCAAATTGCAATATATGTGCCTAACTGCCATATGCCGCAGTCAGCCGGTATCTGTCGGTGCAGAAGTAATGCTCTGCACCAAGGGGGTAGGATTCGCGGCAGAAAACCGAAAATATTATTTTATCAGGCGCCTGGTTCGGCTTCTTTTGCCGACGGAACATGAACGATAAGAGGTGTTGCATTATCGGTGACAACCTCTTCAGAAATAACCACATCCTGAATATCATTTGCTGTCGGGATATCGAACATCGGATCCATCAGAATATTTTCCAGAATGGAACGAAGTCCGCGTGCACCTGTTTTGCGCTCAATAGCTTTGCGGGCGATAGCGCGAAGCGCGCCGTCACGGAAATCAAGATTGACCCCATCCATATCAAACAACGCCTTATACTGTTTTGTCAGGGCGTTCTTCGGTTCTGTAAGAATCCGGACAAGAGCTTCCTCGTCCAAATCTTCCAATGTTGCAATAATAGGAAGACGGCCAATAAATTCAGGAATCAGGCCAAATTTAATTAAATCTTCTGGCTCAAGATCTACCAGAAGCTGGCTTATATCGCGTTGATCTGGGTCGCGCACATCAGCGCCAAACCCAATACCCGCTCCAGAATTACGAGCTGAGATTAGTTTATCAAGACCAGCAAACGCGCCGCCACAGATGAACAGGATGTTTGTTGTGTCAACTTGCAGGAATTCCTGCTGAGGGTGCTTACGACCGCCTTGGGGCGGCACGGATGCAACAGTCCCTTCCATGATTTTCAACAAGGCCTGCTGAACCCCTTCCCCGGACACATCACGGGTGATTGACGGGTTATCTGATTTGCGTGAAATCTTATCAACTTCATCAATGTAGACAATACCACGTTGGGCTTTTTCAACATTATAATCAGAGGCTTGCAGAAGTTTAAGAATGATATTTTCAACATCTTCGCCAACATAACCTGCTTCGGTTAATGTTGTTGCATCAGCCATCGTGAACGGAACATCAAGCATGCGGGCAAGCGATTGTGCCAACAATGTTTTACCGCACCCTGTTGGGCCTACAAGCAGGATATTAGACTTTGAAATTTCAAGCTCGCCAGTGCTGCCTTCATTTGCCAGACGCTTATAATGATTGTGAACAGCAACAGACAGAATACGTTTAGCCTTCGCCTGACCAATCACATATTCATCAAGCACATTGTTAATATCTAATGGTGTTGGCACACCCTCGTGATTTTTTTGAACGGAGTCTTTGTGTTCTTCACGGATGATATCCATGCAAAGCTCAACACATTCATCACAAATAAAGACAGTTGGTCCTGCGATTAGCTTACGCACTTCATGCTGGCTTTTGCCGCAAAACGAGCAGAATAAGGTCGCTTTGTTTTCGTCTTCAGTTTTAGACATTCTTCTAACTCCTGCGGCCTTGTTTGGCAGTTTTGCTGCCACTACAAGAACAGCTTTACCCTAATATTAGAACTTAGCAGTACCGTTTCACAACTAAAAAGCAGTTACTATCTGGCTTTTTGTCGCAACCCCACCTGCCTAGCTCTCATCATCTTCTTGCGGGCGACGCGATACAACTTCATCTATCAGCCCCATAGCGAGCGCCTCATCAGGCGACATGAAGGTATCTCTCTCCATGATTTTTTCGATTTGTTTCAATGTTTTGCCAGTGTGATGTTCATAGATTTTATTCAACCGTGTCCGCAGGTCGATGATCTCTTTGGCATGAATTTCAATATCTGTTGCCTGACCCTGAAACCCACCAGATGGCTGATGCGTCATGATACGGGCATGTGGCAGGCTAAAACGCTTTTTAGCGGATCCGGCCATCAATAACAGAGACCCCATAGAGGCTGCTTGGCCCATACAGACGGTTGCGACATCGGGGCGAATATATTGCATCGTATCATAAATCGCCAGACCAGAAGTCACGATACCGCCTGGTGAATTGATATACATGTAGATATCTTTGCCCGGATTTTCTGATTCGAGAAACAGAAGCTGAGCACATACAAGAGACGCCATCATGTCTTCGACCGGACCATTCAGAAAGATAATCCGTTCTTTTAGCAGTCGTGAAAAAATATCAAATGACCGTTCACCCCGACCAGTCTGTTCAATAACCATTGGCACAAGGTTCATATCCATTGGGGGCATTGTCATTTTCATCTCCGAAATAAGGACAGGCTGAGGACAACCAGACTGCCAAAAAAACCGCCGCAATTCCTTCCATGTAAAGGAGTAAACAGCACAAATACATACATCATGGCATCTCTGTGCAAGATATCCATGCAATGGCCAACAGATTTGCCGACCTCACCTAATGTAGGAAGCTTAACCCTTGCTGCCAAGCCCGAAAGCGTGGCAACAGGGGAGATTTTACAAAAACAAGGAAATGAGCGCTAAATTTTAGCTTACTTCTTTGTAGCCGCTTTCTTAGTAGCGGCTTTTTTCGCTGCCGGCTTTTTAGCAGCAGCTTTTTTAGGAGCCGCCTCTTTCTTAGCAGCTGTCTTCTTAGCAGCAGACTTTTTCGCTGCGGCCTTCTTAGCTGGCTTTGCGGCAGTTGCGTCTGGTTCGGCATAAAGCGCTTCAACAGTTGTTTCCACATCTGTTACTTTTGCCAGTTCAAGAATAAAATCGATGACTTTTTCTTCAAAAAGAGGTCCAGCAAGCTGCTGCATCGCATCCTGATTATTCTGATAATATTCCATTACCTGCTGTTCTTGGCCAGGGTAACGGCGCGCCTGCTCGATAACAGCGCGGCGAGTATCTTCTTCACTTATCTGGATATTATTCTGCTGACCGATTTCTGTCAGCATCAAGCCCAGACGGACGCGACGATTAGCAATATCAGATGCCTCAGCCTTCTGTGCATCATCAAGTGCGCCATCTTCTACATGGTCGTGATCATGAGCATCTTCGCCATGGTCATGATTATGTTGCTGCTCAGGAGGCGTCATAGAGCGAGCAATCGTGTTATATTCAGACTGGTAAAGGCTTTGTGGCACTTCAAAGCTTGCACCTTCTGCAAGTACATCAAGGATATTTTTCTTAACTTCCTGACGTAAACCCTGAGCATGTTGGCCAGCTAACTGGCCCGCTACTGCATCACGCAGGTCGCTCAGCTTCTCAAAGCCAAGTTTTGTTGCCAGCGAATCATCAAGGCTTGCATCGCCTTTTTCATGCAATTCTTGAACAACACATTCAAAAACAGCTTCTTTGCCCGCCAAATGTTCTGCCTGATATTCTTCAGGAAATGTCACTGTTACATCAACAGTCTCACCAGCGGACGCGCCAACAAGACCTTCTTCAAAACCAGGGATAAAGGAGTTTGAACCAAGCTCAAGCATATGACCTTCAGCAGCACCACCTTCGAAGGCTGTGCCATCTACGCGGCCCGTAAAGTCCATCTTCACGATGTCGCCCATTTTGGATTTGCGCTTCTTTTCAACAAGAATGGACGGGCGATTCTCATCAGCCAACCGTGTCATTGTTTCATCAACTTCAGCTTCGTTTGCCGGTAATGTCGGCCGCGTGATAGAGAGCGCAGACAAATCAGGGAGCGAGAAGTCAGGCATCACTTCACACTGCAATGTTGCTGTCAAATCAGCACCATCTTCGAATGATACAATATCCAGCTTTGGCTGACTGGCCAGTTTCAAGCCGTTCGATTCGATAGCATCTTTTGCACCATCATCAAGTGAGGTGCGGATGACGTCACCTTTTACCTGCTCACCAAAACGCCCTTTAACAACCGACATAGGCACCTTGCCGGGGCGGAACCCGGGGATAGATGCTGTGCCAGCAATTTCAGTCAGTTTGGCTGCCGCTTTTTCGTCTATCTCTGCTGCCGTCAGCAAGATTTCATATGAGCGGTTGAGACCTTCGTTCAGGGTTTCTGTGATTTTCATGGTGTTTTTATCCTGTCGTTCAGACGAATGCCCGAATAAATCTGTGTCGGATTTTTCACTGGCTGGTGCGGGCGGAGGGACTTGAACCCCCACATCGTAAGATACCAGAACCTAAATCTGGCGCGTCTACCAATTTCGCCACGCCCGCAATGCATGCCAAACCGAAGCGCATCGGTACACAATTATGACAGTTTTCGTCAACTTAAAAAGGTGTTTGTCCTAATAGTTTTCTAAATTTGCCCTGCTAGCACCGTCTTAAACCCCGATGAAACAGTCTCATTAACTGTAGGAAAAACGGCAGAAACCCTATATGACTGCGGAAGTGGGGCGAGTGACCGGAATTGAACCGGCGACTTCCAGTACCACAAACTGGCGCTCTAACCAACTGAGCTACACCCGCCACAAAATGCTGTAACTTACCGCAAAACTAGGCTTTAATAGGCGCAAACTGCTATCGCGGTCAATAATAAACTCCACTCATTATTCAGGTTTTTTAGAGGTTTTCTATGCTTAATCCATCTGCCAATCGTATGGGAACAGAATCAGCATTCGCTGTTTTAGCGCGCGCAGGCGTTCTGAGTGCTCAAGGGCACGACATTATTAATCTAGGCATTGGACAGCCTGATTTCAAAACACCGCAGCATATTGTTGAGGCTGGCATCAAAGCGCTACAGGATGGCGCGCACGGCTACACACCGTCTCTCGGGCTTCCTGAGTTACGCACAACAGTTGCAGATGATTTAAAGAATCGCTACGGGGTGCGTCCCGACCCGGACCTCATTCAGATTGTGCCAGGCGGAAAACCCATTTTATTTATCGCAATGATGTTGCTTGGCGGTCAGGGGCGTGAAATTCTAACGCCAGACCCCGGCTTTCCCATTTATCAGTCTGCGATTAATTACAGCGGCGCGACCTCTGTGTCCTATGGACTTGTTGAGTCGAACGGCTTTGCGTTTGATGCCGATGACGTCCTTTCCAAAATCACCGATAAAACCAGCCTTGTGATTATAAATTCCCCCGCCAACCCAACCGGCGGCATCACACCGCGGTCTGAAATGGATAAATTTGTAGAGGGGATGGCTGCGTTCCCGCATGTCACGATTCTGTCGGATGAAATTTATGACCGTCTGATTTTTGATGATGAACCACTCAGCCTCCTCACCTATCCTGAAATTGCTGATAGGCTTATCGTGCTTAATGGCTGGTCAAAGACATATGCCATGACCGGCTGGCGGCTTGGCTATGGCATCTGGCCCAAACATCTTATTGATTATGCGGATAGAATGGCGGTCAATATCCATTCTTGTGTTAACGCACCAACACAGCATGCCGGCATTGCCGCCCTCACCGGCGACCAGACATGCGTAGCAGACATGCTCGTTGCCTTCAGACGGCGCGGCGCACTGATTACCTCCCTGCTCAACGGCATTGATAAAATCAGCTGTCAGGCACCGGGCGGGGCATTTTATGCGTTTGCCAATATTTCCCAAACAGGTATTGCTGCCCTAGACTTTCAGCAGATGGCGCTTGAAGATTATGGTGTTGCCTTGATTGCTGGCACCTCTTTTGGTGGCTTTGGTGAGGGATATGTAAGGATTTCATGTGCCAATTCAGATGAGGCGATAACCCAAGCCTGTGCGCGTATTGATACGCTCGTGCGCGAACAAAGCTAACCCTGTTATCTCTGCAGGCAAAACAGGGCACATGCCATCTTTTTTGGTGGCATGAGATGCTCACCCAAGCAGGGCGCATAACACGCCCCCAATGAGTGCACAATTTTTAGGCAGTTTTCTGTTTTTGCGCGGCTTATGGGGCAAAGGCTAACATTTAGAACGGGAAAAATGTTAAGTTTCGACGGCTTATTATTGAAAGGCAGAGTAAATGAAAAAAATCGAAGCGATCATCAAGCCCTTCAAGCTTGACGAAGTTAAAGAAGCGCTCCATGAGATAGGTATTCAAGGTATCACGGTACTAGAAGCCAAGGGTTTTGGACGTCAAAAAGGCCATACCGAACTTTATCGGGGTGCTGAATATGTCGTTGATTTCCTTCCTAAGGTAAAGATTGAGGTTGTTATTGAAGACTCAATGTCTGACCAAGTTGTTGAGGCCATCAAGACTGCAGCTCAGACAGGCCGTATCGGAGATGGTAAAATCTTTATTACAACGATCGATGAAGCAATCCGCATTCGCACCGGCGAAACAGGCGGAGATGCTATTTAGTAATAATTCATTTCAGGGATTAATAGACGCTCTCTGCTTGACTTATTTACGCTTTGAGGTCACGCCATTTAACTTGATAGGTGCGACCAACCCCTTGCAACTAAACCTCACTGCAACAGAAAGGACTTAATGAAAATGTCTGATGCAAATGCAATCATGGAAATGATTAAAGAAAACGACGTATCCTACGTTGATCTCCGCTTCACTGACCCACGTGGTAAGATGCAGCATGTAACCCAGCATATCGATACAATCGATCCAGAGACACTTGCTGAAGGCTTCATGTTTGATGGCTCTTCTATCGCTGGCTGGAAAGCAATTAACGAATCAGACATGAAGCTCATGCCTGACCTGTCACGGGCCTATATTGACCCGTTCTTCGCTCAGCCAACTGTTGCACTATTCTGTGACGTTTTGGACCCGATGACAGATGAAGCCTATGAGCGTGACCCACGTGGTACAGCAAAAGCTGCCCTGGCTCACATGAATGCCGCTGGATTTGCTGACACAGCATTCTTTGGTCCTGAAGCTGAATTTTTTATCTTTGAAGATGTAAAAATCGACGTCTCAATGAACCGTGCAATGTATCAGGTTGATTCAGTCGAAGGCCCGTATAATAGCGCCCGTTCATACGAAGAAGGCAATACAGGTCATCGTCCAGGTGTTAAAGGCGGATATTTCCCCGTACCACCAGTAGATTCAGGTCAGGATATCCGGTCTGAAATGGTCTCTGTTATGGCTGACATGGGTGTTCCTGTAGAAAAGCATCACCATGAAGTTGCGCCATCACAGCATGAGCTGGGCATGAAGTTCGGCACATTAATCGAAACAGCCGATAATATGCAGCTCTATAAATATACTGTGCATCAGGTTGCCCACGCATATGGCCTATCGGCAACGTTCCTGCCAAAGCCTATTGCGGGTGATAATGGCTCGGGCATGCATGTGCATATGTCTTTATGGGCCGACGGCAAGCCTTTGTTTGCTGGTAACGGTTATGCTGATTTGTCTGAACAGGCACTGTATTACATTGGCGGTATCATTAAGCATGCGAAAGCTCTTAATGCTTTCACAAACCCGTCAACAAACAGCTACAAGCGTCTTATTCCGGGCTATGAAGCACCTGTGCTTCTTGCCTATTCAGCACGCAACCGTTCTGCATCATGCCGTATCCCGTTCGTATCAAGCCCGAATGGCAAGCGTGTTGAAGTGCGTTTCCCAGATGCGACTGCCAACCCATATCTGTCCTTCTCAGCAATGCTGATGGCGGGTCTTGATGGCATCCGCAACAAAATTCACCCTGGTGATGCAATGGATAAGGATCTATACGACCTGCCGGCTGAAGAGCTAGCTCAGATCCCAACAGTCTGTGGCTCATTGCGTGAAGCACTGGATTGTCTAAATGCAGACCGTGCCTTCCTAACAGAAGGTAATGTCTTCACAGATGACCAAATCGACGCTTACATCGCGCTTAAAATGGAAGAAGTTGTGGCGCTAGAACATGCACCGCACCCAATTGAATTCCAGATGTATTACTCTTACTAAGAGATTTTGTGAGGCTGGATGAATTCAGCCTCACATTTTTGATAAAAAAGCCGGCAGGGTGTTTGTCCTGCCGGCTTTTTTTATCTTCCGCATTCACTAGCTAACAATCTAAAGCCCAACAATCTAAAGCCCAGCAATCTAAAGCCCAGTAATCTAAAGCCCAGTAATCTTACGGCCCAGTAATCTACCAGCGATAATGGGCTGCCTTTTTAACGGGATTTCCCAGCAGAATATCCATAAGCCGGTTCAGAGAAAACAGGGTATAATCTGTGTTGGGTACCATCACGCCTGACTGAGGTGGCGTTTTGTGCGCAGGTCTATAGATGCGGACATTATCTTTCATCTGTTTGATATGGATTGACTGACACAGACCATCACACTGCCCAACATATAATTTTGTTGGCGATGCCTGATAGCTCTTAGCCTGAGCATCATTATAACTGCCGCCAATAACAATGACAGAAAGAACAGACAGACTAAAGCCGATAAAAAGGCAGAATTTACGACCTGTTTTACGCCCTTTTGATTTCACATTAAACATTAATGTGAGCTTTCGCAGCAAACGGAGAATCAGAGTGTCACCTTCGATTTTCTGTACATTCCGTTGTGGGATAGAGTCATAGAATAATCTGTGTTTACGCTGAAACTTCTTGCTCATAATCAACTGTCCTTCCCGCCATATTTCATCTGGGTGAACCGTTAAATTAACAGCAAGACCTTAATTAAAAGTTAACAGCACCTAACAAAAGTTAAGATAAAAGAACCTCACAATGATCTATATGTCGCGTGGGCTCTTTTCCTGCACCACCAGATGCGGTAGATACTAGAGTCATCGTCTCTTATTTCAGAAAGTTAAGGTTTTACATGTCCGACCTTTTTGGCAGTTCAGCTGCGGCTACAGATTATGATGCAAACCAGATCGAGGTATTGGAGGGCTTAGAGCCCGTCCGGCATCGCCCGGGTATGTATATTGGCGGCACGGATGAGCGCGCCTTTCATCATCTGGCGGCTGAGATTCTTGATAATTCCATGGATGAGGCTGTTGCAGGGCATGCAAACTGGATTGAGGTAAATCTTGAGGCCGCCAATACGCTGTCTGTCAAAGATAATGGACGCGGCATTCCAACAGACCCTCACCCTAAATTTCCGGATAAGTCTGCATTAGAGGTTATTATGACAACCCTTCACGCAGGCGGAAAATTTTCCGGAAAGGCCTATCAGACATCTGGCGGCCTTCACGGTGTTGGCGCGTCTGTTGTTAATGCGCTTTCTGTCTCGCTGGAGGTTGAAGTTGCCCGCGAGCGCACGTTATTTGGGCAGAAATTTTCACGAGGCCTGCCTGTTGGCCCAATCGAAACGTTAGGAGCCGCACCAAACCGGCGGGGAACCCTTATCCGCTTTACACCTGATGAGCAGATTTTTGGTGCTGGCTGCCGTTTCAAACCAGCCACTTTATTTAAGATGGTTCAAGCGAAAGCCTATCTTTTTGCTGGCGTTGAGATCAGATGGCGGTGTGACCCAGCGTTACTTACCGGTCAGGACATTATTCCAGCAGAAGCTGATTTATGTTATCCGGGCGGCCTTGCTGACTATGTTAACGATACAACAAAGGATAAGGGCCTGCTCCTTGCACAGCCTTTTGCCGATATTATTGAGCTTGAGGGGCAAAAATTTGAATGGGCTCTTACCTGGCTTGCTTTTGGTGAAGATGGGTTTTTTCATTCCTACTGTAATACGGTTCCCACACCGCTTGGTGGCACCCATGAAGCAGGGTTTCGGCATGCTATTACCCGCGGCTTGCGAAATTATGGTGAGCTTGTTGGCCAGAAAAAAGCATCAGAGTTAACCGCAGAGGATATTCTAACAGGGGCGGCTGGCATGCTGTCCGTGTTTATTCGTGACCCGCAATTCCAAGGCCAGACCAAAGAAAAACTCGTCTCGCAAGAAGCCACACGCCAAACAGAAACAGCTGTGCGTGACCGCTTTGAGCTTTGGCTGTCAGCAGAGAAGGACCGGGCAAATGACCTTCTTGATATGGCAATCGAACGGCTTGAAGAACGCAAAAAGCGACGCAAAGACAAAGAAGTAGCTCGTAAATCAGCAACCCGCCGGCTACGACTTCCCGGCAAGCTATCAGACTGCACCTCTCAAGATACCGAACTAACAGAACTATTTCTGGTAGAAGGTGATTCAGCTGGTGGATCAGCTAAATCAGCGCGCCACAGAGCCACTCAGGCGGTCTTGCCGCTACGTGGTAAAATCCTCAATGTGGCCAGTGCAACTGCTGATAAACTGTCACAAAATCAGGAATTATCTGACCTATCACTTGCCCTTGGGGTAAAAAGTGGCCGGGATTTCAACCTTGATGATTTGCGCTATGGTAAAATCATCATCATGACAGATGCGGATGTTGATGGCGCTCATATTGCTGCCCTGCTAATGACCTATTTTTATCAACAAATGCCGTTGCTGGTAGAAGCAGGACGGCTTTATCTTGCCCAGCCGCCGCTCTACCGGATGACGCAAGGCGGAACGACCTTTTATGCGCTAGATGATGCACACCGGGAGCAACTCCTTGAAAGCCATTTTAACAGCCGCGGAAAAGTTGATATCAGCCGCTTTAAAGGGTTGGGCGAAATGCCCCCTGCCCAGCTAAAAGAAACAACAATGAGCCGTGATACGCGCCGCCTTCTGCAGGTTAATTTGCCAGCACGCGATTCAGACGGCGCAGATGATAGGCGCGGCGTTGATAGGCTAGTCACAACCTTGATGGGCAAAAAGCCAGAATTACGGTTTGAATATATCCGTGACCATGCCTATGAGGCGATGGATAATATCGATATCTAAGCACGGCACAGCGCTATCAGGTGGCTATCCTATCAATCAGCCGCAGGAGTGCTGCTGTAACCTCATCTGGGGCTTCCATGGCTGAAAGATGGCCAACATCAGGCAGTATCACAAGCTCAGCATCTCTTAGCACGCCTGCCATTTCATGGGCTAGTTCAGGCGGTGTTAGCTCGTCCAAATCACCGCATAATACAAGCGATGGCTTATGAAATTGTGCCAGCGTGCCCATTTGCTCGCGGCGATTCATAATCGCTTCCTGTTGTAGCGCAAAATTATGCTGACCGACAGCCTCACCCATTGCCATCACCGCAGATGCGAGAGTTTCGTTTTGCAACGCAGCAGGCGATAGGAAGCGCGGCAACAGGCGGGGCGTTACACCTTTAAATTTTCCCATTGTAGACATCCGAACAAGTTCCCGCCGAATACGCTTCTGTCTTTCTTCATCTGCATGTGGGCCTGTTGAAAGCAGCGCCATCCCATCAAGCCGTTCAGGTGCCAGACGCGCGAGTTCTGCTGCAACATATCCGCCCATCGACAGACCAACTGGAATAAAGCTTCCCTTTTGGCTAGCAAGGATTTCTTCGGCCATAGCCGTAATGCTTGCATGGCCACATGTATTGGCATGCGTGATGGTAATATCTGGGCGAGATTTCAATACCTCTTCCTGTGCCAAAAATAAGTTTTTTGTCAGAATTAACCCCGGAATAAATACAATATTGTGAGACATTATCTCACCGCCCCTTCACTTATCCTAGACAAGTTTTTATGTCAGATTGACCTTTTCGCACGGTTCATGTATCACTTCAACCACAACAAATCGTGAAGCCAACACTTCTTCACATGTTTTCCCCCGGCATCAAATAGTTAATGAGTAAATTATGCTCATACAATATTGAATAAAGTTGGGTTTAAGACGGTGAAATGACAAAGGGGTCAGAACAATATCTTCACCATTTCATGATCTAGGACTGAGCGATGCTCTGGTTGATGCTGTCACACAGCTCGGCTACGAGTCGCCAACGCCTATTCAGGCTGCATCAATTCCAATTGTATTGATGGGCCGCGACATTCTAGGCTCTGCACAGACAGGGACGGGAAAAACAGCGTCATTCACCCTGCCCTTAATTGATATTCTGGCATCTGGCAGGGCAAAGGCGCGCATGCCGCGCTCGCTTATCCTTGCTCCGACTAGAGAGCTGGCAGCGCAGGTAGCAGAATCATTTGAAAAGTTTTCAACTAATCATAATATGAGCATGGCGTTGCTTATTGGCGGGGTGAGCTTTTCTGACCAGGAAGCAGCGCTTAATAAGGGTGTTGATGTATTGATTGCCACACCTGGCCGACTTATGGACCATTTTGAGCGCGGAAAAGTGCTGTTGCAGGATGTAAAAATTCTGGTAATTGACGAAGCTGACCGGATGCTCGATATGGGCTTTATTCCCGATGTTGAGCGTATTGTGAGCAAAATTCCAGTGATGCGCCAGACACTCTTCTTCTCTGCCACATTGTCTGATGAAATTCATAAAATCGGCAGTAAATTTGTGATGAACCCGAAAATTATCGAGGTTTCAAAGCCAGCCAGTACAGCTGACACCGTATCACAGCGCCTTATTTGGACAGACACACGCAAAAAACGTGATGTTCTGCGCGACCTACTGCGTACAGAAACTGTTCAAAACGCCGTTATTTTCTGTAATCGCAAACGTGATATTTCAACCCTACTCTCATCATTACAGCGGCATAAATTCAATGTCGCGGCGCTTCATGGTGATATGACGCAATCAGCGCGCCTTGCTGCTTTAAAAGATTTTAAAGAAGGCACAGTGCCGCTCCTCATTGCATCAGACGTTGCCGCGCGCGGTCTTGATATCCCGCTGGTAAGCCATGTCTTTAATTTTGATGTGCCAACAAACGCCGAAGATTACGTTCACCGTATTGGCAGAACCGGTCGTGCAGGACGCACAGGCTCTGCCTTCACCATTGGGGCAACCAGTGATGATAAACGGTATATTGAAGCCATTGAGAAGCTTATTGGCATATCTATTGCGCTACATGATCCCAATAATAAGTCTCAGGACAAAACTGCTAAGTCTGATAAGCCGGTAGAACAGAATGATACGCCAGAGACGGCTGAGGTCGAGACTGGCAAATCAGAAAACAAGTCGCCAGCAACTAACGCATCAGTAAAACCCCGCCGCGGTAAAAAACCCCCGCAGGCAACAGATGCACCAGCTAATCAGTCAACTGGCCAAGCAACTGGCCAAGCAACTGGCAAGTCAGCCGCCGAAGCGCCGAGCCAAACGAGTGCCGATACGCCAGATACGGCTGATAAAAAAGAGGGTGCTCGCAATAAATATGGAGAAAAGCGGCCGCCTGAATGGAAAGGCACCAGCTTTAAAGATAGCGACCATATCCCTGCCTTCTTGAAGTAAGCGGCACTCTCATCAGGCCAGCCAAAGAGATACAGCTTTTCATGGCTGGGCGTTACCCCCCATTGAAGCGGATAACAGGTTTTAGCACTCTGCCATTTTCAGCGTCGCTTATCGCCTCGTTGATATCTGCAAAATCATAGAATTTAATAAGTTGGTCATAGGGAAAGCGGCCTTGCTGGTTCAATGCGATCAATTTCGGGATAAACTCATCGGCATTAGATTCATTACCTGGACAGAGAACGAACGCAAGAAAGGGCAGGCTTGGGGGCTCAAAACAATCGAAACATTCCATACTCATGGAACCCCGCCAATCAGCTGAAAAAAGTTAGCTATTTTACGCAAGGGCACGCATAACGATTTCAGATAAATCTGGAGATAGGTCCTGCTGAGATAAAAATGCCAGAGCATCCTGCATTAAGGCCTGCCGGGCTGGGGCATAATGCTGAAACCGCGTCAATGTAAGTCCAAGACGAGCGGCGATCTGCGGATTGCGTTTATCCAATATGGCGAGCTGTGATGCGATAAACTGATAGCCTGATCCATCATCTTTATGGAATTGCCGCGGATTAGCCGCCGCAAATACGCCAAGGACAGACCGAATCTTATTCGGATTTTTTACATCAAACTGACGATGTTCCATAAGCGTAGCAAGCCGCTCCACTGTCCCGCCAATCGGCGATCCAGCTTCTAGGGCAAACCATTTTTCAAGCACCAGAGGCTCTTCTGACCATTTATCATGAAAGGCTGAAAGGGCCGTATCGCGCTCTGGACAATCAAGACTGTTAAGGGCCGCTAAAGCGCCCATAGAAAGGCTCATTACATCTATGCCAGCTTGTGTTGCTGCAACGCCAAGAGATGCGGCATCTTCTGCTGCACAGCCAAGCAGCAATAACCTGTTCTGCAGGCTTCTCTGCGCGGCTGTTTCCAGTTTGTCTGGCACGGCAAGCCGGTCATTGATCTCGTCCTTTAGTGACCGCCCAAGGCTCGCTTGCACATCATGGCGCGCCTGCCAGATGGCGGGCGGGTCTGCGGGCCTATTCTGTTGTTCGCTATCAGCCTGACTAGGAACGCCAAGAGCGAGCGCTTTGAAATCATCGCGAAGCGATGCATCTCCAAGCAACGCCAGAAGAGCATCGGCAAGCTGGCGCTCTGCTGCTTCATCAGCGTTTCCGTTCAGGCGCGCTGTAATATTATGCTGGAACAGGCTCTGCCCGGCTTCATACCGATTAAAGGGGTCTGTATCATGGGCAATAAGATGGCATAGCTCATCACGGCTGATATCAGTAACGAGCCGCACGGGGGCTGAAAACCCGCGCAACAAAGAGGGAACAGATTTAGTGATATCCCCATCGCCTGCCTCAACTGTAATTGTGGCCTCTGCTACTGATAATAAATAGACATGTTCTGTACCAGCAGTTCCGCCATCAATCGTAAAAGAGAGCTGGCGTCCATCTGCTGCAAAAAAGGCAAGGCTTACTGGCACCGGTTGCGGCAGACGCGGCGTTTTGGCAGCTGTCTCTGGTAGGGCCTGCGTCAGGTTCAGTATCAGCGATGTATCCTTCACTGACCGGTTAACGCTCACAGTTGGCGTGCCTGCTTGTGAATACCAGCGCTGGAAGGCCCTTAAATCGCGATTATTTGCATCAGCCATTGCCGCCACAAAATCATCACAAGTAACAGCCTGTCCATCATGCCGGGCAAAATAAAGATCCATGCCGGCACGAAATCCGTCAGCCCCCAGCATTCGGTGCATCATTCTGATAATTTCAGCCCCTTTTTCATAAATCGTAGGGGTGTAGAAATTATTGATTTCTGAATAGCTCTCCGGCCGGATTGGGTGTGCTGTAGGGCTCGCATCTTCTGGGAATTGAACGGCGCGTAATGCAGCAACATCAGCTGCCCGCTTTACCCCCTCATCATGAGTATCAGCGCTAAAGCTCTGGTCACGGAAAACCGTCAGACCTTCTTTTAAGGTAAGCTGGAACCAGTCACGGCAGGTAACCCGGTTTCCTGTCCAGTTATGAAAATATTCATGCGCAATAATAGCTTCGACATTATCCAGATCAGTGTCAGTAGCGGTGCGCTTATCTGCCAGCACAAATTTGCTGTTAAAGATATTGAGCCCTTTATTTTCCATCGCGCCCATATTGAAATGGCTAACAGCGACTATCTGAAAGAGATCAAGGTCATATTCAAGGCCGTAAACATCTTCATCCCATTTCATCGAGCGTTTCAGGCTATCCATTGCATGGCCCGTTAAGTGGCCATTACCCGGCTCAACAAGGATATGTAATGCAACCTGCTTCCCAGATGACGTGGTAAAACTATCTTCAACTCTTTCCAGCGTCCCAGCAACAAGCGCAAATAGATAGGCTGGCTTAGGATGTGGGTCATGCCAGAGCGCATAATGACGCCCTGCATCACACGGGCCTGTTTCAATCAGATTGCCATTACAAAGCAACTCTTGATAGAGACGCGGCGCTTCGATTCGCGTGGTAAATATACTCATGACATCAGGGCGGTCAGGATAATAGCAGATACGCCGGAACCCTTCTGGCTCACATTGCGTGCAAATCATATCGCCTGACGCATAAAGCCCTTCTAGGGCGGTATTAGAGAACGGATCGCATATCGAGGTGACTGTTAGCTTATCGCCTGATTTGAGGCCTGTGATAACCAGACCATCATCGCGCACCTCAACACAACTGCCAGGCAACGGGCCTGCTTCTGTTTCAGCTGAGACAAATGTAAGGGCTCTACCGTTCAGAAACAGCGGCGCAGTGCTCTCAGCTTCAGGAGCATTTCGCAGCGTCATTGTTACGGCAACGCGCGCATGGTCATCAAAAATCTGAACTGTTAGATCGGTTTTTTGGACCTGCCACGCAAGAGGGCTATAATCCTGACGCCGGATAGGCGCGCTTGCAGATCTAGCTTCCATCGCGCGATGTTGTATAGGCAAGGTCGCAATGTTCAGGGCAATACGGCTTGCCCGGCAAAACAGGCTCACTACAGAAGCCAAATTCAACTTTTTTCGGGTCACCATGCGGCCAAACGCATTTAGAGCGCGACCATTTAATCTGACGCAACGCAAGACGCAAGGGCAGCTCTTTGGTAGATTCGACTATTTTAGGAGCTTTTTTCGCACTAGTTTTGGCGATCGGTGATTGACGCTTTGGCAGTTTCAACCGGTGCGCTTTACCAGCAACAGCATTACGGGTTACGCCTAATTCTTCGCCAATCTGCGAGATAGATAACCCCTTGTCCCAGAGCTTTCTTAATTTTTCAAGACGCTCATCGGTCCAGCTTGTCTCTTCTGCCATTTAATGCCTCATCTCTCTTGGAAGTCCCAGCGCCGTCAACGGTAAATTTGCGAACTCGCATAATGCCCTATTGCACCGCAGGATGCTAGTCAAATGCGCCAATAAATCGGCCAATAAGCTCAAGCTGGTAATCCAGCATGTGTCTGCCTTTATGAACAGGCCGGCCAGAGTCTTCAGCCGCAATCAGCCAGTTTGTTCTATCAGGCACCATAATAATATCACAAACTAGACAATCAGATGCTAAACTATCAATGGGAACAGGATGAGGGTCGTCATCATGCAACCCAACCGAGGTAGCGTTTATGACAATATCATAAGCGCCAAGATCTGCTGTTTCTAGCGTTGTTGTGCCAACTGAAGATTTTGATGTAAACTTACCCGTTAATTCAGCCGTAGCCGCAGCTTTCTGTAAGGTACGGTTCGCAATATCAATATGCGCGCAGCCATGATGGGCAACCGCAACCGCAACCGCCCGCGCAGCACCGCCCGCCCCAAGCAGCAAAACACGCTTGCCCTGCAGCTGATACCCCTCACCTATTAATCCAGCGACAAACCCTTCGCCGTCAAAATTATTACCATAGATTTTGCCGTCATCATCAAATCGGACAGCATTGACAGCGCCTGTTGCACGCGCCCCATCCCCAAGCTCATCACACAGCTCAGCAAGGGCCAGCTTATGCGGTATTGTAACAGCAAGCCCGCCAAAATTCTTTAGCCCATTCAGGCCGCGCACAACTGTCTCAAGATGTTCAGGCGGGCAATTTATCGGCACCATAACAGCATCAGTACCATTTTTCCGGAAAATCGGATTAAAGATAGACGGGGCACGCACATGCGCGCTTGGATGGGCAATACAGCCATAAAGCTTGGTTATGCCAGAAATCACAGGCGGGTGGAGCGATAGGCTCTCAGCAGAAACGTCAGTCATTGAACAATAGCCTAGCAAAATAAAATGAAACGCGGTGGCGCAGAATAGCCTACTTAAAACTACCATTCAATAACCAGATGCTAGTCAATAACCAGATGCTAGTGCAATACCAAGCTCACAGACGGGCGAGCTATATTATTAGCGCCTGAAAGGCTTATTCTTCTGATTCAAACTCAAGCGAGGCAGAATTGATACAGTACCGCAATCCGCCCTCTTCTTTGGGTCCGTCAGGGAAGACATGGCCAAGATGGGCCTCGCAATGACTGCAATGGACCTCGGTGCGTGTCATAAATAACGAGCGGTCTTCTTCTGTTTCCACATTTTCATCAACCATCGGTTCAGTAAATGATGGCCAGCCTGAACCAGAATCATATTTCTTTTCTGAATTAAACAGAGCCGCATCACAGCACACGCACCGATAAACGCCAGAGCCATGGCTATCCCAGTACTTGCCGGAAAAAGCCCGTTCGGTTGCCTGTTTACGGGTAACATCAAACTGCTCGTCGCTTAGCATCTCGCGCCATTCTGCGTCTGTTTTCTCAATTTTATCGCTCATGCTGCTGCTTTCTTTGCCTGCATTAATTTCCAGATACTATCTAACGTAGCGGGCATGTCGATATGGACAACACCGAGCGCGTCACAAAGGGCTGAAATAACCGCTGGTGGCGCGCCAATAGCACCTGCTTCGCCTGCCCCCTTCACGCCCAGCAAGTTATTCTGGCAGGGTGTGTTGCGGGTATGATTATCTAACATTGGCAGATGGTCAGCACGCGGAAGGGTATAATCCATCAACGAGCCAGAAAGCAGTTGTCCTGTTTCATCATAGGCAAGATGCTCATAGAGCGCCTGACCAACACCTTGAGCTATACCGCCCTGTATCTGACCAAAAAGAGTAAGAGGATTAAGGATATTGCCAAAATCATCCATTGTCGTATAGCGCACAATCTGCGGCACAAAACTCGCCTTATCCACCTCAATTTCAATAATGTGAGAGCCGTAAGGATAGGTTGCCCCGCTTGCCTGATAGTCATTAAACCGGTTGAGCGGGTGAGGCCCATCTTCAGTTGCAGTCAGCCTGACAAGCTCTTCGATAGAAATGCTCTGGTTGGTGCCGGACGCCGTGAAGACGCCTTCGACAAGCCCGACATCAGCGTCATCAACACCAAGATGCTCAGCCGCTAGCTTTTGTGCGTCAACCGCAATAAGACTGGCCGCCTCTGATACAGACGAGCCTAGAACAGATGCCATCTTAGCACCACCTGTTGTGCCGGGAGGTGTACGCAAGCTATCACCTTGAACAACCTTGATTAATTCAGCATCATAGCCAAGACGATCTGAGAAAATCTGGGTTAATGTTGTCAGGTGCCCCTGCCCATTATCCTGTTGCGATGCATAAAGGACAACAGAGCCGTCAGCGGCAAATTCAATATCAACACCGCCGCCGCCGCCTTGTCCGCATTGTTCAAGATACATTGAAAGACCAAGGCCGCGATATTTACCCTGCGCTTCGCTTTCAGCACGCCGCCCTGCAAAGCCTGCAACATCTGCTTTTTCGATAACCTCATCGAGCAGCCCTGGCATATCGCCAGAATCAACTGCGCCGCCCTCAACCATCTTATAGGGGATCTGTTCAGGCTTAATAAGATTTCGGCGACGCAATTCAAAGCGGTCGATAGATAATTCTGCTGCAATATGGTCCATCAGACGCTCAAGCAGATAATTAGCTTCGGGGCGCCCTGCCCCGCGAAACGCATCTACAGCCGGTGTGTTGGTCACGATGCCGCGCACACGCATACCGACAGTCTGAATATCATAGGGGCCTGTAAGAGTACGGGTTGCCGATAAGGTTGGAATATAGATACCAAAATTGGATAACCAAGCGCCCATATTCGCATGCACAGAGACTTCCATTGCAAGGATTTTGCCTGTTTCATCAACAGCTGCCCATGCTTTGGTCCGGTTATCCCTGCCATGAACATCTGAAAGGAAGGCTTCGGAGCGTTCCTGTTGCCAGCGCACGACCCTCCCTAACTTGCGCGCTGCCCATGCAACGCAGAGCTGTTCAGGGTGCAAGAAAATCTTATAGCCAAAGCCGCCCCCTACATGTCCGGTAAGAACCCGAAGCTCTTCATCTTTCATGCCGAGCGCTATGGCAATCTGTTTTGCCAGTGGCGCCGGTCCTTGTGAGGGAAGCCATAAGGTGAGCTTTTCCCCATCAGGCTGTGCAACCACAGGGCGGGTTTCAAGAGCGCTCGCCAGAAGACGGCTATTCACAACATCAACCGCGACAATTTTATGCCCGTCAGCCTTGGCAGCTGCAATGCCTGCACGCGCGCCATCCAGATCGCCAGAGGCCCAGTCGAAAACTACATTATTTGGATAGCAGTCATAAAGCTGTGGCGCATCATCTTCTAGGGCGGCATAAACATCGCACACCGCAGGCATACTATCATAGTCAGCCTCAATCAGCTCAATAGCATCCATAGCTTGCTGGCGTGTTTCAGCCACAACCATTGCAGCAATGTCACCAGCATAACGCACAATATCGGCAATCATTGCTGGCTTTGTTGTCCGCGGAATTGCGGTGCCATCACTATTATCAACATATTGCTGACAATGAATTTCACCCACATTATCAGCCGCCATGTCGGCATGGCTTGCGGCCATGATAACGCCAGGGGCTGTTGCAGCAGCGCTGATATCAAGGGAGGTCAGAACAGCATGCGCATAAGGAGAGCGCAGAAACGCAACAGCATAGCCCTCGCCCGGCAACTCATCATCAGTATAGCGTCCCTGTCCGATAAGCAGGTCTTTATCTTCAACCCGCTTTACAGATTGTCCAATACCAAATTTCATAGCGGTCTCCTTCTTCGTTTCACCAGCAGAATACCAGCCAAACTGTTAAACCATATAGTCTGATTTAACAGGTCTCGACCAGCTTTCAATAGCCTTTTCCAAAAACCTGCCATGCAGATGAAATTCTATAAATCGTGGTAAGCCAGCATAACAGGCCAAATATGACAGCTATCACGCCAAACCATTCCGGAAACAGCAGAATAAGACCCAAAATAGCACTTGTTTCTGTCCCCTCAACCAGTCCGCCAAGATAGAAAAAACTTTTCGTCCCCCGCACCTCAGTCGAAATACCACGTTTTGCAGCAACAATAGCAAAAGCCAGAAAACTGGTTCCCGTGCCAACAAAACTTACAATAAGAAAGGCTGCGGCAAGACTATCTTCGGGGCGCGACAGCGCAAAAGAGAATGGCAGTAAACTATAAAACAGGAAATCGGTCACAATATCCAGAAACCCGCCAAAATCAGATGGCAGCGTAAGCCGCGCAACTGCGCCATCAAGCCCATCACATATCCTGTTCAGGGCCAGCAGGGCAATCGCAATATGATAAAACCCAAACGCAGTAGCCACACACGCAAAGCCCCCCACAACACCTCCGGCTATCGTAACCATATTTGCTGAAATACCGCAGGCAACCAGCGGCCGCGCCACACGGCTTAGAAGACGATCAAGAGGGGGGCGTAGATAAGCGTCAAACATACAAATAGCCTAGTGTTGCGGGGCTGAGAGAGGCGCCAAAGACGCCAAAACTGTCTCTCCAACGAGAATGCGCTGGCCTACTGTTACCTTAATGTCGAACTGCGCCGGCACAATAATACTTAACCGTGCATGAAAAAGGCTCACCCCGATTTTCTCATTGCCTGTGAGCCGCTGGCCCTCCTGAACAAACCCCATAAGCAGGCGGGCATAGCTATCACCATGCTGGATAAATCCAATGTGATGGCCTGAATCTGTTTCAAAGATGAATTCACGCCGTGCCGCATTTGACATCTGAGCGCCGTCTTTGCCTGTCTTAAACATCTCGGTCTTAAACACGCCGGCAAACCAAATAACGCTATCAACAATACCTCTGACAGGGGCAGATTGGAGTTGCGATGAAAAACTACCTGCACGCAGGCAAATAACAGTCACCTCATCGCCGTCAACGTTAAGAGCCCCTGTATCTACAGATAAGATAGTGCCATCAACAGGTGCCCGCACATAATCATCATCTGGTTGAGACACGGGCGCAAGAGGGCGCAACAAAACGGCCAGATAGAGAAAACCGGCAAACCCAATAATGCCAAAAGGTAACCAAACAGCTGTCAGGCATCCGACAATTGTTCCAGCCGCTGCCAGCAGCCGCCATTCAGGCCGATTTGACGGGAATAGCGTCGTATCATCATCGCTCATTTATTTCTACCTTATAACCTCACTTCCCTATCAGCTTATTGCTAACGCAATGGCCTATCAGCTTATTGCTAGCGCAAGGGCATTACTGGGCCGCATCAGTCTGTTTTAGGAAGCGCAAATATCTGAGTTGGGAAAATCAGGTCAGGGTTGTTAATCCGTGCCTTATTCCGGTTTACAATATCAAGATAACGTATCCCATTTCCGTATGTCCGGTAGGCAATACGCCACAGCATATCGCCTTTTTGAATGACAACCATTTCAGACCCATCACGCCCAATTTCCAGCTGAGCCGGCATAACCTCAAAGCCTGTTTTTGCAATCGCCTCTGACTCCTTATCAAGAAGCAGTGCTGTTAGCATGACAGGGGCATTCCCAAGTGATGAGCTGTCGATTATCGCCTGCCAGGTGCCAGCATCTGTTACCTCTACAGGTCCAAAGCTAAGCCTGCCAAGCGTTCCCGCAACAGCTATACCTTGCTTTGCCATACCCTTAATCCGCAAGGAGGTCGTCCCAGCCCATGATAGCGTACCGATATATATCTCTGGGGCTGCAACAAGAACATCATCAACCGTAACCGTGGCTGTGTCGCTGCGCGCTAGCTCTTTTGGTGCCTGAAGCAAGGCAACAACAGCATTATCTGTCATTGGCACAAGCGCAACAAGCGGCGTGTCATTCTCAGTCGCAGATAGCTCAACCAAAATGGCACGCTCAGCGCGCTGGGTTGTGCCATCAAGACGGGTCATTTCTGCAATAATAAGATGTTTTCCGGGGCTCAGCGGTTTATCAACGACAGCAACCCATTCGCCTTGGCTATTAGCAGATGACTGAGTGAGCAACTGGTCGTTTTCGAACAGAGTAACAGTGCTTTTTGTGTCTGCTAGTCCGGCAAAAACCGCTGACCCGTCTGGGCCAATGCGCGCCACATCAATCGTCGGCATAACAATAGCGGGCAATACCTCTTCGGTCTTACTTGTTGCGGCCGGCTGTTCTGCAGCTGGCTGCTCTGCGGCCGGCTGTTCTGCGGCCGGCTGTTCTGCGGCTGGCTGCTCTGCGGCTGGCTGCTCTGCGGCCTCGTTACTCTTCGCACTGAGTTCAGGCTGGGCAATACGGGCTGCCTCTGTTTTCTCAAGCTCAGAAATGTCTTCGCTTGTTTGCAGGAAAAACCAAGTTGTTGCAATCGCAGCCAACCCGCCACCTAACAATAAGATGATAGCGATAAAGAGGCGCATAGAAATAGCCTTTCTTTTATAAGTGCTTGCCAAGAAGCATTCTAATGCTACAGTCGAATTTCTGAAAACACAATCACCTCTGGCTAGGAGAGTTTCTATGTCATGTCTTTGTATCTTTGCTGGCGCATCTGCTGGCTCTCGTTCCTCGTACAGTGAAAGCACGTCAATGCTCGGCAGGACGCTTGGCGCGCGTGGATATCAGTTTGTTTATGGTGGTGGACGCACCGGCCTGATGGGGGCTTTTGCGACTGGCGCCATTGAAACTGGCGGCCATGTTACCGGCATTATTCCTGATTTTCTTGACTCACGCGAAGTCGGCCACAGAGATGTCCAATCGCTTCAAATTGTGAGCTCTATGCATGACCGTAAAGCAAAAATGTATGAAATGGCTGACGGCATAATCATTCTGCCCGGCGGTCTTGGCACTCTTGATGAACTTATGGAAGTGCTCACCTGGAACCAGCTTGGCCTGTTAAGCACACCCCTCTTCTTTCTGGATACTGAAAGTTTTTGGCAGCCTCTATTTAGATTGCTAGACCATGCTGATAATGAAGGATTTGTTCATTCGCGTAAAATGGGCACGCTTCATCAGCATGAAAATGCCGATGAGCTAGCAGAGATTATTGAGAACATTCTTCCCCCCCGCCGGTAAATACTTTTCTCAATGCGGTATGGCAAAGACATAAATAAGCGCGATTCACGTGATATCTGCGCGAGTAGCTCTTGCGTATCGCCCCCTAGATGAGTAAAAAAAGCTCATCAATCTTTACTCGTTCTAACCATAAGCGTCCGTGTCCTCCTTTTCAGGACTGACCGGCCGTTGCCCCGGGGGATATCATGGGAAAAATCAAGGTTAAAAATCCTATCGTTGAGATGGATGGGGATGAAATGACCCGTATCATCTGGCAGAAAATCAAAGACAGTCTTATTCATCCCTATCTTGATGTTGATTTAAAATATTTTGATCTCGGTATGGAAGCACGCGATGCAACAGATGACCAGATAACTGTGGATGCCGCTAATGCCATCAAAGAACATGGCGTTGGTGTTAAATGCGCGACCATCACACCTGATGAAGACCGCGTAACAGAATTTGACCTGAAGCGGATGTATAAATCACCAAACGGCACCATCCGGAACATTCTGGGCGGTACAGTATTCCGTCAGCCGATTATCTGTAATAATGTCCCCCGCCTTGTGCCGGGTTGGACAAAGCCGATTGTCATTGGCCGTCACGCCTTTGGTGACCAATACCGTGCAACAGATATGAAGGTTGAGGGCGCAGGAACGCTCACCCTGTCCTTCCAGCCTGCAGATGGCAGTGAAGCAACAACCCATACTGTCTATGACTTCCCGGATGGCGGCGTTGCAATGGCAATGTATAATCTGGACGAGTCCATTCGCGGCTTTGCCCGTGCTTGTATGAATTACGGCCTTGATCTGGGCTGGCCCGTTTATCTGTCAACCAAGAACACAATCATGAAGATCTATGATGGCCGCTTCAAAGACATCTTTGAAGAAGTGTTTCAGGCAGAATATAAAGACAAGTTCGCCGCAGCTGGCATCACTTATGAGCATCGTCTTATCGATGACATGGTTGCTTGTGCAATGAAATGGGATGGCGGTTTTGTCTGGGCATGTAAAAACTATGATGGTGATGTTCAGTCTGACACAGTTGCCCAAGGCTTTGGCTCACTTGGCCTGATGACATCTGTTCTGATGACACCAGACGGTAAAACTGTTGAAGCTGAAGCAGCACATGGGACGGTCACCCGTCACTATCGTCAGCATCAGCAGGGTAAACAGACATCAACAAACCCGATTGCCTCTATCTTTGCATGGACGCGGGCGCTGTCTTACCGCGCGAAATTCGATGATACACCAGAAGTTGCTAGCTTTGCTGAAACAGTAGAGCGTGTTTGTATCGAAACTGTTGAAAAGGGCCAGATGACAAAAGATCTAGCGCTGCTTGTCAGCCCAGACCAGCCGTTTTTGTCAACAGATGACTTCCTGAACGCTATTGATGTAAATCTGCAGAAAGCCATGGCGTAACAGGCACAAAACACCGAAAGGCTGTTATCTCTTATAACAGCCTCGCAAACCATAAAAAGGCAGGCGAAAGCCTGCCTTTCTTCTATTTATCTACCTATGCGGCCCTATGACCGTAAGCCCCTGTAACCGAAGGGAGTTGGGAGGTTTAGCCCGCCGCCAGAACAGCCTGACGCACCGCATCAACAGCGTCTGCTGCTGCGTTTGCATTCGGGCCGCCAGCTTGCGCCATATCAGCCCTGCCGCCGCCGCCTGCCCCGCCAAGCGCTGCTGAGCCGGCCTTTACCAAGGCAACAGCATCCATCTGTCCTATCAGGTCATCGGTAACCGATACCACGATCGAGGCTTTGCCGGCATCAGTTGCCACAAGACAGATAACAGTGCCAGACGCATTAGAGCGCATCGCATCGGCCATTGCTTTCAGCTCACGTGCCGGTGTGTCATCCAACACCTTGCCCCGATAACTGATATTCCCCAGCATTTCGCTGTCATTATCATCAGCTCCGCCAGTCGCAAGCTTTTGGCGCAGGCTTGATATTTCCCGCTCCATTTTGCGTCTATCATCAAGCAATTGCTCAAGCCGACCTTCCAGCTGATCCGGGGATGCTTTGAGAATCTGTGCCGCGCGCGATAATGTTGCATCACGTCCTGCAAGATAAGCAAGCCCATATGCGTGCGTTACAGCCTCTATCCGGCGGACCCCACCAGCAACAGCTGATTCGGATATCACCTTTAATAACGCAATATCGCCGGTGTGAGCGACGTGAATCCCGCCACAAAGTTCAACAGACCACGCTGATTTTCCCGAAATATCTGAGGCGCCGCCCATGGAAACAACACGGACTTCATCGCCATATTTCTCACCAAACAAAGCAAGTGCGCCTTCTTTAACAGCCTCATCAGGCGTCATAAGTCTGGTTGAGACATCACTATTCATCCGGATACGCGCATTAACGATATCCTCAACAGCTGAAATTTCTGCGGCGCTCATGGCAATCGAATGGCTAAAATCAAACCTCACTCTATCTGGTGCAACAAGTGAGCCTTTCTGAGCAACATGCTCACCCAACACAATCCGAAGTGCCTCATGCAGCAAATGTGTTGCACTGTGATTAGCGCACAAAGATGTCCGGCGCGCCTCATCCACAACAAAACTCACCGGCATATCGGTTTCAAACTGTCCTTTATCAACCGTCACATGATGCAGGAACAGACCAGCGGCTGTTTTCTGGGTATCGGTTACATGACCCAAAACTTCACCACTCTGCACAAGCCCTGTATCGCCCATCTGCCCGCCCGACTCGCCATAAAACGGTGTCTGGTTCGTCACCAACAAACCACTTTCACCCACGCCAAGATGGCTCACTTCTGCGCCGTCTTTCACAATGGCGTTTACAACAGCTTCAGATGACAGACGTGAATACCCCAGAAACTCGGTTGCGCCATGCCTATCCGCAAGCTCGAACAAAATACGCTCATCTGCCTTGCTGCCTGACCCGGACCAGGCCGCCCGCGCTGCCTCTTTCTGCGCTTTCATGGCAGAATCAAAGCCAGCAATATCAACCTGCCAGTCATATCCGCGCATGAAATCTTCTGTTAAATCAAGCGGAAACCCATAAGTATCATAAAGTTTAAAGGCTGTTTCACCCGATAATGTTCCGCCCGATGCCTTGCCCTCAACTTCGGTTGTAAGAATTTTCAGGCCGCGCGCCAGAGCTTCTTTAAAACGTGCTTCCTCGAGCTTTAATGTTTCTGAGATCAAGGGCTGAGCGCGCACAAGTTCAGGATAATGCCCGCCCATTTCCCGCACCAAAGCCGGAACCAGCTGGAACATGACCGGGTCATCACAGCCTAATTGATGAAGATGCCGCATCGCCCGCCGCATGATGCGTCTAAGGACATAGCCGCGTCCTTCGTTTGATGGCAACACGCCATCAGCAATCAGAAAGCCAGCAGACCGAAGATGATCTGCTACAACACGGTGAGAGACATTTTTGGGACCATCGGCATCGGTATTCGACGCATCAGCCGACGCTTCGATGAGCGCACGCATCAAATCAATATCATAATTATCATGGGTGCCTTGCAACACCGCAGCAATACGCTCAAGCCCCATACCGGTATCAATAGATGGCCGCGGCAAATCTAACCGCCCGCCCTCTGTCTGCTCATACTGCATGAAAACCAGATTCCAGATTTCAATAAATCTGTCACCATCCTCATCAGGTGAGCCCGGAGGTCCCCCAAAAATATGAGGGCCATGGTCGTAAAATATTTCAGAACAGGGACCACAGGGACCAGTATCCCCCATCGACCAGAAATTATCAGTCGTTGAAATCCGAATAATACGGTCGTCAGACAAACCGCCAATTTTGCGCCACAACGCTGCTGCCTGCTCATCTTCAGAATAAACCGTGACAATAAGCTTATCTTTATTCAGGCCAAGCTCACCGGTTACTAATTGCCAGGCATTGTGAATTGCCTCTTCCTTGAAATAATCGCCAAAGCTGAAATTACCCAGCATTTCAAAAAAGGTGTGATGGCGCGCCGTATAACCAACATTTTCAAGGTCATTATGCTTGCCACCTGCCCGTACACATTTCTGGGATGACACAGCGCGCGTATAATCGCGATTTTCAAGACCTGTAAATACATTCTTGAACTGCACCATTCCAGAATTGGTGAACATCAAAGTTGGATCATTTTGCGGAACAAGCGGACTAGACGCCACTTCGGCGTGCCCATTACGCACAAAATAATCAAGAAACATAGAGCGAATATCGTTAACGCTTGTCATGGAAGACCTTCTTTTCGGGTATGCAAAAGGAAACGCTAAACTGCGCATTGTCTTATTTACGAAAACAAGCGCCCCTTTGTCCAGAACCCTTATATCAGAACTGTTATAAAGATGCAGAGATAGCGTGATACAAAAAGAGCCCTTTTTTTGTCTGCAGAGATGCAGGTTAAAAAGGGCTCTTTTATAAAGATATAAATCAGCTCGTCAGAAATCTGCTTTTACCAACAATTCCTGCCGCAGATAATGTGGTTATTTATCATCCTCATCAGCGATAACATTATCCAGCATCTGTTCCTGAACAAGTCCTGCGTTCTGGCGAATAGCTGCTTCGATTTCTCCGGACATCTGGGGGTTTTCTCTCAAGAATGTCTTCGCATTCTCACGCCCCTGACCAATACGCTGAGGACCGTAGGAAAACCACGATCCTGACTTCTCAACCAGACCTGCTGCGACGCCCAAATCAAGTATCTCACCCATTTTGGAAATACCTTCACCATACATAATATCAAATTCAACTGTACGGAATGGCGCAGACACCTTATTTTTAACAACCTTGACGCGGGTCTGATTGCCAACAACTTCTTCACGATCCTTAATCGCGCCAATCCGGCGAATATCAAGTCGCACAGATGCGTAGAATTTAAGAGCATTACCGCCAGATGTTGTTTCTGGACTTCCAAACATCACACCAATCTTCAGTCTGATCTGGTTAATAAAGATAACCAGACAGTTCGAGCGTGCAATTGACGAGGTAAGTTTGCGTAACGCTTGGCTCATCAGGCGCGCTTGCAAACCAACATGCGTATCACCCATTTCACCTTCTAATTCAGCCCGTGGTACCAATGCGGCGACCGAATCAACGACCAGCACATCAATTGCACCAGACCGCACAAGCGTGTCGGCAATTTCGAGTGCCTGTTCGCCAGCGTCAGGCTGAGAGATAAGTAATTCATCAAGATTAACGCCAAGTTTGCGGGCATAACCCGGGTCAAGAGCATGCTCGGCGTCAACAAAGGCGCAATTACCGCCCTTTGCTTGTGCTTCTGCAACCGCATGCAATGCCAGCGTTGTTTTACCGGATGATTCTGGACCGTAAATTTCGACAATCCGGCCTTTGGGAAATCCGCCAATGCCAAGGGCAATATCAAGCCCGAGTGAGCCGGTCGAGATAGATTGTATATCAACAACACTATCACTCTGGCCAAGCTTCATAACAGAGCCTTTGCCGAACGCCTTTTCAATTTGTCCAATTGCGGCGTCTAATGCCTTGGTCTTATCATCTGAGTTCATTTTAAAATCCACGAGTTCTGCAGCCATTTGCGTCTCCATCTTGCATAGTCTGTTACAGCTGTCCACAGTCAGACAGAATGATTCAGAAATTACGGTCCCACAGGATATTAAATGGGAATTGAAATCCCTTTATGGTCCTGTTTTGTTCTCATTGCAAGAATATATTCACCTTTTGTTCTGTTTTTGTTTCAAAGCTTCCTTTCTGTTATAACAGAGGCACGTTTTTATTCGTTGGAGGGCCACTATCGCTTACCTCAGGGTGCGCACCGCCCTGCCCTGTTAGCCAGAGTGGCGGGTGCGACAGCTAATCAGCAATTGGGGAATTTTATTCTGAAATGAGCGCCATCTGTATCGACAGGGTCAACCACTTCCAATATCCCCCCCCAGCTATTGGCAAGCATTGCGGCAGCCGGCAGGCCATGGCCCCGATTATGCCCCGCCTTTGTTGAAAATCCACTTTGCAGAATCTGGCTAAAATTATCTTTGCTGATGCCGGGGCCATTATCGATGACGTTAAGCCATACTTCATCGTCAGAATTGCGGCTGAGCGTTAAGGTAATTTTTGGTAATTTCCGGCTATCAGCCGATTCTGTGCATGATGCATAGCCAAGCATATTCATTGCCTCAGCTGCGTTTCGCAGAAGCTGCATCAGAACACGGCGTAACCGGTGGGGATGGAATGATATTCTCTTAACCGGCTCCGGCGCAGGCGGTATCACCTGCCGCTCAGACATGAATATGGCATCTGCTGTGTAATCTGGTAGCTGGGTGATTTTATTTTCTAAGCTGATATCGACATCATCACCAACGACAAGCTGAAAAAACGTCTGCTGGCTGACTAAGAAGGTAAAAAATTCATCATATGTCACGCGTAGACCTGCGTTCGAGTGCGTTACAGGTTCAGCAATTTCTTGAACAATGCCCGCGGCAAGCTGCAAATTATCCTGCAAAAGCTGAATTTTTCGCACATATTCCGGAACTGTCGATAGATCATTCATCAACTGGTCGCAATGAATGGTCAGCACCATCAAACAATTATTTAGATCATGAGTAATTTGATGGATATGACGTTCGTCATTCCAATGACTGTGAGGCTGTTCATGTTTGTCCGTTCTGGTCATAACTTTTGCCTGTGGCTCTTGTACCGCCAACGCCATAAGACCGAAACCGATGAGAAAGTTTTCCTTAGCTTTAATTTTTATAATATTTTTCTATTATAAAGTGTATTTTACTTTACGCGTAGTAATGGTACGGAGCAAGCCTTTAGGTAAAAGATAAATGATTCGTCACAGAAGCGTTATAGCCACCAACGCTATTGTGAGGCTCGGCAGGTTATCGGCGTAAGGCTCGGCAAATTATCAGCCGAACTAGTCATCCCGGTGGACACGTTCCATACGTTCATGCATTTCCTGCGCATGGACCGTCATTGAGGCAATCGGACGGGCTTCCAGACGCGAAAGGCTAATTGGCTCGTCAGTTTCACTGCAATAGCCGTATGTTCCATCATCAATGCGGCGTAGCGCAGATTCAATTTTCTGGATGAGCTTGCGTTCACGGTCACGCGTCCGCAGGTCAAGCGCAGCATTGCTTTCGATTTGCGCCCGGTCCATCTGATCAGGCTTATGCAGGCTTTCAGTGGAGAGATTGTTTATAGTCTGATTGGCTTCATCCAATAGCTCAGTGCGCCAGCGTATCAGTTTCTGCCGGAAATATTCGCGCTGATTCGGGTTCATAAACTCTTCATCCTGCGATGGCTGATACCCATCAGGCAGAATAACAGGCTCGATTACAGCATCTTTTTCAGAAGTATTACCACTCATGAACGTTCCACTCCATACGAAGAGACCCATATTGGCGTCATCCTAGAGGGTGGGTGATACGTCAAAGAAGACTCTGTTTCAAGTCTTTCATTCTGTTTTTCCTACCCATTAGCATTATTTTTGCTGTTCTTGGCAAACGTCAGGATTTTTCTAGGTTTTCATTATAGTTTAACGCCCTTTTTCTTGGTCTAAAAACCCTTCATCTCCCCTAATAAATCGTTAATCACGCATATGTGATTTGCCTTAAACAGGCCTTAGCGACGATACCTATCACATCAGCCAGCAGCGGTTCGGTTTAACGCCGAAAAGCCGGAAAATACGCCGGATAACAACCATATTGCTGGTCGCAAGGTACAAGGTTTTAAGAAAGGATTTTTGCTGTGAATATTTTGATTGTAGAAGACGACCCGGTTATTGCAGATGCCATTGGCATGATTTTAACACAAGCAGGATATTACCACGTTCATGCGCGCACAATTGAAGCCGCGCTGAGTGAGTTAAATTACAGCCAGGTTGATGCCGTATTGCTCGATTTAAATCTGCCTGATGGTGATGGGACACGCCTTGCACGGCTTATTCGCAAAAATCACGTTCCGGCACCTATTCTGGTTGTATCTGGCAATAGCCATGTTGATGACCGCATCACAGCCCTTGGGGCAGGTGCGGATGGGTATCTTACCAAGCCATTTGATAGATTTGAGCTGCTAGCTCACCTTGAAGCCATTATTCGGCGCGCAAACGGCCATAGTTCAGCGCAGATTTCAATCGGCAATATGACCATTGATATCGACCGTAACTTGGTGACGATTAATGATGATTTTGTCCCATTGACACAGAAGGAATATCAGATTGTGCACCTTCTTGGGATGCGGAAAGGGGCTGTCTTGAGCAAAGATGCCTTTATCTCTCATATCTATGGCGGAATTGATGAGCCGGAAACAAAGATAATTGACGTCTTTATCTGCAAATTACGGCGTAAATTGCGGAAAGCCGGTTTGCAGGATGCCAAAATTGATACGATTTGGGGTCAGGGCTATATGCTGCGTAATCAAGATATGCCAGAGCGTGCTATCGCCTGCTAACCTGCCACCCACCACATGTTTTCTCCCGAAGCACCCCCTTTTTTACCGAAGGGGGTGTTTTCGTATTCCGCCATGCCCACCCCGCAGAAAACAAACCCTACAGAAAGCAATCTCCACACAAAGCAACCTCTTGGCTCTTTCTATCGGATATCTTTATGTTTAGGATAAGGCGCGTGCCGGAGCATGAAACCGCTTTGCCTGCTAGCGTAATGTGCCCACGCTAAGGTAAAAACAGACAGGAATAATGAGCGTGATATTTATTGATGTAAGTGTTGGTGATTTTGTGCGTCATCCGGACCGGCCTGATTGGGGGGTTGGTCAGGTGCAGTCTGTTATCGGTGCCAGAATTACGGTTAATTTTGAACATGAAGGCAAAAAGCTTATCAATGCAGAACTGATTAATCTTGAACCTGTCGCAGACAAGATAGATTAAGCCAGAAACCGATTATTATGGTGCGTCATTTTTCGCCATTTTGTTAAGTGTAAAACGTGATTAAGACTGTTGCGAGTTAGCGCGATATATCGCACACTTTACCATGGTCATGCAGGGACTGTATGACATTATGGCTTTGGGGAATAAAAGCATGCCAGAATCAGTCTTTCCAGAAGACGGAACACCCCCGCCTGAACAAGGCCGGCAAGGCAAAAAACGTGGTCCTAAAGGAAAGCCTAAAGGTCGGATGGTGATCCCAGAGGCACGCGCTACTATCGCCGCGTTGCTAGGCACTATCCCGCTGCGCCGCGACCAGCTGATTGAGTATCTTCATATCATCCAAGATGAATATGGCCATCTATCAGCAGCTCATCTTGCTGGTCTTGCCGATCTGATGAAGCTTCCCATGGCAGAAGTCTGGGAAGTTGCTAGTTTTTATGACCATTTTGACCTTGTAAGCGAAGGCATGGAAGCGCCGCCTGCCCGCACAATCAGGATCTGTACGTCTCTGTCTTGTATGATGCAAGGCGGCGAGGCGTTATTGCAGAAAATGCAGTCAATGCGAAGCGAAGGCAAAATTGACGCTGATGTGCGCTTTGTGCCAGCACCCTGTCTTGGGGCTTGTGATGTTGCCCCGGCCGCCGCAGACGGACATCATCTTGTTGGCTATGCAAATACCGACAATCTGATGCGGGTAATTACCACTGGCACACCCCATGATATACCTGATTATATTGGATTTACGGCGTATCGGGCAGCAGCAGGATATGCCCTTATTGAGGCGCTGAACGCTGCAACAGATGATGCGCATGCTGAAATGGTAAGCGGTTTGATGAGCACCTTATCAGATGCGGCGTTACGTGGGCTTGGCGGGGCAGGATTTCCCACCGGACGCAAATGGTCCATTGTAGCAGGATATGATGGGCCGCGCTTGATGGCTGTTAATGGTGATGAAGGTGAGCCAGGCACCTTTAAAGACAGATATTACCTGTCATCTGACCCGCATAGAATGCTTGAAGGTGTCCTGCTAGCATCGCACATGGTTGGCATTACCAAATGCTATCTTTATATCCGCGATGAATATCCTGAAATCATTGCCTTACTTACCAAAGAATTAGCGCTTCTTGAGGCGTCTGGTCTGCTTGGCTCGTTGGAAATTGAGCTAAGACGCGGCGCAGGCGCTTATATCTGCGGCGAAGAATCAGCGATGATTGAGAGTATCGAGGGAAAGCGCGGCCTGCCGCGTCACCGCCCGCCTTATGTTGCTGAGCGGGGTCTTTTTGACCGTCCAACATTGGTGAATAATGTTGAAACGCTGTTCTGGGTGCGCGATATCCTAGAGCGCGGGGCTGACTGGTATAATGACCAGGGGCGTGAGGGACATCCGGGCTTCCGGACATATTCGGTCTCCGGCCGGGTTGCACAGCCTGGACTTGTGACAACTGGCGCTGGCGCTACTGTGGCAGAGTTAATCGAAGCTTGTGGCGGCATGGCTGACGGGCATGAGTTTAAAGGCTATCTTCCGGGTGGTGCCTCTGGCGGCATCCTGCCAGCGCATCTTGCAGATGTTCCTCTGGATTTTGGCGGTAAACTAGCTGAGCTTGGCTGTTTTGTTGGCTCGCACGCCATTGTTGTTCTGTCTGATAAGGATAATATGTGGAAGGCAGCCACCAATCTGTTGCAATTTTTTGCGCATGAAAGCTGTGGTCAATGTACACCCTGCCGTTCAGGGACCGAAAAGGCTGTTAGCCTGATGACATCTGATGCCCCCGACACAGCGCTTCTTGGTGAGCTTGCAGATATAATGGCAGATGCCAGTATTTGCGGGCTAGGACAGGCCGCCTCCAACCCGCTGATAAGCGCAATGACCCACTTTCCCGGCGACATCCCTGATGCCGCCTCTGAAACATAGGACGTGACCCATGGCACAGGCTCCTGAAACCAAAAATGTTACCTTCACCCTTGATGGCAAACAGGTAACAGCGCCGCACGGCACCACTATCTGGCATGTTGCGCGCGACGCTGATATTGATATTCCCCATCTATGTTACAAGGATGCGGACGGCTACCGGGCAGATGGGAATTGCCGGGCATGCATGGTTGAAATCGACGGTGAGCGGGTACTTGCAGCATCCTGCCAGAGAGTCGCCACGGACGGGATGATTGTTCACAGCGCCACTGAACGGGCAACCAAAGCACGTGCAATGGTGATGGAATTATTGGTTGCGGATCAGCCGCGCCGCACAGACTCGCACGACCCCTCATCCCAGCTTTGGCATTATGCTGAAGAACAACAGGTTGACCATAGCCGGTTTCCGGGCAAAAAAGCGCCCCATCCCGATAGCTCTCACCCTGCTATTGCGGTGAATATGGATGCCTGTATCCAATGTAATTTATGTGTGCGCGCCTGCCGCGAAGTTCAGGTAAATGACGTTATCGGACTGGCAGGGCGCGGCGCTGATGCGCATATCATATTTGATTTTGGTGATGATATGGGCGCCTCTACCTGCGTTGGCTGTGGTGAATGTGTTCAGGCCTGCCCAACAGGGGCATTAATGCCAAAAACCGTTCTTGACGATAGTCAGAAACTTGCCATTACACCGGATAAGCAGGTTGCGTCAGTCTGTCCGTATTGCGGGGTTGGCTGCCAGCTAAATTTCCATGTGAAGGGCGAAAAAATTGTTGCTGTGACGGGGCGAGAAGGCCCTGCCAATAAAAGCCGTCTTTGTGTGAAAGGCCGTTATGGTTTTGACTATATTGATAACCCGCAACGCCTTACCGTGCCGCTTATCAGGCGCGATGATGTGCCTAAATCAGCCTCACTCCCCTTTGATCCAGCAACCCCGCTTACCCATTTCCGCGAAGCAAGCTGGGATGAAGCCCTAACGCGTGCCGCCAGCGGATTTTCAGATATCAAACAAGCGCATGGCGCATCCGCGCTTGCCGGTTTTGGTTCTGCCAAAGGCACAAATGAAGAAGCCTATCTGGTTCAAAAGCTTGTGCGCCAAGGGTTTGGCACCAACAATGTCGATCATTGCACAAGGCTGTGCCATGCCTCTTCGGTAGCTGCCCTGCTTGAAAATATCGGCTCAGGCGCTGTAACAGCCTCTTTTTCACAATGTCTTCATTCTGATGCTATTATCGTGATTGGGGCTAACCCGACGGTTAACCATCCTGTTGCTGCCACCTTTATCAAAAACGCTGCACAAGGTGGGGCTGACCTATTTGTGTTTGACCCGCGCGGACAGGCGTTGGATAGGTACGCCACCGACTCCCTCAATTTTACCCCCGGCGCTGATGTCGCGCTGTTGAATGCCATCTTGCATGTGATCATTTCAGAAGACCTGTATGACAAAGAGTATGTTGCCACTCACACCGAAGGGTTTGACGCGCTAAAAAGCCAGACAAAAGCAACCTCTCCTGAAGCAATGGCGCCTATCTGCGGCATTGAGCCAGACAAGATTCGCAAAGTTGCCCGCACCTTTGCTGCTGCCAAAGCCGGGATGATTTTCTGGGGTATGGGCGTATCGCAGCATACCCACGGAACCGATAATGCGCGCTGTCTTATCTCGCTTGCGTTGCTCACAGGAAATGTTGGCAAACAAGGGGCTGGCCTGCACCCCCTTCGGGGCCAAAATAATGTGCAAGGCGCATCGGATGCTGGTCTGATTCCGATGTTTTTCCCAGACTATAAATCCGTCTCAGATGATGATGTTCGCACAAAATACGAAAATCTCTGGGAGGCCTCCCTCGATGCCGAAAAAGGGCTGACTGTCGTTGAAATTACAGATGCGGCTTATGATGGGACAATCAAGGGTATCTATGTGATGGGAGAAAATCCTGCCATGTCTGACCCTGACCAGAATCATGCACGGGCCGCACTCGCCAGGCTTGACCATCTGGTTGTTCAGGATATTTTCCCTACCGAAACAGCAGCATTTGCCGATGTTATTCTGCCTGCCTCCGCCTTCCCTGAAAAAGATGGTACGGTCACCAATACAGACAGGCGTGTTCAGCGCGGCAGGCTTGCTGTGCCGCCGCCAGGCGATGCACGTCAGGACTGGTGGATTATCACCGAGATAGCAAAACGGTTGGGACTGGCATGGACCTATAAACACCCCCGTGACATTTTTGCTGAAATGCGGATTGTAATGCCCTCACTGACAGGTATTACATGGGACCGTCTTGAAGCTGAAGATGCGGTAACTTATCCTTGTGCTGACGAGCTAAGTGACGGCGCTGATATTCTGTTTGGAGATGTTTTTCCAACCCCGTCCGGACGGGGCAGAATGACCCCGGCAGATGTATTGCCGCCGGACGAAGTGCCAGATGAGACCTTCCCGCTTGTGATGTCTACCGGACGATTGCTTGAGCATTGGCATACCGGCTCAATGACACGGCGCGCCAGTGTTCTGGATGAGCTTGAGCCTGTGGCTGAGGTACATATTAGCCGGCCTGACATGACAGAAAAAGGGATTCGCGCTGGCCAGATGGTAAAAGTTGAGACAAGACGCGGCGAAATCGAGCTGGCGGCCCGGATGGACCCGAATCTGCCTGCTGGCATGATTTTTGTGCCTTTCTGCTTTACCGAGGCACCGGCAAATATGCTGACAAATCCAGCACTTGACCCCTTTGGTAAGATACCAGAGCTGAAATTTTCAGCGGCGCGACTTACCCCAACGCCTGTTATTGATGCAGCAGAATAAACCGTATAACCAACGCCTTGCGCATTGGATGCTCTTTTGTCGCACCTTTGATAGGAAAGCTACTCTGGCATTTTAGTGCACATAATAGTATATAGTGGCTACCAAGGGGACCGTTTTTACAGAGCACCGTGACGGGTCAGAACGGAAATAATCGTGAACTATCAAGATATATTTGAGCGGCAGGTTGACCAGCTTCGGTCGGAAAACCGGTATCGCTACTTTGTTGAGCTGGAGCGGATTTCAGGACGCCATCCGTATGCGTTGTGGAATCACCCCGATGGCGCGCGCGAAGTTATTATCTGGTGCTCCAATGATTACCTCGGCATGGGTCAGAGCCAGAACGCCATTGAAGCCATGCGTAACGCGGTTAGCGAGCATGGCACAGGCGCTGGCGGCACCCGCAATATTTCCGGCACGAGTTCATCTATCGTAAAACTTGAAGACGAACTAGCAGCGCTGCACCGCAAAGAACGCGCGCTTGTCTTCACATCAGGTTATGTGGCGAACGAAGCGAGTATAGCATCGCTTATCTCGCTGCTTGATAATCCAATTATCCTGTCTGATTCGATGAACCATGCCTCTATCATCTCTGGCATTCGCTATGGACGGGCTGAAAAAGCGATTTTCCGTCATAATGACATTGTGCATCTCGAAGAATTACTCGCGGCCCTGCCACATGAGCGGCATAAAATCATTATTTTCGAATCAGTCTATTCAATGGATGGTGATATCTCGCCCATTGCAGAAATTGCGGCTCTGGCGCGCAAATATAACGCGCTGACCTATCTTGATGAGGTACATGCTGTTGGAATGTATGGCGCAGAAGGCGGCGGCATTGCGCAACGTGATGGCCTTGAGGACCAAATTGACATCATTCAAGGTACACTTGGTAAAGCATATGGCGCGATGGGCGGCTATATCGCGGCAAGCGATGCAGTGTGCGATGCTATTCGCGGATATGGGTCTGGCTTTATTTTTACAACAGCCATGCCCCCTGCCCTTGCTGAAGCAGCCCATGCATCAATTACCTATCTGCGCGGCTCATCGGATGAGCGGCGCGCCCAGCAAGAACAGGCAAGCTACTTAAAAAAATGTCTAGAAGAGCGCAATATGCCAGCTCTGCCAAGCTCATCCCACATCGTGCCTGTTATGGTAGGCGATGCGACGAAATGTTCAGAGATAAGCTGGACGTTGCTGCAGGATTACGGGCTTTATATTCAGCCCATTAACTATCCAACAGTCCCGCGCGGCACGGAGCGTTTGCGTATTACACCCGGCCCCCTTCATACCAAAGAGATGGTTGATAGGCTTGTTGATTGCCTTGAAGCTGTGTTTCAGGATATCCGGCCACCGGCTTATGATGGCGTTATGATGCCATCAAGACTGGCCAAAAACGCATAACAGCCTATTTTCGTTTCATAATCAGCCAAAAAGAATTTCTGGCTGGTGTTATCTTGCTGGCCATGACGTTATGGTAATGTGCCGTTGCAAATATCGTTAATAAGAGCTTGTCCTGTGCTGGAGTGCTAGTTGCCATGAGTGTTAAATCCCTTCCATCTGATCATCCAACATGGCCGCGTCATGCCAAAACAGGTGTCCTTCTTGTCAATCTGGGAACCCCTGATGCGACTGACAAGAAATCTATGCGGCGGTATCTAAAACAGTTTTTGTCAGACAGGCGCGTTATCGAAGTACCACGGCTGTTATGGTGGCTTATCCTAAACCTTATCATTTTGAATGTGCGGCCCAAAAGATCAGGAGCTGCCTATGACAGCATCTGGCTAAAAGATGATCCTGATGGCTCACCCTTGCGCAAATATACCCGCCTGCAAGCTGAAATGCTGAAAAAGCATTATGGAGAGCGCGATGATTTGGTTGTTGAATGGGCGATGCGATATGGTAATCCGTCTATCACAGACAAGCTGGACGCCATGCAGAGAAACGGATGCAACCGGTTTGTTATTCTGCCGCTCTATCCTCAATACGCAGCCTCAACAACAGCCACTGTGAATGATGAAGTGTTTAACTGGGCGTTAAAGCAACGCTGGCAGCCTGCTATTCGCACAGCCCCGCCGTGGCATGACCACCCAACCTATATTGACGCGCTGAAAACGTCTGTAGAAAAATCATGGAACAAGACGGGCACCAAAAAGCCTGAGCATCTGATGGTATCATTTCATGGTATTCCCTACCGGTATTTTGTCCAAGGTGACCCATATCATTGCCATTGTATGAAAACAGCCCGTCTGTTGCGTGAAGCGATGGCATGGCCAGATGATAAATATCATGTCACCTTCCAGTCACGCTTTGGCTCTGAGCCATGGTTGCAGCCCTATACCGATAAAACCCTTGAGGCTCTTGGCGAGGATGGCGTTTCGTCTTTGGCTATTATGGCTCCTGGCTTTTCTGCTGATTGCCTTGAAACACTTGAAGAATTGGCAATTGAAGGTGAAGAGATCTTTCATGAACATGGCGGCGGCCAGTTCGATTATATCCCCTGCCTGAATGCAAGTGATGAAGGCATGAAAGTCATCCGCACCATTGCAAAAGAAAACCTCGCCGGCTGGGTAGACGACGTCTCCTAACAACGACAATACGTTTGGCTACTTGACACAGTTTCTTATTTCTTATTAATTGAATGCTTGTTCATTTAATGAGGCAGAAACCTGATGGCGCGCATTGCTGGCACATTAGCGATTGAAACAGCGGCACGTATTCGGGCCGAGAGCCTTATTTTGTTTGCACGCTATGGCTATGCGGCGGTAAGCATGCGCCAAATAGCCGGCGCTGTTGGCGTTATGCCGGGCGCGCTTTATCACCATTACGCTACGAAACAGCATCTGCTAATGGCGCTCATGGAAGACCATATGCATGAGCTTCTCGCAGCATGGACGCAGACAGATGATGCCCAAGCGCCGGCAACTGAGCGGCTGACGAAGTTTGTGCGCTTTCATATCGGTTATCATTTATCGCGGCCCGACGAGGTATTCCTGTCTTATATGGAATTACGGGCATTAGAGACGGAAAATTATGTCACGCTAGAGGCATTACGCCGGACTTATGAATCCAGCCTTAAAGATATTCTGGAACAGGGTGAGCGCGAGGCCTATTTTACGCTGGATGATGTTCATGTCACGGCGATGGCAATTCTTGCTATGCTGACTGGCGTAAATAGCTGGTTTAAAGAATCGGGCCGTCTCTCAGCTGATATTATTACAGATCATTATGTGGCCCTTACGCTGAATTCGATAAAGGCGCAGGCATCGCCACAACAAGACCAAAATGCACCGCCTGCATTTACCCCGACTATTTTTATTAAAAGGAGATAAGGCATGTTCGATGCTGTGATGAATTTTAACCTTGGAGAGGATATTGATGCGCTGCGCGATACTGTCCGCCGTTTCGCTCAGGATGAAATTGCCCCGCGTGCTGCTGAAATTGATGCTAGCAATGAATTTCCGATGGATTTATGGGAAAAAATGGGTGCGCTTGGCCTGCATGCAATCACAGTGCCCGAAGCAGATGGCGGTAGTAATATGGGCTATCTTGCACATTGTGTTGCAATCGAAGAAATCAGCCGCGCAAGTGCCTCGGTTGGCCTGTCCTATGGCGCACATTCCAATCTCTGTGTGAACCAGATTGCCCGCTGGGGAACAGAAACACAGAAAAAACGCTATCTTCCACAGCTTATTAGCGGCGCTCATATTGGCTCGCTTGCTATGTCAGAGCCAAGTTCGGGATCTGACGTTGTCTCAATGAAGCTGGCAGCCGAAAAGCGGAATGATAAATTTATCCTGAATGGTAATAAAATGTGGATTACCAACGCCCCAGACGCCAGCACCTTGATTGTTTATGCCAAGACAGACAAAGAGGCAGGCGCGCGCGGGATTACCGCTTTTTTGATTGAACGTGATATGCCTGGGTTTAAAACAGCCCAGAAACTCGACAAACTAGGGATGCGCGGCTCCAACACTGCTGAGCTTGTATTCGAAGAGTGCGAAGTACCGTTTGACAATATCCTTGGCGAGGAGGGCAAAGGCGTAAATGTCCTGATGTCAGGCCTTGATTATGAACGGGTTGTCCTTGCCGCTGGCCCGCTTGGCATTATGGCAGCCGCAATGGATGTTGTGATGCCTTATGTTCATGAACGTGAACAGTTTGGTCAGCCGATCGGCACCTTCCAGCTGATGCAAGGCAAGCTTGCCGATATGTATACCACCATGAATGCCTGCCGCGCCTATGTATATGCTGTTGCGTCGGCGTGCGATCGCGGCCAGACAACACGTCAGGATTCTGCAGGTTGCATTCTATATGCCGCTGAAAAGGCTACTCAAATAGCGCTGGAGGCCATTCAGTGTCTTGGGGGTAATGGCTATATTAATGATTATCCGACAGGCCGGCTTTTGCGGGATGCCAAACTATATGAAATTGGCGCTGGCACATCAGAGATCAGACGCATGCTTATTGGTCGCGAGCTGTTTAATGAAACAGCATAAGGGCAGATGAACCAGAGGACCATTAGATGACAAAATTGGCAACGTCCATTGATGAAAATAGCGCTGAAGCGTGGGCAAATCATGCCGCCCTCCTGCAGCAGATTGAGGCAGTGTCTTTAAGCGCAGATACCATCATGAAAGGAGGGCCAGAACGGTCCCGAAAACGCCATACAGACAGAGGAAAACTACTGCCGCGCGACCGCATTACAGCGTTACTTGATCCCGGCACGCCGTTCCTGGAGATAGGGCTGTTTGCTGCCTATAATGTCTATGATGAGGATATCCCTAGTGCGGGCATCATTGCAGGTGTGGGTCAGGTAGAGGGCCGTACTTGTATGGTGCTCTGTAATGATGCGACTGTTAAAGGCGGCACCTATTATGCGCTGACGGTAAAAAAACACCTGCGCGCGCAGGAAATTGCCGACATCAACCACCTGCCTTGTCTCTACCTTGTAGATAGCGGCGGAGCTAACCTGCCAAATCAAGATGAAGTATTTGCCGATAGAGACCATTTTGGCCGGATTTTCTATAATCAGGCCCGCATGAGTGCTAAGGGAATTCCACAAATTGCTGTTGTTATGGGCAGTTGCACTGCAGGCGGCGCCTATGTGCCAGCAATGAGTGACCAGACAATTATTGTGCGTGAACAAGGCACAATTTTCCTTGCTGGGCCACCGCTTGTCAAAGAAGCAACCGGTGAGGATGTCGACGCTGAAACGCTTGGTGGGGCAGATACCCATACCCGGCTGTCAGGTGTTGCTGATTATATGGCAGATGACGATGCACACGCGCTTGCCCTTGCCCGCCAGATTATCCGTAATATCGGCCTGCCCCATCAGCAACCGCAACTCGCCCTTCGTGCGCCGGAAATACCCGCATATGATGCAGAAAGCCTACTCTCTGTTATTCCCTCAGACCCTAAAAAGCCATTTGATTCCCGTGAAGTCATTGCCCGCATCATTGATGGCTCTGACTTTGATGAATTTAAGGCACGCTTCGGTACAACATTGATCTGTGGCTTTGCTCATATTGAAGGAATGCCGGTTGGTATTCTGGCCAATAATGGCGTGCTATTTTCGGATAGCTCCCAGAAAGGGGCGCATTTCATCGAGCTTTGCTGTCAACGCGGGATACCCTTGCTGTTCTTGCAGAATATTACCGGCTTTATGGTTGGCTCAGCTTACGAAGCAGGCGGGATTGCCAAGGATGGCGCTAAGCTAGTTGCAGCTGTGTCCTGTGCAAATGTGCCAAAAGTAACGGTGGTAATTGGCGGCTCATATGGCGCTGGAAATTATGGCATGTGTGGCCGCGCCTATAGCCCAAATTTCATGTGGATGTGGCCGAATGCCAAAATCTCTGTAATGGGTGGCGAGCAGGCGGCAGGCGTGTTAGCACGCGTTAAACGTATGGGAATAGAAGCGCGCGGCGAGACATGGCCGGACGCTGAAGAAGCAGCCTTCAAACAGCCTATTCTTGATCAATTTGCAACCCAGTCAGACCCTCTTTATGCCTCAGCGCGGCTCTGGGATGATGGCATTATTGACCCGCGCGATACACGCGCTGTTATCAGCTTGTCTTTAGCAGCGGCGCTGAATGCACCGCCGCGCGATACACAATTCCCCGTCTTTAGGATGTAACATATCATGGCCCTGCTCCCTTCCTCTTATGACCAGAATGAGCGCATATTATGACTAACCTTCAGCCTGTCGATATCTCAACCCTGCTGATTGCCAATCGCGGTGAAATTGCCTGCCGTATCATGGTAACCGCTCGCCAGCACGGCATTCGTACAATCGCTGTGTTTTCCGAAGCAGACAGATATGCCCGCCATGTAATGCTGGCTGATGAAGCTTATTATATCGGCCCTGCCGCTGCCCAAGAAAGCTACCTCAAAGGTGATGTTATCATCCAGATAGCCAAGGAATCCGGCGCAGATGCCATTCATCCTGGCTATGGATTTTTATCAGAAAATCCAGATTTTGCTGATGCTGTACAAGCAGCAGGTCTGGTTTTTGTTGGCCCCGATGCAAGCGCCATTCGCAAGATGGGACTAAAGGATGCTGCCAAAACTTTGATGGCGGCAGCAGGCGTGCCTGTTGTGCCGGGCTATCAGGGTGCCGAACAAAGCGCAGATTTCCTGAAAATAGAGGCTGCCAAAATTGGCTATCCGGTCTTATTAAAAGCACGGGCGGGCGGCGGCGGCAAAGGTATGAAGCTTATCGAGGCCGAAGCAGACCTTGATGCTGGACTTGCAAGTGCCCGCCGTGAAGCTGAATCTAGTTTTGGGGATGGGCATATGATACTGGAAAAATATATCCAGAGCCCGCGTCATATCGAAGTTCAGGTTTTTTCAGACAGGCATGGCACCCATCTGCATCTTTTTGAGCGCGATTGCTCGCTGCAACGGCGCCACCAAAAAGTTATCGAAGAAGCCCCAGCGCCTGATATGCCCGAGCTTGTGCGCGCCGCAATGACAGCCGCCGCCGTCACAGCCGCAAAAGCGATTGATTATGTCGGTGCAGGCACGATTGAATTTATTGCCGATGGCAGTGGCCCATTGCGTAAAGATGGCTTCTGGTTCATGGAAATGAATACCCGGCTTCAAGTTGAACATCCGGTAACAGAAATGGTGACAGGAATAGACCTTGTTGCGTGGCAATTACTGGTTGCCCAAAACAGGCCCCTTCCCGTAACACAGGATGAAATAACCTTGTCTGGCCATGCATTAGAAGCGCGTCTTTATGCCGAAAACCCAGCCGAAGGGTTTTTGCCAGCGCCCGGCCCCGTGCGGCATTTCGGCGTCACAGATAAAACGGTGCGCGTTGATACAGGTATATTACCAAAAGACAATATATCTGCTTATTATGATCCGATGGTAGCAAAGCTTATCACGGCAGGCGAGACGCGCGCGGTAGCATTTGATAAAATGTGCAGCGCATTGCGCAAAACACATTTCCTTGGCACCGTCACAAACGCTGATTTCCTGCTTGCCCTCTGCCAAGATAACGCTGTACGCGCTGGTATGATAGATACTGGTCTTATTGCGCGCACGCCCAGCCTTGTTGCACCATCTGCGCCGCCAGAGCCTGTTTTACTTATCGCAGAGCTGATGCTGAGCGGTTGTGATATTACCTCTGCGTTAAGGGGATTTCGTCTCTGGGGCACAGAACAGCGTCAGACCTGTTTGATATGCAATAATGAAAGCTATGAAAGACAGCTTATCATGGGCCAGCATATCAGCCTTACCAGTGCTCATTCATCCGGTGCTCATTCATCCTGCACTGCAAGCGATACGAGCTGTCACCTCACAGAAGGCTATCATCACTGGCAGCTGCGGTGCGATGGGGCTCTTTTTCATGCCGAAGCGCTTTTGGGTGATGGCGAGGTTAGTATTTCAACACCAGAGGGGCGCTGGCAATTATCAAAACCTAACCCCTTACAAAGAGCGGCTCTTATTGACAAGAACACAGCTGTTACAGCGCCAATGACAGCGACAATTCGTTCTGTGATGACAGATGCTGGCGCCCATGTTGTGGCTGGGCAAAGCCTGATGATACTGGAAGCCATGAAAATGGAACATGAGGTAATAGCCCCGCGCGATTGCATTATCACCGCATTATTATGTGCAGAAGGCGATAGCGTCAGTGGGGGGCAGATACTCATAGAAATTCAGGAGGAAGAAGATGCTGAATAAATTCATAAAACTGGTTGAGGTTGGCCCACGTGATGGATTGCAAAATGAAAAATCAACTGTTAGTGCTGCCGATAAAATCATCCTGATAGATTTATTATCAGAAACAGGTTTTTCGCTGCTTGAAGCAACTAGCTTTGTCTCGCCGAAATGGGTGCCACAGCTAGCCGATGCAAGCGACGTTATGGCTGGAATCACCCGCGCAGATAATGTCCGCTACATTGCCTTAACGCCGAATATGCAAGGGTTTGAGCGGGCATGCGCAGCTGGGGTTGATGAAATTGCTGTCTTTGCGGCTGCCTCAGAGACTTTCTCACAGAAAAATATTAATTGTTCGATTGAAGAGAGTTTAAATAGGTTTATTCCTGTTATCGATGCAGCCAAAGCCGAAGGCATTGCTGTTCGCGGTTATATCTCAACTGTTGTTCATTGCCCGTATGAGAGTGCGATTGCGCCCGAAGCTGTCCTGCCAATAGCTGAACAGCTTCTGGAAATGGGCTGTTATGAAATTTCGCTTGGTGATACAACAGGCCAAGGCACACCTCAAACAGTAGCTGCCCTTCTGTCACATTTAACCAAAGCCCTGCCGCCAGCTCTGCTAGCAGGTCATTTTCACGATACCAACCATCAGGCAGTTGCAAATGTGATGACCTCCATTGATTTTGGCTTGCGCTGTTTTGATAGTGCTGTCAGCGGCCTTGGGGGGTGTCCTTATGCACCGGGCGCTAAGGGCAATCTATCGACCCGCGCAGTCGCTGAAGCGCTTCATAAAGAGGGCTGGCAAACAGGCCTTGATATGGACAAGCTCGCACTTGCCGAAGCCCATATCACAAGCCTGAACCTTCTTCAGACGCGCTCATCATGACCTATCAGACAATCAGCCTTACACAAGATGAACGCGGTATTGCCACTATTCTTCTGAACAGACCGGATAAACATCATGCGATGAACCGGCAGATGATTGATGAGATGACACAAGCATTCAGGCATCTAGCCGATGATAAGGCAGCACGTGTTATTGTGCTGGCCTCAACCGGCCCTACATTTTGTGCCGGCGGTGATTTGGGCTGGATGCAGGAACAGATGGCAGCTGACAGAGCTGGCAAGATGGCTGAGGCGCGCGCGCTGTCTGATATGTTAACTATCTTGAACACACTTCCAAACCCTGTCATTGCGCGGGTTCAGGGGCCTGTTTATGGCGGCGGCATTGGGCTTATTTGTGCCTGTGATATCATCATTGCGTCTAATAATAGTTTATTTGCTCTTACCGAAACACGTCTTGGCCTTATTCCGGCAACCATTGGCCCGTTTGTGATATCACGCCTCGGTGATGGGGCGGCACGCCGGATGTTTATCACAGGCACGCGCCTTGATGCCGCAGCAGCCCATCATATTGGCCTTGTCTCACAGCTTGTTGGTGATACAGAAGACAGTGATAGCATGGCGGCACTTGATAATGCGGTAACAGCAGAATGCGATATCGCGCTTCGTGCCGCGCCGGGCGCCATGGCACGGGCAAAAGAGCTTGCCCTATCGCTTGGCACCAGCCCAACAGATGAAATGCGTGAAGCCTCCATTATCGCTCTGGCAGAGTGCTGGGAATCGACAGAAACCCAAGCTGGCATTGCGGCATTCTTTGCCAAGACAAAGGCGCCTTGGATATAATAGCAGGTTGCAAAAAACATCTCTTAACAGTGCGTCAGACTTTATTTTGTCAGAATGAAGTGATATAAGACGCGGGTTGTTACTGCGCGTTAAGCAAAAATAGCCTTGAGCGGCGTTTGTGTAGTGGTAAGACCTTAGCCTTCCAAGCTAATGACGCGGGTTCGATTCCCGCACGCCGCTCCATTATCTCCCCCCCTTTCCCCGTGACGAAAAACATACCCTAGAATTGAGCCACCTTTTTGAAAGGTTTTCTGACATGTGTGAGCACTGTTAAAGAAAAACGTTGTGCCAAAACATCCTATGAGGGAGGTTGGCGCTGCTAATCCCCCCTCCTTCTATTTAAAAAGCCCATATCAAAGTAGTCTGATACAGGCTTTTTTCTCAGCATATTGCTCTTCAGTCATATTATTGGGCCAAGGTCTACAGTTTGGTTTATCTAGGTTACGATTGCATCTTTATATATTCTTTTACTGAAATACAGATTGGTTCTATTTGATTTTCTAGGTTTTGTGTAATTGGAATTGAAATCCTTACAATCTGTTTTTTCCCCTCTCTGTGCGCCTCAGATTTAACAGAAAATATCTCTAGTTTTTCTTTAACAGCATTATAAAAATTAAGATTTTCAGTAACGTTGAAGCAGGCTTTTATATGATTTTTTTTGTTTATGCCGTCTATGTATAGTACACGACGGTCTTTTTCATTATCGGTATCCCGAAATGAGATTACCGACTTAGTATATTTTTCCTCGAGACTAGGGTTAGTATTTTTAATCTGTTCTATGAAAATTTTTAGTCCCTTTTTTTGATTTGATTCTAAGCTACGATTTACACACCACTCATCGAAACCATTGATAAGTTCTTGCCTCGGAGTGAATCTTTTTTCAATTTCTATTTGATTATCATTTAATCTGTTAAAGGCCTTTTTTGTTTAAAGATTATAGATTTAAATTGCCTTAAAGCTGCATATAAAACATAGCCGAGTGTAATAAATAAAAATAAAAACCCTATAATTCCAGTTTCGGCTAACAATTGAATATAAAAATTATGAGGGTGAGTCA
>ENA-OQVM01000351-OQVM01000351.1-marine-metagenome-genome-assembly--contig:-NODE-351-length-74847-cov-12.841567_pt1 | contig 74847 bp, 58 predicted proteins | sample MGYA00237776_ERZ505498 | MGnify/ENA primary metagenome ERZ505498 (study PRJEB26159, sample SAMN06265151) | marine metagenome | isolation source: Helgoland LTER site | place: Germany:Helgoland, sampling... | reverse complement strand
ATGACTTTAAAGACGATTTGGTGCGACGCCAAAGTGAACACGAGCATCACGAGTCCCTCGATGCCTTCAGCCTTTACAAACAGGTCCTTTGATTGCCCAAGATGTTGCGAAAGTTCGGCGTAAAACGTGGTTTTGCCATGTTTGTAGTAGCCTAAACTGCTGTAAAGTTCAGAAGGTTTTTTCGCTGGCATGAGGCCATTCAAAAATTGTACAACGGCTGACGGCCGGTTCACATTCACCATGAAATAGGCTCGCGTAAAGCTGAATATTCGCGATAAATCTTTTTCATTCCAAAGCACGGAATCGACCGAGACACCGAGCCCCGCTTCATTGTTGAGCGCAAAAGCCAGCGGCAGCAGCCGATTATCAAGGCAAAGGCGACCGATCAGATAAGCGCCCTTGTTACGATAAAAAACACTGCGGAGCATTACCGCGCTTATCGATTTCACGGATTTCAGCGCTTGAATGTTTTCCGTCATGAGCGCCGTTATCGTCTTAATGTCATCTTCAAGACGCGCAAACGGAATATCGAACGGGAAACTCAATAGAATCATTTCAACGAGACTCGAAAGATCCTGAGCCGGATCAAACTGGAACGTTTCAAAGGGCTCTAAGGGCGCCTGCTCGATCATCGCCTGCCGAACAAAGGCCTGTTCATGACTTAAATGCTGCCGGCCGACCAGCTTGCGAAAGATCGTGTTGTAACCCGTTTGTGCCAGTTCTCGGTCGGGCAAGCCTTGGGTTAATACGTCAAAATATCGGCGCGTTGTTGCCCAGTCTTCAAGCGAAAACGCGCTGACTAAAGGTGATATGCGCTGCAGGCAGCCAGCTCTAAACTGACTATACAGTTGAATGCGCGCTCGCGCTGCCGTTTGCGCGCCCAACCAGTCCGAGGCTTCGAATCGCGCTCTTGCGCCGCCAGTAATCGTCTGAAAGTCCTGACGGTAGGCTGAAAAGTCTCGGAGTAATAAGACCGCAACCTGCCAAGGCCGATTATCCCCGCCACTGGCATCGCGTAGAACTTCGGCCTGGCTCGTCGTCATGATGAAGTCACTCACTTTCGTTTGTTGAAACCTGGACCACTTTCCAAAGCGCCCATTCTAACCTGTAGAGATCAAAACGCAGCGCCTTCCGCGCATTTTGACTGCGCTACCAAGGTGCCTGACCATCCCGCCTTACGGCCATACCATTAGCAAGCGTACTTGCGTGAAGGGGTCTAGGCGGCCAACAAATCAACCTCGCCAAGTGGGCAGACCGAGGTCAGTGCGGGCCGCAATAGGTCGCTGTGTCATTTTTAAGGTTGCTGTTGGCCATCTGACTCGGTTATCATTTGGTCCGACCAATATGGTCGAACCAATCTGGCCGAACCAATCTGGTCGAACCAATTTGAACCAAAGGTTTGCAGGATCCGTACAACATAGTGACTTCGCGCAGTCCATTATCGGTCTCAATATGAACGATACAACACATCAAGGGGACGTTACCCCCGCTCGAGCCCAAGAGATTGCAGGGCACTTGCGAGACGAGATCTTGCTCGGCCAATATCGGCAAGGCGAGCGCTTGCCATCTGAACGGGATTTAGCGGCGCGCTTTCAGGTCAATCGAGGGGCCGTTCGCGAAGCCATCAAGATCTTGACTCAGTTGGGGATCGTGAATGTCCAACCGGGCGGCGTTCGCATCCAAGCGATCCATGATGCGAGCCTCGATGTCCTGGGCCCCCTACTAGACTTGGGTGATCAAGGACCCGAAAACCTGACTTCGGACTTGATTTCAGTCTTTGGCGCGCTGCTGGCCCTGTCCGCGAGGCTCGCCCTGCAAACGGCCGATACCACTCAAAAACAGCGTCTCTTGACTATCCTCAACGAATCAACCGCAGACGGCGATCCAAAGGTCCTGAATAATGCCGCCGAGCGGGAGAAGCTGGCACAGTTCGCCAACGCGCTCACGGATATTAATAACAATCTTGTACTGCGCCTTATCGGTAACGGCTTGCGCACGCAAATGGTAGGCCGCTTAGAGCGCCGGCACCCCGCCTCGCCATCGAACGAGGAATTCTTTCGCGCGATGGCCCTTACCATTGAACGCAGCGACGCCAATGCTTTAGCCAAAACCATCATCCAGCGCTTTGATGATATCAAACGCAACATTGACGCCGCTGCAACATCGGCGCCAACCCAATCTAATAGGAATCCCGATCATGCCTAATACTGCCATTAAAGCGATTATTACGATCGCCGTATTGCTCGCAGCCGTTGCCGCCGCGGCGGGGATTATCATGTCCCGACCGATGCCTGAACAACTGACCGTCTCAGAAACAACCAGCGCCATTCGGGCCATGACCGTTGTCAAAGAGTCCCTCAGGTTGAAGATTCGCTCTGAAGGCACTGTAACGCCCAAAACCCAAACAAATGTCATCCCCGAGATTAAAGGTCGCGTAACCTGGATATCACCCAATCTGGTGGTCGGCGGCTACTTCCAAGCAGGCGATCTGCTGGTCACGATTGATGCGGCGGACTACGAGGCGAGAACAGGCCTTGCGCAAGCGCAACTCCTGCGCGCTGAGGCCGAACTAGAGCACAAACGCTTTGAATTGCAGCGATTGCAAACGCTCATAAAGGATAATTTGGTCAGCCAGTCCAACTTAGAGAATGCTGCACGCGCCCATAAAATTGCTAAAGCCAATGTCATTGAATCGAAAATCAATCTAGCCCAAGCAGAACGCGACTTGAGTCGAACGAAAATCACAGCCCCGTTTGAAGGCATGGTCCGCTCTGAATCAATCGATATCGGACAGTTTGTGCAGCAAGGCACGCCAATTGCCTCTATTTATGCAAGTGATGCGGTCGAAGTCCGTCTGCCGATCGTGAACGCGCAGTTGGCTTATCTCGACCCCGCGAACTTGCAGCGCGGTGAACTCGACCCAGCAACCGCGCCGATGATCAGGCTTACGGCCCGTTACGCGGGCACTTCCTTTGTGTGGCGAGGGCAATTGGCCCGAACCGAGGGCGAAATCGATGCTCAAAGCCGCATGATCACAGCTGTTGCTCGGGTTAGACAGGACAACCAATCACCCGATGTCCCTCCGTTGCAGGTCGGCGCCTTCGTCGCCGCTGAGATTGAAGGCCAGTACCTGGACGACATTGTCCGCCTGCCCCGAGCCGCCTTACGGCCCAATAGCCAAGTCTTAATTATCGATGGCGACAATCGGCTGCGATTTCGAGCGGTCAACGTCCTGCGACTTGAAAATGACTTTGTCCTCATCGACAGCGGCCTTGAAAGCGGCGAGGTCGTCAACTTGTCGCCGATACAGACCGTGGTTGATGGCATGCGGGTCTCATTGACCTTTGAGCCGACTGCAGACCGGGGCTAGCCGTTATGGAAAAAAGTATCGCTTGGTTTACCGATAATCCGGTTGCCGCCAACCTGCTGATGTTGATTTTAATTGTGGGCGGTTTTTTTTCACTTAACTCGATGCACAAAGAAGAATTTCCCAGCATTGAGCCGGGCATTATCCAAATCACGATTCCTTATTTGGGCGCCGCGCCCGTTGAAGCAGAAAAAGCGGTCTGTATCCGGGTTGAGGAAGCCATTGAAGGCTTGGACGGCATCGAGCGGATGACCGCTACAGCATCAGAAGGCGTCTGCACGGTCTTTTTAGAAGTCTTTGCCGACGCAGACTTGACCGTTACCCTCAATGAGGTCAAGAGCCGAGTTGATGCCATCAACACCTTCCCCAGCGAAACTGAAAAACCCATCGTCTCCTCCCTGCAGTTCCGCGGTAAAACCATCTCCGTTGTTGTCTCAGGTGAAACGGATGAGGCCACCTTGAAGCTGGTCGCTGAAGGGATGCGCGATGATATCGCAGCGCTTGAGGGCATCTCTCAAGTGAGCGTCAATTACGCCAAACCTTGGGAGATCTCGATCGAGGTCAGTGAACAGGTTCTGAGGCAGTACAGCCTAACCATGACCGATGTTGCCAACGCGATCCGGCGGGCCTCGCTCGACATGCCCGGCGGCTCCATCAAGACCGACGGCGGCGAAGTATTGATCCGCAGCCAAGGCCAAGCTTATAGCGGCACCGATTTCGAGCGCATCGAGATTCTGAGTCGGGCAGACGGCTCAAAGATAACCCTTGCCGACATCGCCATCGTAAAGGATGCCTTTCAGGAAGGTTTTTTGGGTGCCAAATACGACGGTCGACGGGCTGTGACCATCACCGTTTACCGCGTCGGCGATGAAGACACCATCACCTCTGCCGATTCGGTCAAGGCGTATGTCGCACAGAAGTCCGCAGAGGTGCCGGAAGGTCTGAATCTTGATGTTTGGATCGATGAGTCCATCCCCCTCAATCGCCGAATTGATGCGCTCACCAAAAATGCCTATGCGGGCCTTGTTTTAGTGTTGCTCATACTGACCTTATTTCTTCGATTCAAAGTTGCCCTCTGGGTCGCTGCAGGCATCCCCATTGCCGTCCTTGGTGCGATTTGGATGTTTCCCGTTGCGGGATTAAATATTTCCTCCTTAACGGTGCTGGCCTTTATCTTGGTGCTTGGCATTGTGGTTGATGATGCCATCGTGGTCGGTGAGCGCATCTTCTCCTTTGAAAGTAAAACTGGCACCAAGCGCGAGGCCGCCATTCTTGGCGCAAATGAAGTGGTGACACCGGTCGTCTTTGGTGTTTTAACCACCATGGCCGCTTTTTTACCGATCCTCATTTTAGACGGTCGTATGGGCGCTTTTTTTTCAACGATTGGCTGGGTCGTCGTGATTTGCCTGGTGTTTAGCATTGTAGAATGCATGTTGATCCTGCCCGCCCACCTCTCTCACCGCAATACCGAGACGTACCCCTTTAAAGAAACCCGCTTTGTTCAGAGCTGGATCCGCTTTCAATCTTTTTTCGCCGATCATTTACAAGGCTTTGCCGATAACGTCTACCGGCCTTTTCTCATCAAAACACTGCAATGGCGCTGGGTCACTTGGGCGGTCGGCACCGGCATTCTGCTCATGGCCCTGGCTTTGGTTGCCAGTGGTCGCGTTATCTTTCAATTCTTTCCCGCAATCGAAGGCGACCGAGTTTACGCGACACTCCTCATGCCCGAGGGGATCAACGTTGAACTCACCGAGCGCGGCGCCCTACAGATCGAACAATCCGTTGTCGCACTGCGACAGGAAATTGCTGAAGACCTTGGCCGCGATCTGGACGACAGCCCGATTCTGCATGTTTTTGCCTCCATCGGATCCAACGCGGCGCGAAGCTCAGGGCCACCCAGCCGAACCGCCGGCGGCAGTCACTTAGCAGAAGTTGTTTTAGATTTGGCGCCGATCGAAGACCGCCCTGGGTGGACTTCTAATCGTATTGCCAGTCGCTGGCGAGAACTCACCGGCCCCGTCACTGACGCTGTCGATTTACAATTTAACGCTGACTCCTTCAGCGCCGGAGACCCGATATCCTTGCAGATACGAGGGCGTGATGTCGAAGAACTAAAACGCGCCGCCTTGCATTTGCGACAGGAGCTTGCGCAATTTCCGGGCGTCTTAGATCTCTCGGATTCGTTTCGCGCCGGCAAGCAAGAACTGCAGCTGAACATCAAGCCAGAAGCGAAATCGTTAGGCCTCACGCTCACTGACCTTGCTCGGCAAGTCAGGCAAGCGTTCTACGGCGAGGAGGCGCAACGTATTCAACGTGGCACGGATGATGTTCGGGTCATGGTGCGCTACCCAAAAGCGGAACGAGAATCCCTTGGCAACCTTGAAAATATGCGCATTCGGAGCCCCAATGGCACAGAGGTGCCCTTCAGCGCCGTGGCCTCCGTCATACAGGGTAATAGCTACTCCAGCATCAACCGGGAAAATCAGCAGCGCGTCGTCAGTGTTCGAGGCGACATCGATCGCAGCGTGATGGCGCCCGAAGCACTTATTCCGGCGATTCAGCAAATCATTTGTCAAGATGCCTCAAGCTTCTCAAGCGTCGACAACAGTTGTCGCAACGACTTGTTCCCGGGCGTACGCTATCGATTGGGCGGTGAACAACTTGAGCGCAGCAAGGTTACCTCGAGCCTCGGTAAAAATGTTTTGCTGGCACTGCTCATTATCTTTGCCCTGCTCGCGGTCCCTTTGAAGTCCTACCTGCAACCTTTGATTATCATGAGCGTCATTCCATTTGGGGCGGTCGGCGCAATTGTTGGTCACTATATTATGGGCTGGAACCTCATCTTCTTTTCTTTGCTCGGGATCATCGCGTTATCAGGCGTTGTCGTGAACGCATCGCTCGTTTTGGTCGACTTCATTAACCGCCAACGCGCCGATGGCGTGCCGTTATTTGACGCAGTCACCAACGCCGGTGTCGTCCGATTTAGACCGATCATCCTTACGTCCGTTACGACCTTTGTTGGATTGATTCCCCTTATGACTAACGAAGACCCCGAAACCTTCATGTTTATTCCGATGGCGATTTCCTTGGCTTTCGGGGTGTTATTTTCAACGGTCATTACCTTGTTCCTGGTGCCGAGTCTCTATCTCATGCAAAACGACTACTTGAAATTTATCGGTCTGGGGGCAAACCACACAGAAGCCAGCAATGCACCCCTCACCGCTGCCGCCGTGAACCTCACAGCAGACGGTTCTGCACCGATCAAAGCCTGATGCAGGCGGGCTCGCCTGCTGAGCTTGACCGAACGAGCCCTGGCCCTGGCCTTAACCGGTAGCAGCCCCGACGGGTTTGATAGCAGTCACGCCCAATCGATGCGAGTGCCTCGACTGAAGGACAGGTGATCCATAGGTGCTTGTGCCGCGCTACCCCGATTCTGCAGGCGTTTAGTGGGGGTTTGACGCGCTGAGAAAGTCCAGCACGGCCTGACTGAAGGCATCAGGGGCGTCATAGTGCACCATATGGCCCGCGCCCTTGAGTACAATGCTTTTGGCGCCTGCAATAAGCGCCACTCTACGCGCAAGCTCCTGCTCATATAAGCGCTGTTGACCCGCAAGTTCAGGATGCATGAGCAGCCAGTAATCCAGGCCTTCAGAGCCGGTAATCACACAGGTGGCGCAGGTGATCTGACGCAACAGGGCTTCGCTATCTTCATGAGAGAAGGTCGACCAAACCATTTGTGCGCGCGGGTCCCAGCGCCATGACACCCCGCCCGCCGCTGCCGGCGCAATCCCTTGCTTTGCTAGCCGCGCCGCAATTGCGCCGTCTAATCGCGGATTGCTGGCTTGATAACGCGCCACCGCGAATTGCGCATCGGTCATTATTTTACGTGACCGACCAATATGCTGAAGCGCTTGCACCTGAGCGGCTTGCAACAAGGCAAACTGCTCGATGTTCCGGCGCGCTTGCTGCCTCGGTGGTCCGAAGCCATCCACTAAAATGAGACCAAGCAAGCGGTCCCCAAACAAGGCGGCAAACCGAGCAGCAACATGACCGCCTAGGCTATGACCGAGCAAATAGCCCTGCTCAACCTGAAACGCATCGAACACCTGTAGCAGGTCGGCTGTAAAATGTGTCAGCGTATAGACCCCATTTTGGTCACTTAAACCGTGACCTCGTAGATCCGGGATGATGACTCGAAAATCTGACAGCAGCGGCGCCAGCCATTCAAAGCTGCCCCCGTGATCTCGCATGCCATGCACTACGACCAGGGTTTTGGATGCCGACTCATTGTAAACCGCAACCGATAACCGGCAGTCCGCGCCTTGGATGGTGTATCTCACAATGGGTTGCCTTGCTGATTCAAAAAACGGTTATCCAGGCAAAGCCTAACCGCGCCCGAGGGCATAGAACTCTGGATTCGGTCGAATGCTGGCAACATTCGCCAACCGATTACTCATCGCAAAGAATGCCGTAATCGCTAAAATATCCCAAACGTCTTCATGGCTAAAGCCCAGGTCGATTAGGACTTGAATCTCTGCGTCTTCAACTGAGCCCGAGCGCAGGGCCACCGCGCAAGCAAAGTCGAGCATCGCCCGTTGGGCTGCCGTGATATCTGCCTTGCGATAGTTAATGGCCACCTGATCTGACAAAAGCGGATTTTTTGATCTGATCCGAAGAATCGCGCCGTGGGCAATAACACAATAGTGACAATCATTGAGCGCTGAGGTGGTCACAATGATCATTTCTTTATCGGCTTTTGTGAGCGTGCCGTGTTTTTGCTCCAGTAAGGCATCGTGATACGCAAAAAAAGCGCGAAACTCGTCTGGACGACGTGCCAAGGCCACAAAGATATTGGGCAAAAATCCTGATTTTTCCTGCACCGTTGACAGGCGCTCGCGAATATCTTCTGGTAGCGACGCAAGCAGTGGTATATCAAATTCTGATCGAATAATAGGCTCCGCCATCTTACAACTGCTCCTTTCGCGCAGCCCCTTGCGGACTGCAACCTTTATTGATGGGACCCTAACTAGGGCAACAATTTCTTATCGTTCAATGGTTGTTGCTGGATCATACTCGTGCCCATAATAACTGGCGATCGACAATCCAGCGGCGACACTGGTAAAGGGGTCATGCACGACAACCCGTCCGGGAAACCGGGCTTCAAGGCACAATCGGATCGATGCAATCAAGCTGGAGCCACCGGTCCGAATCACCAAATCCACGTTCGACTGATCAACGCCAGCCCGTGCTAAGGTTTGATCGATTAGCGTCTCGATTTGAGCCAATAAATCTTGTAACAAATCGTTAAATTCTGGCAAGCCCATCGCAATGGACAAATCGAGCTCAGGCACATCAATGATGGTCTCTGAGGTCGTTGAAAGCGCTGCTTTGGCAGTCCGAATCGCTTGAAAAACGCGATAACTCAAATTGTGGCTAATCAGTTCTTCAAGCCGCTGAAATTTCTCCGCCGCGGCGCCCCCTTGTTGAATCCCATCGCGAATTTTAGAGCGATACTTGCCCTGGTTCAGCGTGTACGTTACGGGCCAATTGAGCAGCAGCGCCTCGAATTCATCAAACGGAAACTCCGTCTCAATCACTTCCCCGTCGACCCGTCGCACCCAGCGTTCGCCTTTACCAAGATGCGGCGAGATGAATCGTTTGAAAATCAACTGATCAATATGGTCACCGCCAATCGCCAAACCACTGGTGACCAACACCGCCATCTGAAGTCCGTTGAACCGAACCAAGCTCAAATCAAGCGTGCCGCCCCCGAAGTCGAAGGTTAACGCAAGGCCCTTTTGCTGCTCGACGCCGGAACGGACGTTTTGCACCAAATAACTCAAGGTCGCAGCGAGTGGTTCTGGATAAAACCGGTTTGATTTCAAACCGGCATAGCCGGCGGCCTCAGATAATCGTGCCAGCGCGACCTCACTTGCCCCACTGGGGCCTTCAAAATGGACCGGCCGGCCGATAATCACTTGATCATGGGTCAACGAGACCACGCGCTCAATGCTTTGGCGAATCGCTTTCAGCATTGGCGTCAATAGGGCAACCAATCGAAACGGATGATCAAAAACCATAAGCCGCTTCATCTCAGCGTTACCAATTAAGCGCTTGACCCCACGGAACAAACGTCCGGGTAGGCCTCGGTCAATAACCGCCGCGCCATAAACGGCACTTGTGGTAATTTCGGGTTGAGAAAAAGGGTCCGCGGCTTCAGCCTCACCCGTGACGAGCGACGCTTGAGCGATCACTTCAGGGGTGAGCTCAACGATTCGATCCTGATTTTCAAGGATATATTGACGAATTGCAGCCGTGCCGGTTCTGGCACGCAAGACGCGGTCCAAGTGAACCGCGGTTGGCATCACCACGGTCTCTTCTTCCAGCGCAATCATGTGGACATCCTGCCCATCAAACCAGGCCGCTGCAGAATTTGAAGTCCCAAAGTCTAACCCAACGCCAAAAGCCAATTCGTTTCTAGTCACAACGCACGCTGCCTGAAAATATTGAGCGGATTATAAACGGATTGGCCTCTAAACGGTGCAAGCAACCCGCCTTAAATGCCGCGGGAGAAGATGACTAGCGCCGAGTTAAAGCCGCACGTTGATTGGTCAGCCCCATGCTGCCTAAAAATTGCCCACCGGTTGCCAGCAGGCGATACTCAGCCAAGCGCAATTGAAACTCGGCTGAGACTAAACCAGAGCGCGCTCGGAACAGTTCATTTTGAATGTCGAGCACATCGAGCAGCGTCCGTTTGCCAATGGCCAACTGCTCTAAGTAAACCGCTAGCACTTCTTCGGTTGAGGTCACATGCAGCTGTAAGTACTCGATTCTGATCGATAGATCTTCAAGATCATTCCAGAGGATACTCACATCTTGTGTAATTGACCGCCGCAGCGCAATCAACGCTTGTTCTGCCCCATTGATTCTCGCGATCGCTTCTTTCATCTTTGCGCGATCCGCACCACCACGATAGAGGTTATAACTCATTTTAATGACAGCCGTTTCATCGTCATTCGCGCCTGGCGAGCCGTCCATATCATCGTTTCGGGTCGCGCCGAGCGCCAAATCCACCCTCGGATGATATCCCCCTAAAAGTTGCTTGCGAGCCGACTGAGAGGCCTCTAAGTCGAATTGCGCGGCTTTAACTTGAGGGTTATTCCGAAAGGCAAGTTGCACGGCTTGCTCAAGCGTCTCAGGCAACCCTTTTGGGCGAACCGGCAACGACAATTCACGAGGACTTTCACCAACCACTCTGTAGAACTCAACACGACCGTTTTGAGCATCTTTTTCGCTCAATAAGACCGAGCTTTTTGATTGCGCTCGTCGACCTTTGGTTTGCACCACATCGACTTTGGTCCCGACACCACTTTCAAACCGCTCTTCGATTTTCAGAAGGGTTTCATCGTGTTGCGCCAAATTAACCTGAGCCAAAGCAACCACCTGATCACGGCGCAGCACCTCTAAATAGGCCTGGGCAGATCTAAGCGCCGTATTTTCAAGGGTCGTTGCGAGCCGCTGCGTCGTTGCGGATAAAACCGCCTCTTGCTGCTTTACAAAAGCAGCTGTGCTGAAGCCGTCATAGAGCATTTGATTCAATGTGATGGAGCGCTCAAAACGATCGAAATTTCGATTCGCATCGCCCGTGGCTCGAGTTGTCGTGTTGTCCGATTTTTCAAGGCCACGGGCGAGCACTAAATCGATGCTGGGCAGATACCCGGCAACGGCTTGACGGCGCAGCGCATCGGCTGCGTCCACGTTGTAGGCCGAGGATTGAATGTTTGGGTTGGTCAGCAGCGTCTGCTCGATGGCCTCAACGAGCGTCTGGCCCGAACACAAAGAACTGATCCCGAACAAAAAAGCCGCTATAAGCGTTGGATGTCTCAAATAGGAAACTCTTCAAAAACAAGCGCGATTAGTTTACCCAAGATCATGTTTCAGCGATACCGGCAGATTCGTAACTACCCACCATCATAAAAGCAGACCAAATATAGGGTTGCCCCCATAAAGGAGACGCCTTCAAGGCTAATTGCGATTCACGCAAGGCTTGACGCGCTGGCATACCGGTCAGGATCCGCTGGTAAAACTCGATCATCAGGGCCTGGGTTCCAGCATCACTGACTTCCCATAATGAATTGACAACTTCAGAGACCCCAGCCTCCTGAAAAGCCCGCCGTAGGCCGTAAACCCCTTCCCCTTCATGAATTTCACCCAGCCCCGTCTCACATGCCGATAGCACGACCAACTTGGTCCCTGACAATTTGAGATCGAGCACTTCAAGCGCCGTTAACACCCCATCATTTCGGGTATCGATATCACCCAGAAACTGCGCATTTTTATTGATCCCAGCGAAGGCCAGCCCGGCTCGCAAAAGCGGATTATCCCCGGGCGGCGGCACTTGTAAATCCGCACCCCGTTGCAGCTTTAACAATCGTTTCTTTAGGTTTTCATCCGCTTTTAGAAAGAAGCCATGGGTTGCAATATGCAAAATCTCAGGGATCTCTGTGAGTTCGCTAATGACTTGTTCTTCCGCTGCACCTTGACTAAAGACGCTCCGCGCCTCGTTTTGCGCATCAACCTGCTCCAGGATGATTTCGCCTTCTTTTTGCGCGCCAGGCAACGGTAAGAAGTTCAGCCCACGCAGGCCACTGCCGGCACCGCGTAACGTGTCACCTTGCGCTGCTCGAGACGCTGCAGCTTGTTGATATTCCTCCGGATCGGCAACCTCCGCCGCATCATAATCCGGGCCCGCAACAATCATGTAGGGCCCCTCAGACAAACTCAGGAAACTCGGCAGCAGGTCACGCCCTGAGGTCAGGAAGTGAAAATCCAGCGTCTCAACCAGATAGGCATCATCAAAATCAACCAGCGCCGCAAAAGGCAAAATATTCAGCAAGCCATCGGGAATCAGATAAACATACTCAATCCCCGAAGTCACATTGGCAATCGGCTCCCAAATCGCCTCATAGGCCATTTGACCCACCTCAAGAAAATCGATCTCATCGGCGGCAGGATCTTGGATGGTCTCCCGATATTCGCCAATAAGCTCATCAACTTCCGCTGCATCCTCATAGTTCACAAGCGCGTATTCCAGCTCACCATCGATTCGCGCAACGACCGAGGCCACGTAGTGCGGGCCGTCTTCAGTGCTGTAAGACTGAAAATCGACCAAAGCCTTGCCCTCATCGATTTCTGCTTCCAAGGCCTCGACGCTGATTTTCGCAATCGAGGTCCGGTACTGCGCGCTCGCTCGACCCAACTCGCCCTGCAATTCATTAACCGCCTGCTCAAGCGCATAGAGCGCCTCGGGATGCCGGCCTGCGGTCTCGGCTGTCGGGCCACTTAACGTCAACTTCGCCAAGGACTCCCGCGCAACGCGCAACTCATTCGCAAGACTGGCGAGCGCTGGGTTCTGCGTCATCCGGCCGATCTGCTGAATCTCAGAGGTAATTTTAAGCAGCAAGCCCTTGCGATGCATGCTGGCCTCCAGCCCCAAGCGGGCACTGTCCGGGCCGCCTACCTGGGCAAGCAATTGCAGGTAGGACATAAATTCTGGCCGATGCAATCGCATGTAGCCTTCTCGAGCATTCTCACCCGTGACCCAGAGCATTCTGTCCAGAAACGCACTGCGGCGCAGAAAGCCTTGGCGCTTGAGCTCAACACCTGCCGTTAACCGATTTTGAGCAACATAGACATCGGACAACCCGTTCAGCGCTTCGAAGGTATAGGGATGTTGCTCTCCAAGCACCGCCTCGGCTTTCGCCAAAGCGTCCTTTAGCATCGCCATCGCTTCATCCAGGCGATCCTGTAAAAGGTAAGCCCCACCCAAATCGATCAGCGACCGAATGACATCCGGATGATCCGCCCCCAATTTCCCTTGTCGCAGCGTGAGCGCCAGCAACAGCGTTTGCTCGGCTTCAACCAAGGCGCCGCTCTTGAGCTGCACCCGCCCTAAATTGTTCAGCGCTTTTAACCGAAAAGGATGATCTTCACCCAACGTCCGAGTCCATCGCGTTAAAACATCCTCAAACGCCGGCGCTGCCTGATCGTACTGGTTCATCATGAAATACAGAAACGCAAGATTATTCTTCATCGCGATGGTTTCAAGATGATCCTCTCCGAACAAACCTTGTAAAACCAAAATGCTTTTCTTATACAGAGGCTCGGCTTCCCTGAAGCTCCCCTGGCTCTCATAAAGCAACGCTAAATTGTTGCTTTGGCGCGCAGCCTCTGGGCCATCAGCGCCGCGCACCCCCTCCACCAGCGCCAAAGCGCGCTTCATCAGCGGCTCCGCCTGATCAAACAAGCCCATGGTTTCATAGAGATTGCCAAGGTTGTTCATGAACGCAATCACCATCGGGTCCGACTCGCCAACCACCGCCTGCATCCCCGCGAGCACCTCCAAAAAAGCGACTTCCGCGTCGTTGTATTGACCCAGGCGCTGCAGTAAATCGCCACGCTTACCCACCAAAGTGTAAAGATTCTGTGGATTATTCATCCAAATCTGCCGGGCACTGGGTTCAACTTCCGTTAAAACCGCTAACGCTTCATCAAAGGCCGCAAGGTCAATCAAGGTATCGACCAGGTAAGCTTTTGCCCGCAGCGCCATTTCCGAGCCAACAGGGATGACGTCGAGTGCTTGGGTCAGCATCGTTTTTGCCGCGTCGGCATTACCCGTCTTTCGAAGCACATCGGCCTGGCGCAAGGTCATATTCAGCGCGCGCGCAGATGTCGCGCCTGCGGACTCCGTCGCCAGCGTAATGCCGAGGCGAAGATGCTCCCCTGCGGCGGTTAACGCCCCGCGGTCCATCTCAATGATCGCAAGATAGTCCAAGCAGGCCAGATGCCGTGGGTGCCAAACGGACACGGCATTTGCCAAGGTTGCACAAAGGGCTTGCTGGGCTGCCGCCGCACCCTCAGAACGACCCGTCTGGTTCAGGATTTTGATTTGATCTTCGGCGATTAATTGATTAAACGTGTGGCCCGGCGGCAGCGCCGCTTGCATCTGCGATTGCGCAATATCCAAAATATCAGAAGCCGTTTCGATGTCACCCTTCATCAGATAGACCCAGTGCGACTGCGCCAACAGCTGCACTGTACTGGGATGCGCTGGCCCTAACTGTTCTGCATAGATGCCGTAAGCCGCATCAATCATGGCTTCGGCATAGGGTTGGATCCCGGCTGCGAGCAGTTTCTGAAATAAACGGAATTGTGCATCGGCGGTGAGAAGATGCGTCGGCCCGATGACATCGGAGGCAAACATCACAACGCCTTCTTGGTCTACCAACCCTTGCTGCAGATTCCCTGACTCAAAACTGGCTTCCGCCTCCAAGGTCAACGCATCGAACGCGCCGACCATATCCTCCATCCCCGGCGGCACGGACCGAGCGGTCGTTAAGGCGTCCAATAACGGCGGGGGTAACGCGCTTTGGGATTGCCCGATGCGTTCCAGCAACTCGGCCACTTGATCGAGCCGACCTGCTTCGACCGCAGATTCCAGTTCAGAAAACGCATCAGCCTTGGCAAAACTAAGGCCAAGTAGCAACGCCCCAACCACACTTTGCAGCATCCACCGGAACCCTGCGATTTTTTTTCTCTGATGGTGATTTCGAAGCATCGGCATAAGTCTCTTTTTTCAAGGTTTAATCGATCTATCCCATATCGTCAACGCTCTTTTATCGCTTATCCGTGATATAAAAACGTCCCGCACAGGGATTATGCACCGATCCTTGACAACTAGAGACAACAAATTATGTCACAACACCCTCGTAACTCCTGGCTCGCACAAACACTTGGTCGCCTGGTTCTCAAAATCACCGGCTGGAAAGTCTCTGGCGTGCTGCCGGTCGAGCCGCGCAGCGTGATCATTGCCGCGCCTCACACCAGCAATTGGGACTTTGTATTCTTGATCGCCGCCACCTCGGCATTAGGGGTCCGCATTCATTGGTTAGGAAAGGACAGCTTATTCAATCATCCCCTGGGTTTTATCATGCACTGGCTGGGCGGCATCCCTGTAAACCGTTCAAAGCGCACCCGCCTCGTCAGCCAAATCGCTGAGCGCTTTCAAAGTCAGGTGAGTTTGCATTTGGTCATACCGCCGGCAGGCACTCGAGCGCATACAGATCGATGGCGCTCAGGCTTTTACCACATTGCTCAGAGCGCAAAAGTACCTGTTATTTTTGGTTTCTTGGATTACCCTAAAAAGCTGGCGGGCATTAGCGAGGCGATGCCGCTCAGTGGCCGATTACAGGAAGATATGGATCGGATTCGAGCGTTTTATGCTGACAAGGTTGGTAAGTTTCCAGCCCTGTCTAGCACCATCCGCTTGGAAGAGGAGTCTGACGTGACGCCGACAGCCCCGCCGAAAGATCCGAGCTGACAACCGCCAAACAGCGTGCGCTCTGTTCGACGGCCGCCTCTGAGACTCGCGAGCTTATGCTACGCCATCAAACACAATCACGCTGCGCGCAACGGCGCCTGACTTCATGTCGGTAAACGCTTGATTGATGTCTTCAAGCCCTACGCGTTTCGACACCATCTCATCCAGATGAAGCTTGCCAGCAAGATAAAAATCAACGAAGCGCGGCATATCGATTCGGAACCGATTGGATCCCATAAACGAGCCTTGTATACGCTTTTCCTGCAAAAAAGCGGCGCCCATCAATTCAATTTTGACGCCAACCGGGATCATCCCAATCACCGTTGCGGTACCGCCACGACGGAGCATGGCAAAGGCCTGCTCTGCGGTTGCTTTGAGTCCAATGGCTTCAAATGAGTAGTGTACGCCGCCGCCCGTCATTTCCATGATCTGCGCAACCGGGTCGCCGTCCGCGGCATTGACCACGTCGGTCGCGCCAAAGGTTTTAGCCATCTCCAGCTTGCTGGCCATCGTATCAACCGCAATAATTCGGCCCGCACCGGCAAGTGCCGCGCCATTAATACACGACAATCCAACCCCTCCACAACCGATTACCGCAACGGTTGTGCCCGGTTCAACTGCGGCCGTGTGAAAGACACTGCCAACCCCCGTCGTGACCGCGCAGCCTATGAGCGCCGCGCGATCCATCGGCATATCTTCACGGATTTTGACGATGGCATGCTCGTGCACCAACATTTGCTCGGCAAAGGAGGATAAATTGGCAAACTGCTGCACGGGTTGCGCATTGTGAGCGAGCCTCGGTTCATCATCTGGTCCGCGTTTGGTTTCGGGATTCTGGCATAGCGACATATGACCCGTCAGACAATCTTCGCAATGACCACAAAAGACAGAAAGACACGTAATAACATGATCTCCCGGCTTCACGTAGGTCACATCACTACCCACTTGCTCGACAATACCACTGGATTCATGTCCCAACACCATGGGGGTCACGGCTGGATACAGGCCTTCAATAAAATGTAAATCGCTATGACAGACGCCAGCGGCGGCGGTTCGGATCAAGACCTCTCTCGGCCCGGGCTTTGAAATCGAGATGTTCTCGATCGTGAGGGGTGCACCAATTTCTCTAAATATCGCCGCTTTCATACCATCTCCTTATGCGTTTTCGTTTTGCTGCTGAACCAACGTTAGATGCGAGCAACTATGCCTGTTTAATCTGACGAGGGAAAGACCGAGCGACCTTCAATTGTCGAAGGACAGCCTTAGACCTACGCTTGATCCCTGGCCTCGGTGACACTTGCTGCACGAGCGGCACCGTCATAAAGGGCCACCAGGGTCGCCTAATGCGATCCACCGTCGACGGCCAAGATGGCGCCCGTCGTAAAGCTTGCCCCCGGGCCGGCGAAATACAAGGCAGCCGCGACAATCTCAGCCGCTTCACCGCCCCGTTGCAGGGGTATGCTGGACTTTGCGCGCTCATTGAACGCCGCCATGTCCCAAGCCTCACTAATATCAGTCAAGAAAGGGCCTGCCATTATGCAGTTAACCCTGACTTTCGGCCCGTAAGCCGCAGCAAACGATCGGGTTAAGGCATTTAAGCCTGCTTTTGCCGCACCATAGGGCTCTGAATTTGGGCTTTTGGTAACGGAGGCAGAGCTACTGATGTTGATAATACTGCCGCCCTCGCCCTGCATCATTTTGTCGCCAACGCTCGCCATGAGCCGAAAAGGTCCTTTCAAATTCACCCCAACAACTTTGTCAAATAAGACCTCGGAGATCTCTGATAACGCGGGATACAAGGGCGACATGCCGGCGTTATTGATCAAGACATCGATGCGGCCAAAATGCGCAATCACGTCGTCAACCATCACCCCTAGGTCATCCCAATCACCAACATGCGTCGCCCGAACAAACACCTCCGAGCCATAAGCTTCAACCAGCGCCGCACGGGTTTGCTCACAGCTGTCTAACTTTCGAGAAACAATCGCCAATTTGGCGCCTTCTGCGGCAAAGCCTTCCGCCATAGCCCGGCCCAAGCCGCGACTACCACCGGTAATCAATACCACTTTGTCTTTAAATAGCTCTCCCATTACCACGCTCCTTATCTACCTAATTCCACTGCTTGCTTAGATTCAATAACCTCACAACACTGCTGGCGCAATTAATCTCTTGGGCGGCGAGTGGTGCAATGCGATCTTCGCAGACAAACCGCTCACCCACCAATCAAGGACGTCCCTTTCGCTGCTGCTGGCAATTTCAAGCATAACAAAAAGACCGTCCCCGCCAGCGCGCCAAATCCCCCGGCCACCAAAAACGGGATTTCATAACTAAGATGCACGCCCACCAACCAACCCAGCACACCCGGACCTGCGGCGACCCCGGCGACGCTCGCCAAGTTCGCCCAAGAAAACAGCCGACTATAACTGAGCAAACCGTATCGTTCGGCAATGATCAAAGGTTGCAACATAAGCAGATTACCGACCGTGACCCCCAGCAGCGCAAGCCCCAAGCAGATCAGCACCGCGGATTGCGCGAGCCCCAAAAGGACTAACGCTGCCGCCTGAAGAAACATCATGACTGCCGTGAAGCCAAGCATCGGCACCCGTTCTAACAAAAATCCACCGGCTAAGCGTCCGAAAACGCTTGCGAGCGGCAATACCATCATCATCAGACTCACCGAATCAGGATCCACGCGCTCCGTGATTAGGCCATATTGATGGGCGATGCCCCCCACCTGAGACAGCATCACAAAGCTGTAAGCAAGGTTTAACCAAAGGAAGAAAGGGTCTCGAATCGCTTTGTCAAACGACACCCCAACTGGCGCGCTTGGGCGCGCTTGCCAGGCACCGCCATCAGGCATCAGTTGTAATTCAGTTGGGGCCGAACGCAGTAGCCACAGTGCAATCGGTACAACCCCCAACAAATACAAGACCGCTTGAAAACTCGCGGCTTGGGGCAGGCCAAAGGCTGAAACCCAGTAAGCTGAGAAAGGCGTAATGATCATGCCCCCAACTGACAACCCGGTCGATGCGATCGACAGGGCCCGAGCACGATGCACGACAAACCATCTGGAGATCAGGGTGGTTGCCGGTAACAACCCCGAGGCGCTGAAACCCAAACCGAACAGGGCGTAGACTGCATACAACTCCCAAAGCGCCGTGATCTGGCCGATCCAATGCAAACCGATGGCGGCCAGCACCGCCCCGCTTACAACAATTAAGCGAACATCATAGCGATCTAGGAGCGGCGCGATCCCCAAGCCCGCGACCCCACTAACTAAGAAAAACACCGACACGGCGGAGGATGCGGCGGTAATCGAATAACGATCAGAGTCCGCCAGCGCCTGAATAAACACCGCGTGATTGTAAAACCCAAGTCCCGAACTGAATGCCAGGATGACAAACAACCCCGCGACCAGCCGCCATCCATAGAACATGCTGCACTACCCTGATTTTCCTGAACTCTAGCACAGCCTTTTAGATCCTCATGACAAACCCCTGGATTGTGATAGGCTTAGCCGCTTTTTTCTTGGGGATTTGCTATCTACCGCTGGATGATCTTATTCGGGGTGTGGAGTTGTTATGCGGCCTTTGGGTTAACCGCAACCAGCCTCGCGCCGCTCGTACCCTTAATCGAAGCCGATCTATCGATTTCGCATACGGCGATGGGTAGCATCATGGGCGCTTGGCAGTTGACCTACATCGCTTTTGCGATCCCGGGGGGCATCCTCCTCGATAAAATCGGTTCTCGTTTTGCGCTCACGACAGGCGTGCTGATCATCGCTTGCTCGGCCATGCTGCGGGGCTTAAGTGACGACTATTTCAGTATGCTCTTTGCCGTCATGCTTTTTGGCGTGGGCGGGCCCATCGTCTCGGCGGGCGCGCCTAAAATTATTACGCGCTGGTTCCAAGGATCCGATCGGGGCCTCGCCATGGGCATTTACATGACAGGCCCAGCCATCGGCGGCGTCATTTCCTTAACCCTCACCCATTCTGTCCTACTCCCGTTGCTGGGTTCTTGGCAAAACCTGATGTTTCTAAATGCAGGGATCGCACTCTTGGTTGCCCTACTCTGGTTCGTCATCGCCAGTCGGTCCAGCATGCGCTCGGCTGAGGCCTTAACGCGATCCACTCAAGACAAACAGCCGCTTTTGATTGGCACGCTCTTAAAACAACCTGCCGTGCAGTTGGTCCTGATCATGAGCGTCGGCGTGTTTATGGTGAATCATGGCCTAAACAATTGGCTGCCATCCATTTTGCAAACCACTGGCATGACCCTGATCGAGGCGGGTTATTGGGCTGCCATCCCAACCGTCATCGGAATACTCGGCTCACTCACCATTCCACGCCTTGCCACACCCGGTCGGCGGTTCGAGATTTTATTGGGTTTGGGTCTGGCCGCAGCCATCGCGACCATCCTATTGCAGTTTACCCATCCAGCACTGCAAACCAGCGGCTTAATTTTACAAGGCCTTGCTCGCTCCAGCTTGATGACCGTTCTAATCTTGACCCTGGTCGAGTTGCCCGGGATTGGCGACAAATATGCAGGGATGGCCAGCGGTTTATTCTTTTCAGCGGCCGAGGTCGGCGGCGTGATGGGACCGATTGCCCTAGGGGTGCTCTATGACCTCTCGGGCAATTTTAGTTTCGCGTTGACGCTTTTAACCCTTATCAGCGTGGGCCTTGCGCTTGCGACCTTACGGCTAAAACGTTTGGCACAGGTCCGGTGAGTCTCAAGCGACGCGCCCTTAACCCTCATCGAATCGGATTGCCGACATTGAAGATGCCACCGTCATAGGCTCGTCCCGCTTCGCGTTCAGCATCCGGTGGGAAGAGCGCGCGTTTTTGCCTGAAGTACTCGGCTCGATGATCTCCTTCGCTGGCTAAGGCATACGTGGCATAGACCGCGCGGCGCGACTGCAGGCTCTGATTGACGCCGGAGCGATGGGGTAAAAAGCTACTAAAAATCACAATATCGCCTGGCGCTGTTTCAATCGATTGCCAGGTCAATGACTCGATAACGGGGTCGGTGAGGGTTCGATCGGCGTTCATCGGTAAGATTTCCTCGCAGTGCTCGACCTGAGCAACTTCTAGACAGCCGTTACGCTCATTGGCAGCCTCTAAACTCACCATCACGGTTACATGCTGGCTTTGACCAAACAAGTCAAAGGCCGGCGCATCTTGGTGGGCCGCAAAGCCTTGGCCACCTGCCAGTTTTAGATTGATTTTTTCTTTGAACAAAATGCCTGGCGCCTCGAGGCATTGCGCCACCCAGCCCATCATCTTGTTACCGGCCAACACTTCTTGCAGGCGAGGCGCATCTTCCAAAAAATGCTCCACCCGGCAGCACTGCTGCCCTGTCCCACTCGCCTCAAAATACGTCATCCAGCGCTGCGGCCCTTGGCTTGCGATCATTGCCTGCAATTCATTCAGCCACAAAGCCGTAAAGCTCGCGTCAAAGGCCTGTGGGATCACTAGGTAACCGCTTCGCTTAAATTCGGCGATTTGATTACCTGTTAATTGTGTCGAATTTAGATCGGCCTGAATCTGCGCCTCATAGGCCTCGAACTCCGGGACCATTGCCCTCGGCGCTTTCGCAAGCTCATCCCAATGCCGGACGCGTAGCGCCAATTCAAAGTGAGGATCCGCTTCAAACGCTTGCCGCTCTGCAAGCGTCATAGCCCCACCTTGAAAGTGCAAGGTTTGTTGACTGGCCTGACTGAGCCCCGCCCTGTAGGTTTCTGACCGTGCGACCTGATAGCGTTTCGCATCGACATGGCGCTGCACCAACGCACTTACGGTTGCTGAAAAACCCAGGCTTGCCAAAAAATGTGCGCCCAGCACTTCATGGGCTCGCGTACCAAACCCCGCCATCGAGTCTTGCTTTGGGTACTGCAAATGGCCCACGTCATGCAGGAGCGCCGCCAGCACCGCGGCCTCGGGCGCACCCGAGGCCCGCGCGTGAGCGGCGGCTTGTAAGGCGTGTTCCCGTTGACTGACCGGTTCTCCAATATAATCTTGGTCGCCCTGCTCGTCATATAGCGCTTTCAGTCGGACAAAGCTGTCCATCACTGCGCCTGAGTAAGGTCGATCGAGTCTCTCAACACGAACTTCTGAACCTTGCCGGTTGCATTTCGCGGTAAGGCATCGGTATAGATCACATATTTCGGCTGTTTAAATCGCGCGAGCCGGTCGCGGGTATGCCGTCTGAGCTGATCCGCATCCAGTACCGCGCCGTCCTGCAGCGCAACCACAGCGCAGCCGGCCTCGCCCCATTGCTCATCGGCAACCCCAATGACCGCGACTTCTCGGATCTCTTTTAATTCATACAAAATGTTCTCGACCTCCGCCGGATAAACATTTTCACCGCCTGAGATATACATGTCCTTCAAGCGGTCTTCAATCGTGATATAGCCGTCTTCATCGCGACTTGCGATGTCGCCTGTACGCAGCCAGCCATCAACAAAGGTCTCCGCGTTCGCATCCGGACGCCGCCAATAGCCTGGCGTCACCACCGGGCCACGACACCACAGTTCACCCGCTTCTCCAGGCGCTGCCTCCTCACCATCTTCTCTAACAATTTTAATTTCAGTATGCCGTAACGCTTTTCCGGCAGACCCGACCCGTGCAGGCACATCGTCGTAACCTAAGATGCAACAGCTCGCCATGTTTTCTGTCATGCCATAACCCTCCTGAATCACGACCCCGCGCTCGTACCACCAATTCACAAGCGCCGCTGGCACGGCTTCAGCGCCGGCAATGCAGACCCTTAAGGAATCAAACGTCGCATCGCGATTTTTAGGGTGATCCCGCAGGGCATTGAAAATCGCCGGCACGCCGAGGAAGTGCGTAATCCCCAATTCAGGATTTGAAAAAGCATCGAGCGCCGCACCCGGATCGAAAGCGCGCATAATGATGGCCGTACCGCCAAAGAATAACGCGGGACACGTGAACACTTGTAAGCCACCGATGTGAAACAACGGCATGACCGTCAAACCCACCATATCGCTGTTGCAATGCATACTGCTGGCATTGATTTGCGCCCAGACCATCATCCCATGGGTAATGATGACCCCTTTAGGCAGCCCCGTCGTACCGGAGGAGTACATCAACATGCACTGCGCATCTGGCGTCAGCGGGACCATCTCGAGCGTTGGTACCAAATTGATTATCGCAGACTCAAAAGCCGAGGGCCCGCCTTCGCCTTGGGTTTCGATAACGTGCGGGACCTGCACGGTCAAGGCATCAACAGTTTGGCTAAGCGCCTGGTCATAAATCATCACCATCGGTTCTGCATTGCCGATGATGTAATCCAGCTCCGGCGCGGTGAGCCGAAAATTCAACGCAAGATGCACGGCGCCCAAACGCCAAGTCGCAAAAACAATGTCGAGGGTGTCCATCGAATTCAGCGCCAGAACGCCAACCCGATCACCGGGACCTACGCCCAAACTTGACAGCCAAGTCGCTACCCGTCCCACGCGTTCGTGCGCCTCGACATAACTCTGCCGCCGCCCTGAGGGCAACTCAATTAACGCCGTCTGATTGGGTTTAAGCCCCGCGTTATAACCGAGCCAATCAACAACCATGCCGTGTTGTTCATTCGAATTTATCATCTATGCGCTCCTTCATAATGTCATTGGAAAGCCATACCAGGCCTGCGGCGGCATCGCCGCGCCGTTTTTATATCGCGGGCCGTCACCCTCAACGGCGACGTGATAAAGGCCCATCAACGGTTACAGTCGACCGGTCTTTTTCTTTGAAATAGAGTACGCTACTTCGGTATCAGTTAGAACACAGGCCAATTGAAATGTTGCACCCGCTCGCCCCCGTTCAGATTCATTATGCCACCCCTAATGGGGCCCTTGAGTCGCATCCGACCGCGCTCTTGGATGGCCGAGCCGCCTTACCAACCCTTGAGTTTGCCGCGACCGGATTTACCCTACAGCGCAATATCATCAGCAATCCCGATTGGACGGATCCCAACTGGATCAATGACACCCACCGTTGCCATATCCGAAAATTGGCGATGCAGTTTAGTCATTGTGATGAGGCCATCGTTTATCCTGGTATCGTCCGGGGCCCAAAATCTTTAGTCGACCATGATGATCATTTACCGATTCAAGTTGCCCATTCCGACTTTACCGATGACTATCGTCCGATGGTATTAAACCCATCTCGAGCTTACGCAAAATTCTTAAGCCCATTGCTTGCCGAGGCCGGCAGCTCCTACACACGAATCAATGCCGCCAAACGGATTTTGGTGTTGCAATTCTGGCGCAACACGGGCGCCATCAACGCGGATTTACCGCTGGCCATTGCCGATGCAAGCTCAGTGCCTTATTCGGCGCTCCATCGTGAAACGGTCGCGCAGTACGGCGGCGATACCCTCGAGTTTGAAACGTTTCTAGTCAAGCCACCCGCAACTCCGAACGCTTATCGCTGGCACCATTTCGCCAAGATGCAGCACGATGAGGTGCTCATTTTCCGAACCTATGATAGCCAGCTCGAAGAAACCGGGCAGCCCTATTGGACGCCCCACTGCGCCTTCGTAAACCCCGACCCGGAAGCAAGCGGCCAGGCGCGGCAAAGTCTTGAAATGCGCGCCTTGTGCTTATTCGACCGCTAAGCGGTATGACGCATCACCTGTCGGGCAGCGCCTCGAGCGCTTTGCGCGATGATCCGGACGCTCAGACCATGCGTCTTATCGGATATTAAAAAGTGCCTTACAATGGGCTTGCGCGTGACGCGTGATCCGCGCCCAATACCATCGAGAAAACAGGCCTAATATGTTGCCAGATCAAGTCTTGTCTCAGCTCAAAGCGATCGTTGGGCCACAGCATGTCCTACTAGAATCAGAAGATTTGCAACGCTTCGGGGTTGACCGCACCACCCTTTGGCAAGCCAACCCCTGCGCGGTCGTTCTGCCGAGCGCGGTGACGATGGTGCAAAAAATCATCCGTCTCGCCAACGACTGCAACTTAGCCGTCGTGCCATCGGGCGGTCGAACCGGCCTAAGTGGGGGCGCCGTAGCCAGCGACGGAGAGCTCATCATTGCGCTGGACCGGATCAACACCGTGATTGATTTCAACGCCATTGATCGCGCCGTAACCGTTGGCGCTGGCATGATTACGGCCGACCTTCAGGCCTTTGCAGCAAAGCACGATCTACTCTACCCCGTCGATTTCGCGGCCGCCGGATCAAGTCAAATCGGCGGCAACATTGCAACCAATGCCGGCGGCATCAATGTTATTCGCTACGGCATGACCCGAGACTGGGTCATCGGCTTAAAGGTGGTCACTGGCGCCGGCGATATTCTGGATCTCAATCAGGGCCTTTTGAAAAACAATACCGGCTATGATTTCCGGCATCTTTTTATCGGATCCGAAGGCACCCTTGGCCTCATTTGTGAGGCGACGTTGCAGCTGACACGGCCGCAAGCTGACACAACCGTGATGGTCCTGGGGATCGAAACCTTTGCTGCCATTGTCGAGGTCTTGGAAGTCTTCAAAACCAAAATCGAATTGACCGCCTTTGAGTTTTTCTCCCAAGCCGCGTTGGATAAGGTGATCAAGCGCCAAGGTCATTCGGCGCCTTTTGCAACTCAGGCGCCTTTCTACGCCCTAATTGAATTTGAGACCAGGACGCAGGTCACGAGCGTTGCGCTGGCCTTGTTTGAGCAGTGCGCGGCCCAAGGCTGGGTGCTGGATGGCGTTGTCAGTCAAAGTCTCGCTCAGACGCGCGCGCTCTGGCGACTCCGCGAGGATATTTCAGAGACGCTTTGGCATTGGCAACCCTATAAGAACGATATCTCAGTGCGGGTTTCGAAGATGTCTGACTTCCTAGCAGAGGTCGATCAACTGGTTGCTGCACGCTATCCTGATTTTGAAATCGTTTGGTATGGCCACATTGGCGACGGCAATTTGCACCTGAATATTCTGAAACCCGAGGATCTACCGCAAACCGAGTTTTTTGAACGCTGCGGCATCGTGAGTCTTGAGATCGGTGAACTGTTAGCCCGATATGGCGGCAGCATTAGCGCGGAACATGGCGTCGGCCTTCTAAAGAAATCGCTTTTGCCCTACTCGCGCTCACCGGTCGAAATTGCCTTGATGCGCTCGATCAAGAAAACCTTTGATCCAAAGTCGATTTTAAATCCAGGCAAAGTCTTCGACGCATTGGTCTGACGCCCGATGCACGCGCACAAGCGATGTCCCTTCGGCACTTTGCTCAGACGCCCTCAGATCAATCCCGCGGTCGTGGAAGGGCACTGATTACAGGCCCTAAAACCCGCCCTTTTAGCCGGCTCTTTTTTTTCCGACTCTTTTTTTTCCGGCCCATTTTGACAGCCCGCGTCATACGTGGCCATTGCCCCTTATTTCAGTTCTCGAAAACCGCGGCTCCGATGCCATTTTTTACGGGGCGATTTTTATACCATAACGCATTATTTCAATGTCTTAGATTGAAAATCTTACGCTACAACGCCGCTTGTATCGGCGCGCACGGGAATCTCGCAAAACAAATCCAACACAATCGCTTGAGACACGGCTTCATTACGGTGGCCACCGGCGCACCAAGAGGGCATGACCATTGAGTAAAGTCCGCTGCCACCGGCCACCAATACCAAAATCTGGCTAGGGTCTTTAAAGCAATGTCGAACTGCGCCCGGCTTGAGCCGGCTGGCAAAGCCCGGATTCACCGCGGCCAGTGCTTCGGTTGTGTGGACGCATCGATCATACAAAGCCGCGCAAATATCGGCACGAGTCAGACCTGCGCCTGCCAAAATGTTCGCATGTTCCGGATTCAGCACCACCACCGCTGCGCCGCCCGTCAACGCCGCATTGTTGGTTGCCAAATTCGCCAAACCGATGGCGAGCACATTCAGCAACCGCTCATGGTCATCCCCGGCGTCGGCATCTCCGGAATACATCACCGAATGTGGCGCTTCGGCGCCCACAACCGTCACCACACTGTCTTCGGCGTTAAACCCTCTCGACACATGCAACGGCTCAAAGGGACTGGACGCCTCGTCTTCGGCAAGACAATAACTGAATTTCCCAGGATGCCCCAAGAGCGCCATATCCGAAACGCCAGGACGCGCGCCGCCGATATTCATCATTGCCAGTCGAACGGCGCGCCCGATACTCGCGTTGGCACGAAACCCAGGCCCCAGCGCGCCAAACCCAGAGGCAATGCCGCCACACGCGGCTCGCGCGGGCCCATTCACCAAAATCAAAGGCGCTGTGCAATGCGTGGTGGCTTGCATTTCGGTTAAATCGAAGGCGGGATTTATGATCGCCTCAATGGCTGCTATCACGACCGGCATATGGTCTGGCAGACACCCCGCCATCACAGCGGCCACCGCAATTTTTTCAATCGTCGCCGAACCACCCGCAGGCCCCATATCACCGAGGGTAAGCTCGGCTGCTTGACCGGTGGCGAGCACCATCCTTGCAACGCGCTCATCGGTTGGAATCACGACCGGTAGACCATCCGTTAACCCCTGAGCGTGGAGTTGTTCGAGTGCTGCTGCCTCACTCTCAGCAAAAAGCTTATCCGTCATGCGCTCAGCGCCTTAATCATGTCATCAACCAGGTCCTCAGCCACTGCCTGCATTCGAGCCTGGCCGGTGCCAGCAATCGGATGCGGTAATTGCAATCTTGGTAAATTCGGCATACCAAAAGATTTCGCGACAAAATCACCCTGTGGCCAAAATGCGTCGGTGACCAAGGCGAGTGCGGGCAAACCCTGCTTTGCTGCTTCAATGCCGTCACGCACGGTGCCGGTAGTACAGCTGCCTCAGTGTCCGTAGGCCGCAATCAACCCATCGCAACTGTTAACCAATTCGGCAACGAGCTCAGTAGGGGCCACGATCGAGGCATTGCCTTTATCGAAGCGTTTGATCGCAAGGCGCGGGCAACGGCTCAGCAAGGCGCTTTCAACAGCGTCTAAAAAGTTAACCGAGTCCGGAAACCCATTTGCGAGCAATCCTAAAGTTGCTTCCGATGACGCACCTAAACTCAAGGACAGGTTGTAGGGCATAGCAGGCGTGCTGCGCACCCCCTCCGGATTGTGGTATTCAATCATCATCACGCTCTTCATTGTGGTTTCGAGCCATCATGCCACTCGGATCCCAATTTGCCCAGATCAACCTGGTCAGCCGCTTCTCAAAAGATAAGCGATATCCGACCTGAACTTTGAACGTCGCTGCTTACCGATTCAATATCCAGAAAATCCGCCGCCGCTGCTTCGCCGTCAAGCAACGTGTCGGGTGTGTCCGGCAGATCTTGCGCCGGGACAATATCGTCCGCTGAGTTGAGCGCACCGGTTATACCGCCCCTATCGCCGTCCAAGTCCGCGGTTTTTCGATAGCGATCAAACCAAGCCAAAGTATGCCCGACCTTGCTCAACAGGCGCGAGGGCCGACCCGCGATCCCATGGCTGCTACCGGGCAGGCGCACCATCACCGCATCAACGCCCTTGAGTTTCAGGGCCTGATAAAACTGCTCAGTCTCAGAAATGGGCGTTCGCCGGTCTTCTTCGCCCGTTAGCAGCATGGTGGGCGTCACCACATTCGCCATTAAAGACAAAGGCGAGCGCTGCCAATATTCCTCAAACTGCTCCCAGGGTGGGCCCGAAAACTGATGATTAATTTGATACACGTAAGAGTCCGCCGTTAGGGTTTTACTAATCCAGTTGATCACCGGTTTTGCGGCAACGGCGGCATTAAACCGGTCGGTTAAACCAATGGCGTAGGCTGCTGCAATTCCACCCGCAGAGCCGCCGCTGACAAAAAGATTCTGCGGATCTACAAATCCTTTTTTGATCATATGATCAACGCCTGACATGTGGTCGCGAAAATCTTCACGACTGGCATATTTGCCCTGCAACAAGAGCGCAAAGGCTTCACCGTAAGAGGCGCTTCCACGATAATTGTCAAAAAAGACGATGTAACCGCTTGCGGCCATCAACTGCATTTCAGCAGAAAAGAATTTACCGTAGGCCAGATGCGGGCCGCCATGGACCTCCAGGATCATGGGGTATTGCTGACTCGGATCAAAATCCGGCGGGGTTAGATAAAAACCATGAATCTCCGTCCCATCGAAATCTGACGTATAGGTGACTTCCTGCACCGCGCCGAGCGTCTTTCGGCCCAGCAAATCCTCATTTAAGCGAGTGACTTGCCGCAGCTTGCCTGCTTGGATGATCGCAAGGTCCGCTGGGCGATCCGGCCGTGCAAGGGTCACGGCATGCGTACCCGATTGATAATCAAACTGACCGCTCAAGTAGGGCCGGCCCAGCGTCGTGCCACCCACCGCATCGGTCAACACCTTTAATTTGCCCTTTAAACTCAGTTCCGCCAGTTTTCGCTGACCGCGCTCATCGTACAAAATCGAGACCTTTCGGTCTTGACTTGACCAGCTCGCCGCTTCAATCGAGATATCCAAGGTCTCTCCTAGAGGACGGCGCTCACCATTGTTTAAACTTTGCAGCCACAACCGACTGGGCCGATAGGTCGCGCGCTGACTGGCCTCGGTCAAATACAGCAGCTGCGTTCCGTCCTGAGACAGCTCGGGTGCATATTCGCGACCCGAAAAATCCGTTAACTGCGTTAACACCCTTGATCCGATCGCGACCGAATACAAATCGCTCTCGAAGGTCTGCAAGGCCCAATTTGGGTCACGATTCGACGAAAAGATGAGGCCGTCACCGTCTGGCTGCCAAATCAGTGGCCCGTTATTTTGGAAATCGCCAACCGTCAATTGCATCGGTGTACCGCCCTCCGCAGGTACCACGAAAATATGCGCAAAGGACGGCGAAACAATGCCGCGACCATCAAATTGATAGCGCACACTGTCGATCACTCGGGCGGTTGCCGCCCATTTAGCGCCCTTTGGCCGCTTGGGCGCTTTGTAAAGCGGGGATTCTTTTTCAGCAGCAACACTTCGGGTGAAGGCAAGCGTTTGATCATCTGACGAGAAAGCAAGCCAACCTGGCGCCGTTGGCAAATCAGCGATCAGGGCCGAGCGACCATATTCCAAATCTAACACTCGAATTTGATGGCGCCTGCGATTAGCTGTCGTGTATGCGACTTGCGTGCCTTTATGATTCCAAGTGGGCCAACCATAGCTACCAAAGTCTGCAATCAAAGGCTTGTGCTCATCGGTTTCTAAGTCAACGAGCCAAAGCGACGCGCGCGAGGCATCTCGCATGACATCGAAACTTCGGCGGATATAGAGCACGCGCGTGCCATCTGGCGAGACTTGCGGGTAGTTCGCGTACTCCAAATCAAACACGTCCATGGGCTCAAAACGATCGATCTCAGCGCTCGCAGCACCATGATTTAAGCCGGCTGTAATGACCACGATCGACCACCACCTGGCCCACTGCCGAACCTGTTTTCGCATATAAACCTCCTCGCCCTATCCATGTGATGGCGAAACGTGATGACGCAGCCGCCGCACAAAAAACTCGATCATTCAGCTTTCTCAACAGTGTATCAGACGCACAGATCACGGATCTGCTGCACGGACTCGCGCTGGGGCGATGGCCAGATACCCTTGCCGGGCTTAGAAATACAACAGTCACAAACCCTTTTTGACGTCGTTAGTGTCTAATTGGCGCCGGCAATTTAACAACGTCTGCGCGATAACCCGACTTAGTGCCTGCAGCAGTTCACGACACCTTCAACGATCACGTCCTGCATTTCATCCAAGCCCGCAGCAAGCAGTCCCTGGTGATGGCCCGCAGCTGTTCGAAAGCCATCATTGGGCGCCAAGCCATTACGCCACTTCTGGCCCAACCCGAGCGGTTTGGGGTTTGGGGTTTGGGGTTTGGGGTTTAGGGTTTGGGGTTTAGGGTTTAAGCTGCCTGATTCTGGATTTGGGGAGCGCGGTAGACAATGAAAAAGACAGTTCGTGCAACCTGTCATTGCAGCGCCGTTGAACTTGAACTCACCCTTCCCAATGGGCTTGAGAAACTCAGACGATGCAATTGCTCAATGTGTCGTCGCCGCAATGCCGTGGTCGCCTCGGTCACCCTTGAAAACTTGAAGATTATAAAAGGCGCAGGCGCATTAAAGACCTACACCTTCAACACGCACGCCGCAAAGCACTACTTCTGCTCAAACTGCGGCATCTACACCCATCACCAAAGACGCTCCGAACCCTCAGAGTACGGTTTTAACATCGCCTGTGTTGAAGGCGTCAAAATTGAAGATTACGCAGCAACCCCCTATTTAGATGGCCGCGACCATCATCCAAAAGATGTCCCGTAAACGCAGGCGTGGCCGAACCACATGCATGTTTTGCCGTTTTTTGGTCAGAACTTAATCTGACTATCAAGTTGTAAGCGCTGGTAACCCCGCTGCGCGCCATCAGGGTCCGTCTCATTGTTGAAATAGGTGAGAGAGAGCTTCCAAGCTTTGGTGACCGCCCAGCCGCCTTTCAGGATATGACCTTTGATATTGGTGCCGCCGCCACCAAAATCAGAACCCGTCGTTAACCCAAAGACCGCATCGGCTTCTAAGTCTTCATACTGATAACCCAGCTCCCAGGTTCTGGGTTTGCTGGCTTTCCCAATCTTAAAGCCTGCACTCCAACCCCGGTTTTGCGCGTCCAGCGCTAGATTTTCAACCCCTTCCAAATAAACCGTCAGCGGTTGCTCAAGCCAGCGACCATCCAACATCGCAAAGAATTGAACTTGCTCGTAATCCTGACCGTAAACACAACCCGTTTCCTGGCACAAACTTTGGTTTCCAAAGAAGTCATCACCCCCTAAGAAGGCCTCGTGACCTGCCACACCGACGTCATGATATCCGGCGCCCGCAGTCAGATCATAGTCGCCCAGAGACGTCCGCCAACCGGCCTGGACGCCGGCTGCAAACGCTTGATCGCGCTTAGTATCACTTTCTAACCAGTTCACCGCGGCATGACCAAAGAACCTTTCGTTGGCGTAGCTCAACGCAACGCCTTCCGGATTGTAATCACCATCCCAGAGCAGTTCTGATTTGACTGGCTTAAACCACACGTTTTTAATTTTTCCGGCTTTCAAATTGATGGACTCATTGACCTGCCAAGAGAAGTAAGCCTGATCGAGCCCTAAGCCCTTGGTCGTCCCAGCGGATCCCAACGTTTGATTCGTAGATACCGGATCATCGCTACCGCTTGCGAGGCCAACCACCACGTCTACCGTCTCCGATACGGTGGCTTTCAGGGCGACCCGGGCACGCAACCGGTTGCGTTCTCGGTCATCCTTTTGGTCGATCTCGAAGGATTCGTATCGATACCGAACATCGCCGCGCCACGCCAGCATAGGCCATCCGCCCGAAGCCTTCTTTACCGAGCTCGCCTGTGGCGGGCTCACTTGGGCTTGCGCGCCTCGAAGCGATTGATTGTCCTGCTCGAGCACCTCAATGCGGGCCATTAAACGCGCCAAATCACGCTTAATGGCCGCGAGTTCGCCTGAGTCACTTGCAAAGGACGCGGTCGAGACCAGAATAGAAAGCACCATCAATGTCGAACCAAGCCAGATCTTCATAATCTGTTATTCCTTTTAAAAGTCATTGTTAAACATCATTGTTTATTTCGTATTTAAACCGCGCATCAGGCTTGCCTGGTTTTTTTATCCAGGCCCTTGCGCAAACCGCATTCAGCCACGTGCCCCAACGACCGACTTTAGGACTCAACTAGGGACATCGCGAACTGGAGGCAATACTGCAGCCTTACTATTAAGATCTCGTTAATTTTTTATTGGATTTTAGTTAAGTCTTTTTTCATCCGATTTTTAAGAAATCTTTGCCAAAACTTTACATTACCAATTCTAAATAGCGCCCCTAACCACACGACAAGGGAATCAACATGCGCTTACTGCCCCGACTTCAACTGATTACGTTTGCCTTGACGATCGGACTATCGGCTTGTTCCGACACAACACCATCCATTGATCAATCGGCGGCGGGCAACCCAGACCAAAGCCTCGTTGGCAAAGTTCAGATTGATGGTTCAAGTACCGTGTTTCCAATCAGCGAAGCCGTTGCCGAAGAGTTCAATGCCATCGCCCCTAGGGTTCGCATTACGGTCGGCGTATCCGGTACCGGCGGCGGTTTTAAGAAATTCATCAATAATGAAATCGATATTAGTAACGCGAGTCGAAGCATCAAATCCTCTGAGGCTGAACGCGCGGCAGCAGCCGGTATTGACTACATCGAACTGCCGGTGGCCTTCGATGGGTTGTCCGTCGTGATTAATCCAAAAAATGATTGGGTGGATCAGCTAACCATTGCTGAGCTCAACGCGATCTGGCGACCTGAGGACCCCGTGATGCGGTGGCGCGATGTGCGAGCGGACTGGCCGGATCAACCCATCAAGCTCTACGGTCCCGGAACGGATTCTGGCACCTTCGATTACTTTACCAAAGTCGTGAATGGCAAAGAGCAGGCCTCGCGTGCAGACTTCACGGCGAGCGAAGACGATAACGTGCTGGTGCAAGGCATTGCGGGCGACCTGTACTCTTTGGGTTACTTTGGTTACGCCTACTACAAAGAGAATCAGGACAAGTTGACGTTGGTCCCGATCGATGGCGGCACTGGCGCAATCAGCCCGAGTGAGACCACAATTAACAACGGCACTTACGCGCCCTTATCACGACCCATCTTTATCTACGCAAGGTCTAGCGCTCTAGACGATCCTATTATTGAACGGTTTGTGCACTTTTATTTGGACCAAGCAGAAAAGCTCGCGAGTGAAGTGGGCTACATTCCTATGCCGCAGACCGTATACCGCGCAGCCCACGACCGGGTTAGCAATCGCATCACAGGCTCGGCTTATCTGACCGGCAGCACGCTTCAGCCGCTTACCCAATAACATGTCGCAGACGGCACCTGAAATTCGTCTGACGCGCGCTCGGGGCAGGCCGCTCGAGAAGGTCCTGCGCTGGCTCTTTTTTGCTTGCGCCGCAATCTCGGTGCTGACAACGCTTGCTGTGGTGGGTGTGCTCTCGGTCGAAACCTTTTACTTTTTTCAGCAAGTGCCCGCCTCCGACTTCCTTTTTGGCACCCGCTGGACACCGCTCCTTGAGCCTAAGTCCTACGGTATTCTGCCCCTGTTGTTCGGTACCACCTTGATTGTGATTGGCGCGGCCATTGTTGCATTACCCGTTGGCTTGGCCTGCGCAATTTATCTTAGTGAATACGCAGGGAACCGAACCCGAGACCTGGTGAAGCCTATCCTTGAAATTCTTGCGGGTATTCCAACCATCGTTTACGGCTTTTTTGCCATTACCTTTGTCACGCCCATTTTAAGAACCCTGATCCCGTCAACAGAAGTCTTCAATGCCGCCAGTGCGGGGATTGTTGTGGGCATCATGGTCTTGCCGATGGTTGCCTCACTATGTGATGACGCTCTACGCGCAGTGCCCAACGCACTCAGAGACGGGGCTTATTCTCTCGGCGCGACCTCCTTCGAGGTCACCGCTCGAATCGTTGTGCCGGCATCACTTTCAGGCATTTTCGCGGCCTTCGTACTCGCTATTTCACGAGCGATCGGTGAAACCATGGCGGTCACCCTCGCGGCAGGCGCCACCCCTAACTTGACGCTTAACCCACTGGAGTCTATTCAGACCATGACGGCCTATATCGTTCAGGTATCGCTTGGCGACACCCCCGCTGGCACGCTCAGCTATCAGACGCTGTTTGCCGTGGGCGCCGTCCTCTTTTCCATGACCTTGGTGTTAAATTTAATCGCAAACGCCATCATGAACCGCTATCGAGATGTCTACGAATGAACACGCAAGCCCAACGTCTTAAAAAGCGTCACCAGATTTCGGCGGCCTTTAAGCTTTTCTGTCTCAGCGTGACCTGCTTGGCCGTTGCCATTTTGGGCATTCTCATCCTTGAGGTCACGCTCTTAGGACTGCCTTGGTTAAACTTCGACTTCCTCACCCGGTTCCCATCCCGATTCCCAGAAAAAGCGGGTATTTTAGCGGGCCTTGCCGGGACCCTTTGGCTGGTTACTTTGACCGCCGCAATCGCCATACCCATCGGCGTATTGGCGGCCGTGTATCTTGAGGAATATGCCAAGCCGGGTCGCGTTTCAACCTTCATCACCATCAACATCGCAAACCTCGCGGGCGTGCCCTCCATCGTTTACGGCATCATCGGGCTTGCGATCTTTGTTCGGTTTTTTGGCCTAGATCGTAGCGTGCTGGCAGGCGCCATGACCATGAGCCTTCTGATTTTACCGGTGATCATTATTGCGTCGCGAGAAGCGATCAAGGCGGTGCCCAGTTCCCTGCGGCAAGTCGCGTTCGCACTTGGCGCCACCCGATGGCAAGTCACCCGAGATCACGTCTTACCTCAGGCTATGCCGGGCATCTTAACCGGCGTCATTTTGGCATTGAGTCGAGCGATTGGCGAAACAGCGCCACTGATTATGATCGGGGCACTGACTTATATCGCTTTTGTGCCGGAAGGTCCGATGGATGAGTTCACCGCCCTACCGATCCAAATCTATAATTGGACCTCTCGCCCACAAGAGGCCTTTCACGAATTAGCATCAGCCGGCATCATTGTTCTTCTACTGGTCCTGCTGATCATGAATGCAACCGCCGTATGGATACGCTACCGCGGCAGTAAAAATAAGTTTATGTAAGGAATTTTCATGACCCAAACCTCTGAGGTCCTACTGCAGGCGAACGCCGTGAGTATCGCGTATGGTGATCAACTCGCGGTCAAGACGGTCACGCTACCGATTTATCAGCATCGAATCACCTCGATCATCGGCCCATCCGGCTGCGGCAAGAGCACCCTGCTACGAAGCTTTAACCGGATGAATGATTTTATCGATCAAGTCACGCTGACCGGGGAGATCTCTTTTAATGACCAAAACATCTATGCCCCAGACGCGGACCCCGTCGCCGTTCGACTTAATATTGGTATGGTCTTTCAAAAGCCCAATCCGTTCCCGAAAACCATTTACGACAATGTTGCCTGGGCACCAAAGATTAATGGTTTAAAGGACAATATGGACGATCGGGTCGAACAAGCCCTGAAACAGGCAGCCCTTTGGGATGAAGTTAAAGACCGCTTACACGAGTCGGCGCTCAACCTATCGGGTGGCCAACAACAACGATTGTGTATTGCGCGCGCCCTTGCGATGAATCCCTTGGTGCTCTTGATGGATGAGCCCTGTTCTGCGCTCGATCCGGTTTCAACCGCACGCATTGAAGACCTCTTGTTCGAGCTGAAAGAAAAGCTAACCATTGTGATCGTAACCCACAATATGCAGCAAGCCGCGCGCGTGTCTGACTTTACGGCTTTCATGGAAAACGGGATTTTGATCGAATATGGTCCCACCGAAACCCTCTTCACCAACCCAGAAAACCAACGCACTGAAGAATACGTCACAGGCCGTTTCGGCTAGGAGTTCACCCTTGAAAACACATTTAGCCCGCGATTTAACTGAGCTCGAATCCCAATTATCCAGCCTTGGCGAACTGGTCATTGAATCAGTGCAGTGTGCCATCGATGCCATCAGTAGTTTTGATCTGGAAAAAGTTGCACGCATCGCTGAAAACGAAAAACGGATAAACGAGATGGAAATCTCGATCGAGCAGAACTGTTTAAAAATCATCGCGCTACATCAACCCGTTGCAACCGACCTGCGCTTTTTGATTGTGGTACTCAAGGTGAACAACGATTTGGAACGTATCGCAGATCAAGCCGTCAATATTGGCGCAAGGATCCAGTTTTTGTATGACCGGCCTCGAATACCGGTTGACCTACACTTCGAGTGGATGGGCCCCAGTAGTCTGAAAATGGTTGAACAGGCGCTCGCGGCGCTGCTTGACAAAGACACCCAAGCTGCGCGCGCCGTGCTGGACATGGATAACGAGGTCGATGCCTTCCACGCCCTGACCTATCGCGATTTAATCAAAGCCATGACCGACAATCCGAGCATCACAACGGAGGCCGTGTCGCATTTAACGATTTCATCAAACATCGAGCGCATTGCCGATCTTGGCACCAATATCGCGGAGGAAATCATTTTCATGAATGATGGCGAGATACTCCGGCATACCTAGTCACTCGATGCCGGACGAGCGCGGCGCCTGCCAGGTTAGTCTCCTAGCCCGAGGTCCGAGACGGTTTTATGACCAAACGCCACACCGGATTGCGACGACTTGACTCGCCTGAGCCGCGCCCTCCCCAAAGCGTTAACGCATTCGGTCAGAATCACTGCGGCAGCGATGCCAATTCGCTAAAACGCTGGCGTGATAAGGAGACGGAGCCGGCATCGATGGATCTGGTTGACGCGCACTCCGCACGCTACTGACTGCTCAAGCTCGCTTGAAACTGTCCTTTGCGCTCGGCCTTTTTTGTTGCCTCACTGGCCTGACTCAACCGCTCGAGCGTCACCGACTCAATCGTACCGGTGAACGCAAAGTTATGCGGATAAGGTCCAACGGGTGAGCCCGTATCGCGCCCAACATCGAAGGTTTCACCACTCATGGAATAAATCACCGGGACCGTTCTTGGGATTCGATTGCTTGCGACGCTCACACCGTTGACACTGAGCACCGCCTCGCCACCGGCGCCAAAGCCGCCGTCATGATGATAAGTAAGGATAATTTCATACGCACCGGCGTCCAAAGGGGTTGTTGACGCAACAAACGTCAATTCATGACCAAACCAGTTGTATAAATAGGTTGGACAGCCAGCTTGATCTAGATATAGGCTCCAGCCCGCCATATTGCCGCCCTGACACGCGATCACCCCTTGGCTGCACAGGTCATCAAGCACAACCTTGGCTGATATTTGATGCGAGACATTCTTTAAATTTAGCACCGAATGCTCAGGCATTCGAACATGATGACGGTTGTAAACAATCCGATCATGACCCTCCAAGGAATGCGGCACGGCATACTCACCGCCACGCCGCGCCGACGCATCTCGCAGCGGATAGACATCCATGGCCTCAGCTTCGGAATCAAACAACGCTTTGAGCGCAGCGAGTCGATCCGGATACACGTCCGCTAAATCATTGGACTGCGAAAAGTCCTCCGCAATGTTATACAACTCCCAAACTTCCTCGGGCCCATCAAACTTGAACCCCGCAAACCGAATCCAGGGCAGGCGACCATGAAAACAGCTGGCAATCCAACCATCGTGATAAATGGCGCGATTGCCTAATATTTCAAAGTATTGCGTTTGCCGCCGACTTTCTGCTGCGGGCTCGGTAAAGCAATAACGCATGCTGGTCCCGTGAATCGGCATTTGATCAACACCGTTCACGACCGCCGGCGCCTCAATCCCGACGACATCCAGTACCGTCGGCATCAAATCAATCACATGATGAAATTGATCGCGCAGTTCACCCGCGGCCGCACCCATACCTTTTGGCCAAGACACGGCCAACGCGTTTCGCGTGCCACCGAAATGCGATGCAACCTGCTTCATCCACTGAAAGGGGGCATCCAGCGCCCAGGCCCAACCGACATTAAAATGGTTTTCACAACGATCGGTCCCAAAATCCGCCATATGTTCCAGCAACCACTCAGGATCTTCATGGACGCCATTTTGGAATGACGGCGCGCTCCAAGCACCATGAATCGTGCCCTCCGCTGAGGCGCCGTTATCCCCGGTTAGATAAATCACCAAGGTATTATCGAACTCACCCAGATCAACGAGGGTCTGAAAGACCCGGTCGACCTGGGCATCGGTATGAGCCAAGAAACCCGCAAAAACTTCCATCAACCGGCTTGCAACCGGTTTGTAGCGGTCTGGGTACTCGGACCAACTGGGCACTTCCTCCGGCCGGTCAGTTAGGCGCGTACCGGGCGGAATAACACCCGCCGCCAACTGCTTGTCAAAGATCGCTTGCCGTAAGGCATCCCATCCACCGTCGAATTGACCCTTAAACGGCGTGACCCATGATTCATCAACATGATGGGGCGCATGCACGGCCGCGGGCGCAAAATAGCAAAAGAAAGGACGATCGGGCGCTGCCGCTTTTTGTTGCTGAATCCAATGAATGGCTTGATCGGCCAGATCTTCCGTTAGGTGGTACCCCGGCTGATTGAGGTGCGGCTCAATGGGCGTCGTTTGATCATAAACCGGCGGCTCCCAATGACTGGCCTCCGCCCCTAAAATCCCGTAGAAGCGTTCAAAGCCTTGCCCTGTAGGCCAACGATCAAAGGGCCCAGCGGGGTTTTGCTCCCAACTTGGCGTGAGATGCCACTTCCCAAAACAGCCGGTGGAATAGCCGTTTTGCTTGAGAATCTCAGCCAAGGTCGCACTCTCCTTGGGAATCGCACTGTCATACGCGGGAAAACTATTCGCAATCTCCGTAATGCCGCCCATATGGACACTATGGTGGTTCCGTCCGGTCAGCAGAGCCGCCCGCGTCGGCGAGCATAGGGCGGTCGTGTGAAACTGATTGAACTTGAGGCCTTCGGCAGCGATTCGGTCAACGCCAGGCGCTGGAATGGGACCACCAAAGGTTTCAACGCTACCAAAGCCCACATCGTCCAGCATGACGATGACAACATTGGGCTTGCCCTGCGCGGGCTGAGAGAGCTTTAAGCGCTGGGGCGTTGCGTCTTCAAACAAACGCTCGATCTTGCCTGCGAATGGTGGATTCTTTTTTACTGTCATGGTTTTTACCTATTATACGGCGCGCTAACTCGAAGCCCCTCGACCTGAATCGTGGCTGAAATGATCCTGACAAGATCAAACTGCGACGATATTGCGATCGCTATCGCAGCCTCAGTGTTGCTCAATATTCGCGGCCCACGCCTTAATCGGATTCAGGCGTCCGGCCATCACGCTCTAAAACTCGGCAGATCAAACAGCGCCAGCAGTGCCTGAATCTGCGTCGTTTGATCAACGCTCAAATTGCCATGCTCTGCCAGAACGCTCGACAATGAAGTCTTACCCGCCAATAGCTTTGCCCAGGTTGAGACCGCCAAGGTGATCTGTAAATCGCACGCTTGGGTCGCCACCGGGACGGCTACCGAATGACGAATCAATAAGCCCGCGCTCGATCCGTCATCAAAGGTAAACCCAATACTGCCGTAGACATCGGTTGCGGCATCTGCATCCAGCAGCACTCGCAAGATTGGCACCCAACGCGCGCCTTGGCCCGATAACACCTCTTGCTCACGGAAACGGTGAATTCGGAATCGACTCAAATCGAGATTGTCCTCCAGCTCCAGCGCCCGGGTTAGACACCAGTTCCGGATATTCGCCGCCGGCGAACAGAACGCGACCTGGCGTAAGCCCGCGGCCAGCCGCGCCTTGTCTGCTTGCGCGTCCTGAGCCGCAGGATCGCTTACAAGGAGCTGACCTAACTCCAAAGCCCACCGATAGTCCTGCGCCGCAAGCGCCTCGTCAAAGGCCCCTTGCATCAAAGCCCGACCCCCAAACGCGTTGATCATCTTGGTTGCACGCTCACCTGGCGCGAGCGGAAACAGTTTTCCTGGGTCTTCATCAAACCAACCAAACAGACCGGTATAAACTTGCCGCACATGATGCTCAACAACGCCATACAGTTGTTGGGTGTGAAAATCCGTCTCGAAAACAGCCGGTAATTGTATCTTGTGAATCATCTCATCCAGGCTCAATCCCAAGTTCGCATGGCGCACGGTTTGATCCCAGATGAATTGAATACTATCGCGATAGCGCTGTATGCCAGCGAGTATCTCAGAGCGGCCCGACATTGGCGGACCGTGGGCGCAAATTTGATGTTCAACCTTCAGGCCGGCCAGATGGTCCAGTCCGGTCAACAGCACGCTTGGGTCACGATACTCTTCACCGCGAATGGCGAAAACATTAAACAATGCTGGCCAAAAAATATTGTTCACGGCCAAATCAAGTTCCGGAAAATGAATTGTCACAGAATCGGTTGCATCCGATGGCGCTGGCTGAAAGATCACCTTAAGGCCGGCAATGACGGCCTCATGAGGCCCGCCAAAGGTATGGGTCGCCGGAATGTGCCCCCCAGTATAAGGCGCGTGTTTCGGATTACGATAAAACAGGCCTAGACCAATATTCACTCGGGCATCATCGCCGGCCTCTGGCAACATCATGGCAAATTGATGCACCATGCCTCGAGAACCCCGAGGGCCAACCTCACCCCCAAATCGGGTCAAGTTCGCCGCGATGCCTTCATGACCGTAAATCGGAAAATCATCATCACCACGCTCGCTAACAATCGCCGATGTGCCGGCAACATAATGAAAATGACTGTAGATACAGGCAACAATCGGTTCAGCGGTATGCTGCCGAAGTTTCTCGAGCGCTTGCGCCATCTCTTCATGGCACTCACCGGTATCGATCGCGATAATGCCTTCGGGACCGCGAATAAACGTTTGATTCGACAAGCCATTACCGACATAACACCAAGCTGAATCCCCCACCGCATAAAACGTTTCCGCCAAGCGGTCGGTGTGAGCCAGATGCTGCGCGTGGGCGAGCTGCCCGTTGGGTCCGCGCGATTGCTCACGAGGTCTAAAAGGATCGGTCACGGGTACACTCCAGAATCGCCTAAACAAGCAAGCAAGATACCCTAAAGTTGGCGCGAGCCAAAGAGATGCGTCGCCGTCGGATCAAATTCTAAGCCTGTCATTACCTCAATGACCTGAGTCCGCTCTGACCTCATGCCCCGCCCGAACAGGTCAAAATTTCGCCGGTAATATAATCAGACTCCGGTAACGTCAGCAAATAGATCGCGCCGGCCGCCTCATCAACGGTCCCGGCACGTCCTAGGGGCACCGTTTGCGCAAGGGCATTTCTTTGCTGGAACGACAGACCCACCCGGAACTGCTGATCACCAACCGTAATCTCCGGAATTGAATCACTGTATCCTTGGGTTAACCGCGTTTCGATATGACCAAATGCCACGGCATTAACGGTTACATTATATCGGCCCCATTCTTTTGCCAGCGTTTTGGTTAAGCCAATGACCGCCGCTTTGCCAGCTGCATACCCGACCTGAGTCGCGCTGCCTTGGGTGCCACTCACGGAGGAAACATTCACGACTTTCCGGCAGCAAGCGACCCCATTGCTTTGTATTTCCGCTTTTGCCGTAGGCCGCAACCACTCCGAAAAGGCTTTTAAAATTCTAAAGGGCACCGTTGCGTGAATATCAAGCATCGCTTGCCATTGCGCCTCAGAGTGATTGTGCATTGCGCCATTCCAGATATAACCCGCATTATTAATAATAATATCAAGGCCGCCAAAAGCTTCGACGCAATCCTTAATCACTTGTTCTGGCAGATCCGGTTCGGTCAAATCACCCGTCAAGGACAGCACGTCCACCTCAAAGGTTTTTAGATGACGCGCCGTCTCCGCCAAAGCGGCTTCATCAATATCTTGGATTACCAGATTCACGCCCGCTCGGGCTAAACGCTGCGCGGTTGCCCGTCCAATACCTTGTCCTGCCCCGGTAACGAGTGCGATTTTTGAGCGTAAACTCATACTGTGGCTCCTTCAGAACGATTCGGGTTCATGACGGTTTTGAGTGGACGACCCCAATCAAAGCGCTCAAGACGCCTCATTGGACAGAGGATGTCTCACCCGGCCTAGACACCCAAGCGTTACCCGCCTCGAGACCCCGTCCGAGACCAATAATCCACTGATCCGATTGGATTTCATCCCCTTTTGCCGATCAAAACCCAACTGGCGCGGCTCAGCAAGGTCGTCATGCATGAACCATTGTATTCATATGAGGGCGCAGCCTTGCCCTGCTAGCGACCGGTATACTGGGGTGGCCGCTTTTCAATGAAGGCGCGCATGCCTTCCTTGGCATCCTGCGTTTTTGAACACAACAGCTGGTTGCGGTTTTCTATGGCGATGGCGGCCTCAAGGCTTGCTGCATCGACTGCCAAGTTTAAACCTTCTTTCGTGAGCCGAAGCCCCATCGGGGAAGTCAACAACATGTCATCAGCGAAGGCCTGCGCCGCGGCAACCAGGTCCGCTTCGGGCACGACTTGCGACACCAAATTCGTCGCGAGCGCTCTGTCGGCTTCAATAAACCGGCCGGTAAGCATCAGTTCCGCGGCCACCGTTGTGCCCACTAAGCGCGGTAAAAAATAGCTCGTTCCCATATCGCAAGCTGACAAACCGAGTTTGATAAACGCCGCATTCATGCGCACATTACTTGCGGCGATCCGGACATCTGACGCTAGGGCAAATGCAAAACCGCCACCGCAGGCCGGCCCTTGTAACATACTGATGATCGGTTGAGGGCACCGCCGCATTTTTATATAGACCTCGGCTAAATAGCCTTGGAACCCCATCCCCTGGCCAAAGGGCCGAACATTCTCGGGATCACTGGCGGCTTTGATATCAAGCCCCGCGCAAAAAGCGCGCCCACGCCCCCCCATCACGACGACCCGGGTCTCTGAGTTCTCCATAAGCGAGTCAAAATAGGCCCGCAATTCCGTGACCATCTCGGTCGTAATCGCATTCAGAGCATCCGGCCTGTTTAACCACAACCAATCCACACCCTCCTGGTGGACAACCTCGATCGTTTTAAATTGACTCACAAAGCACTCCTTATCCCTAAATGTCACACAAAAACCATGAGCGCTGACTAGCCTGCGCTACCCAACAAAACCAACAACCGCGAAGACGACAATCCCGACCATCAAACCAATGTTTTGACCCAAGCCATTATCCGCGGTCTCCTTTAACCGTTGCGCCACGGTTTCCGCAGGGTCGGCGCCATAACTGACCCGACTGATCACCGGAAACTCAAAAACACAAACGTTTACAGCAACGCCCGTAACCGTTGCCAGCAGCGCCGCGTGCGCTAATGACCCAGCCGGCAGCGCTAACAACACCAAGGCGACCAGCAACCAATTCGCAACGGGCCCTCCCAGGCTCATGGCCAAAAATTGGGCGCGAGAATTAACAGCCGTTTTAAAGTTGAACATAAAAAAAGACTTTCGCTCTTTCAATACGGGGGACACCGCGCCGCTCAATCGCGCGCCACTGAAATGCCCCCATTCGTGTGATAAAAACGCAAGCGCGGCGCCGCCAAAAAACCCACTCGCGACCGCTATTAAGGCAATAAGCAGCCCTTCATTGGCCTCAGACCATGCTTGGCCACTGCCCCATAACAAAACGATTCCGGTTGCGACCGCACCATGCTGAAAGGCAACCGTTTTCAATCGAGCAAGATCTCGCTGTCGTTGCTTTCGTCTTTCATCGACCTGCTCGTCGTTGATCCCTTGTGTTATTGTTTCCGACATTCTTGTACTCCTAATGACTTGTAATCCCGAATCACGGCAGGCACCCGCGCCCTGCTTGGAAACGCCAAGATCTTCTGCCCAAGCCGGGTTTTGGGTCAACTCCTCGAATGATCCCAAACCGGTCCGCTTAACTTCTCGCCGCTGCGTTGTTGCCCACATCCTCACCTGCTGCGCCTGAGTAAGCCTGCCTTGCGGGCTCAATTTGAGCAACCCTTAAAATAAAGTCGTGATCCACAAGACTCAGCTGATTGCAACGCAGAATCACAAGCACCTCGAAGAAATTAAGCCCCCCTGGATTGCATCAGGAACCCGCGTTTAATGACCTCGTATCGTGTTTAACTGAGGCAATTCGCTGTGGTCTTTTATCTTACCGCGGTCCCCGCGCCAATGAATGGATACCAAGGCTTCGCGGTCGGGGCGACGCCTCAGCCTAGATTTAACTCAGATTTTAGTGCCGCTAATGGAATACGCAGATGAACCTCAAAAGAATCCGACGCAGCCTCGAGCGTTAACAGACCACCCAAATCCTGAGTCATGGTCTTGGCCGCTGCTAAACCAATGCTCTGTTGCTGCGCCACCACGTCGTTTGAGCTAAAAAAGTCCATAACCGCGGCTTGAACCGTTGGTTCGATTGTCACGCCGCGACAACGAATGTTCACCAAAAGTGCGCCGTCTGCGGCCAGGCCAAAAACATCGACCGCAGCCAACGCTGCCCTCGACCCAATTTGTTCTGCCAGAAACTGCGCGATTGATAAGAAAATTTTACGAAGCACTTGCGGCGCAAGCTCGAGCTCATTCACGCCAACACCGATATCCGTCGACAACTCAGTGCCTTCTGGCGTGACCACGTCTAAGGCTTTCACAAAATCTAAAATCAAGCGGTCCGCCGCTGCCAACTCACTGGTTGTCACCTGATTGACGCCAGTGAAGGACTGCATCTTCTCCAGTAATTCCGTACACGCACCAACCGCTGCGACAATTTTTGCAAGAGGCCCACTGGTTGCTGCGTCGGCGTCTTCCAGCAGCGCCGTTGCATACCCTTCAGCAATACAAAGCTGATTGTTAAAATTGTGCGACATAGACCCGATTAACGATGACACCGCTTGATATTTTTCTTGAGCAATCAGTTGGGCTTGAGAAGCTTCCAAACGCTCCATCAGCCCCACGGCCTTCATTCGCGCCAGATATAGGTCGAGAAAAACCTGAACCTTCGCCCGCAACCTTGCGGCTTCAAGCGGCTTGAACATCACATCAACCGCGCCAATGCTATAGGCCGACCTGGGAATCTCAGAGGCAGTCGTGTCTGCGGTTAAGAAGATGATGGGCGTCATGCCATTACGGGTTTCAGCACGAATTACCCCGGCGGCTTCAATGCCGGTCCGACCCGGCATGTGGACATCCAGAATAATCAATAAAAACTCATGCTCGGTGCATAAGGTTTCCGCCTCGAAGCCGTCATGGGCCTTCACAACATCAACATCGAAGGCCTTCAGCGCAAACGCCAACAGAATCAGATTCTCTTCTACATCATCGACAATAAGGACTTTTGGACGGTTCATACGACTTCCTGATTCGCGCATTGCGGGCCACCGGTACGCGTCCGCTTTCTATGACGCCATAGTATCAGAGTCGCACTCTAATTTGAGCCCGGAGCATCTCTCGGTTGGGTTTGCCGAAATTGCTGGCATCTTTTGAGTAATCGACATCTACTTGGAGGTTATTCGTCGGCTCAAAACGAACCCCTAACGAATGGGTTTCTTGGTCAAACTTCTGATTACCGAGTTCAAACACAAAACGTTGCAAGTAGGCCGTCCATTCACTGTAGCCATAGGTCCATTCCACCTCAAGCAGGCTTCGGCGAGCATCAACCGGGCCATTGTGTCCCTTTGAGATCTGACCTTTAAAGGTCCAACGCCGAACATCAACGCGGCCGTCGATCGCAACCCGATCCCGCGAACTGGTTACACCATTGCCTTGCCAAAGCGCCCCTTCAACAACCGTCAATCCTAGGTTGTACCAATGATTCATGGGCGTTGAGAATCGTGCCGTCAGCAAATAAGGGTCACCATCGTTGCGCCATTCGTTACCGCTGCCGCGTGTGAGCGTCACATCATATTTCAACTTACCTGCCGCACCATCGAGCATCAGCCCCCAATCTGTTTTATGACCACCATCGACAGCGTTATTAAACTGTTGGAGCGTTTGATTGGTTTCATATTCGCGCTCAAGCCCATAGGGTAATTCGACATGGCCAATGGCCATCTGCATCGATCGATTAAACATGGGCGGTAGGCGGTAATACAGGTTGCGAAATTGCAAAGCAACATCATTGGGGTCATCAAACAACCCAGGATGTGGACTCAGATGGACCGCGCGAATCAAGTAGGGTTGTAGCAACAAGGCGCCGACATCTCGACCGTTCACAGAAAAAGTTTTAAAAAAATCGACCCCGAGAAAGTGTAGCATTGAACTTCGATCATTCACTTGGTTAAGATTAATCCGAGTGCTGACGTCAAATGCGAGGCGCGTTTCCTCGCCAATCAAATCAGCACGCGCACTGATCGCGAGCGCTGTGAGTGCCAAAGCGCATCCAAGGCGCTTAACGACCGCGCTTCTCCAAAAACACAGAGCAGTCCCGTTACCCTTTCCCATAAACATGTTCATCACGTCACTCCTTAACTGTTGGTTATACCGGTCGTGCTCATAAGATCCTGTGCAACTTGGCTCATGGATAACGGCATCGGCCAGGCCCGCCAGGGGATTGGATCATGCCCATCCGAGACCGCAGTGTTTGCCAAGCGTAACTGAACCCATCGAGGGCCCTGATCCCCACCATCACGCTTAAAAGGGCTTGCGCTGAGCAACTGCTTTGGCAATTCATCGGCCGTTAATATAAAGACAGTGTCCTCTAGATTCTTTTCAAGTAACGCCCTGAGCCTCTCGATGGAGTCATAACCGAGCAGAGGTAACTCAAACCGGTCAAACAGGGATTGAACATTGCTGATGCTTAAGATTTCTTGATCAACATAAAAAACCCACTGGTGCGATGTACTGGCGATACTGAGCTGTTCTAACAATTCGAACTGCTCAAGCAGTGGCGGTAAAACCACACAATCTAAGGCCAGCTCAAATCGGCTGCCACCTTGTGGTTGGGCGTGATGCGTCATCAAACCACCTAATAGTCGTGCATATCGTTGCGCGGTTGCGAGCCCCAAGCCAAGCCCACCTTGCGCAACCTCACCCCCTTGGACAAATGGCTCAAACAAAGCTTCGCTGGATTGATGCGGGATACCGGGACCTCGGTCTGTGACTTCAATTTGTAATTGACTGCGATCAATCGCCAATGGATTCAATTTGATCGTGCAAACAACGGGCCGGCCCGCCCCGTACCGTAATGCATTATCTAGGAGCACCTGCGCGATTTTCCGAAGGGCCAACAGGTCGGTCTCAATCTCCACACCCTTCACGCTCTGCACCTCAACCCGAAAGTCACAGCCAGCACTCGTCGCTTGCGGGGCAAAGCTCGAACCAATTTCCTGAGCAAAGTTATCGATAGAAAGTCGATTCCAACTAATCTCAGCCTTTCCTGAGTCGAGCATTGCATATTCAAACATGGTGGAGATGACCTGCAGCAATCGATCACTACCCTTGACAATCGATTCGACGGCTGCCTCCTGCTCGGCATCTAAAGCTGTTTCCGCAAGCATCTGCGCCATGCCAGAGAGACTGTTAAAAGGCGTCCTAATCTCGTGGGACAGCGTGGTTAAGAAACTAGACTGCGCTCTTTGAGCGGTTTGCGCGATTTGGGTCTGCTCACTTAAAGCGCGCGTTCTACTCAGCACCCGTGCCTCGAGTTCTCGATCAATCAAAGCCTTTTCATAAACCAAAGCGATGATGTCGGAAATCTGCTGGAGCGCACGCAAGTTCTCAACAGACAATGCGGGAACCCGCAGCGCCGTGATCTGCAAAAAGCCAACCGGCGCCTCATTGGCGCACACGCACACCAGAACATCTGAGGTAAAAACATTTTGAGAAAGACCTACTGCTTCCTCTGTCGAAAAAGCAGACGAGCTCAGCGGCTGATCCCCCCTGCTAAAGCAGCATCTAAGCTCCGCCCAGAAAGGCAGCGTATTAGCTCTACTCGCACCGCCATTATGGGCGTCTTTTAAGTAAAGACCCTTTGCCTCAAGATCAGCCGATGGCGCGGCGCCAGAATCAACCCGCACCCAAACGGCATCATCACAGTTTAATATTGACCGAGTTGTTTCAACCACAACTTGAAGAATCTGCTCGGAGTCAACATTCTTCATCAACTGCAGTGAAAGGCTACTCACTAAACGCTGAATCTGCATTCTAAAATCAAGTCGTCGATCAAAGGCTTCTAGGGAAGAAGATAGCGCTTGGTACTCCGTGGGCCCTTCATAGGAGACCTCTAGGGTCCCTTGTTCTAAAACAGCTGCCCGAGCAGTTTGGCTCAAGTTCCTGATCGGCCTGACGAACTGATTCAAATGGATCCGTAAGATAATGAGCAAGTACCCTAAATAAATGAAGCCTGACAGCCATCGTTCACGATCGAGCCTTGATCTCGAACGATCAAATTCCTCGTGCGCTCTCGACTGCTGCACGTCGCTTTGGGCGCGTAATGACGCCATTGCACCGATTACAATCTCGAGCTCCGCATCATAGGTTGCTAGGTACTCATTGATGTGATTGCTCAAAGAGACCTCATCCAATCTCGGTAGCGATTCCAGGTCAGCACGTATGCGAGACATTGCGGATCGCGCGCTCAAAACCTCGGGGTTGTTTATCTTTAGCCCCTCAAGTCGCTGGTTAACGAGCTCGTTTTGTCTGAGCGCACCCTCGACCAAATAAACCTCACCAGAGGTGTAGATCAGATCCGAGGTCGTCATCGATTGCTGAATAAACACCTCAAGTTCATCGACATCGCGCACCAGATTATTCGCCTGGGCCAGACTGCCTGACTGAGACTCAATCAAAGACAATTCCAAAACAAAGTAATAAATAATGCCTGCTGCGGGCAACATGAGCGATGCCGTAAAAGCCAAGATATGCGTCAGAACAGACAACCGCTTGAGAATACTCACAGGGGTAAGACGCATAGCTTACTGAGAGACGCTCGAGTCAAGGCTGGGACGGACGATGCTAAAAATTGTCGCCAATGACACGGTTTAATCATTTCTTTGCCAAAAAGCATCCGTCAAAACCAGTGTTTTCACGGCCGACAGCACCATGGTTTGATACAGGTTCTGATTCAAAACGGCCTTGGGCGACACGACCTCACCCGCTGCGTTGAAAAGCTGAGACAGCCCCGCTGTCGACAGCCCCTTGAAGTATTCTCGATACTCGGGACTTTCTGCTTCTGCGCAATAACCACCGCGGCAACGCTGAAAGGTGTAATCGACGATTTCGCCCTCGGGATTCAACGCCCATGCAATTTCAACCAAACCCCAATCACCCGGCTCGCTCCGCACGTGCACAAGGCCAAGCAGATTTTGTTCTCCTCGAATGTAAAACAACGTGTGCTTACCGATCTCTTTGGCATGCAAAAACACCGGCAAACCTGTCTCGGAAAGTCGCTCGTTCGCTTGGGCCGCTTTAATATTTCTAACTTCGGATTCGTACGCAACATAGCTCGGATACAACGTTTTAATCTGCTGGACAGGATCCCGAAGCGCGCAAAACGCAACCCCATAAGCATTCGTCGATAGCAACACGCTCGCCGTTATAAGCAACCACTTCATAGACTGAACTCCTTTACCAAAGTTATTTTCATAAACCGATTATCCGCCTTTATCGCATCAATAACGCCCAACTTAAGCTCACCCCGAAATAACCTGAAACAAATTCTAAGCCTTAAAAACCAGAACAGCATCAGACTTAAGTACTAGAGAAAAATTGATGTGAATTGCGTCCAATGCATCCTGCAACAAATAATTTAGGAATAGATTAAGCCCGAAACTGCTAAAAATTAGGCCCGAAAGCCCACAAGATCGATTTGACCGCGTTACGCCAAAGACACCACTTGGGTCTCGCACATTTGGCAGTCAAAATCCCTCATTTCGCAGAGACGTTGAAAAGAGGTGTTGAACTAAAAGATTAGGCTGGCGATTGAAACACTCGCTGAGTTGACCTAACAACACGTTAGATGCTCCACTCCGACAGGCCATGACACCCGTCGCCGTCGCGCCCCAACAAACAAATGCCGGGCAATGCCTAACGGGGCTTACCACTAAAGGAATGCGCTATGCAAAAAATGAATCAAAGACAAAGCAACGAGCATTTCTACTCCGGTTTTCAAACCCGCGCCTGGATACTGACGATGCTGATTTTAGCCACGTTGGGTATCCAGGCCGATGAAGACAATACGTTACAAAGGCTCCCGCTGATCGATAACAGCGGCACTTATAGCCGCCCGATTTCAACTGCCAATCCGACAACCCAAGCTTATTTTGATCAAGGCTTACGATTTGCCTGGGGATTTTATTTTCCGGAGGCGATTGCCTCCTACCAAACCGCGAGCGAACTAGACCCAACCCACCCGATGCCCTACTGGGGACTCGCGCATGCGATGGGGCCAAACCCCAACAGTCGCTATGCGCGCATGCCCGATGATCCCAAGGGCGAAGGCGCAAAAGCCATTGCCGCCGCGGTTGCCCGTATTGCCCTCGCGACTCCGAAAGAGGCCAAACTGATTACGGCGCTTGAGAAACTATACGACCAAGCGCAAAGACCCAGCGCCCAAGACCGTGATACAGCCTATTTGGCGGCGATGCGCGATTTAAACCAGCAGTATCCAACTGATCCGGATATTGCGGCCCTGTATGCGGGCGCCTACATGTCGATCCAGCGCTGGGACTACTGGGACAGCGAAGGCAACCCCAAGTCCGAAACAGCCGAGGTCGCGGCAGCGCTTGAGGCCGTCATCGCAACCGGTATACAACACCCAGGCGTCTTTCACCTCCACATCCACCTCATCGAAGCCTCGAGAGCGCCCGAGCGAGCGCTGGTTTCAGCCAACGCGCTCGAAGCCACAATGCCCATTGCCGGACACGTGGTGCATATGCCCGCGCATATCTTTGTTCGAACCGGCGACTTTCAGCGCGCGATCACCAACAATCAGCGCGCACTGGCCGTGGATCAAACTCTGAAAGCAATCTGGGGCGATCATCCCCTTCCCAATCTTGGCACCTACCCGTTGTCCCATCGTATTCACGCCCCGCATGCCATCGATTTCATCCGCTATGCGGCGACCGTTCAAGGCAACTATCAAACGGCCATTGAGGCCGCTGAGCAAACCCTCTCACTGCTGCCCAAGAGTGCGGCGCGCAATCCGAGACACCAAAAACAAATCGCAGCACCCTGGTTGGTGCACAAAATTTTTGGACAATGGTCGCGGGTTCTGGAGATCAAACGCCCTGCAGAGGGCTCCCCCTATCTGAGCGGCATGTGGGCCTACACACAAGGCAGTGCGCGCATCGCTCAGAAGGCTTTCAGCCAAGCGCGGGAACATCTGGCGCAGCTTGAAGCCCTGGTGGAACTCAGCCGCCGAGACACCGGCCAGGCTGGAGCGACCCCCAATGCGCGCATCTTAGAATTGGCCGCGCTGAGTCTTCGCGGCGAATTGCTTGAGGCAACGGGTGATCTTGACGGCGCCATTAAAGCCTTTGAAGCGGGCGTTGCGCTGGAGGATCTGAACAATTACACCGAGCCACCCGATTGGCCCCAGCCCCTTCGCCATTATCTTGGCGCCGCCTTGCTCAAAGCGAATCGGGCAGCGGATGCCGAGGCCGTCTATCGACGAGACCTCCAATGGAATCACAATAACGGCTGGTCGCTCTTAGGGTTGCAGCAAGCGCTCTTGGCACAAGGCAAGACTGAGGCGGCGAAAGTTGTGGCAACTGCCTTTGATACCGCCTGGCAATACTCAAACATTACGCTTGAGCGCTCCCACCTTTAGACGGCAGGTCGTTTTGATGAAAGCCCACCGTCGAGGATTGGGTGGTTCACTCGTTTTTCCCGGGTGCTGGCCGCCGTCGCTCTAAAGCGATTTGATTTCACAGACTTCAAAAACAGGGACCTTGCGAGGCGCTGCATTTGCAAGATATTGCAGGAGTTGTTCGCTGTCTTGCGCCCGCTGCGCAAGGCGCGCATCCGCGTCCACGCTTGAAAGCGGTTCAATGATTGCCTCAAAGATTCGCGCCTCGTACTCCACAACAATGCGCGGATGTGCAAGCACGTTAAGCGCCCAAATTGGTTGTTTAGGCGACCCAGCGTTCGTTCCAAACAAAAAAATACGCGCGTCTTCAAGCACGGGGATTAAAGGTACATCAAACCGGTTACCCGAGCGTGCCCCCTTGGTTTGCAGCAGGATCAACGGTAACCCTTCAAATCCTGCCACCTTGCCAGCATTCTGGCGAAACTCAGCAATGACTCTTGGGTTTAACGTGCGCCAATCCATTTTTGATCCCCTATGCGAAGTCCTCTTTTTAACAGATGTTAAGGACACGCGCCTAGCCCCGTTTTAAAAAGCCTGCACCTAATACAGAGCGGCTTGGTTTGCGAACGAATGAGCGATCGTTGTCAGAGATCTAACACGCGCAGGAGGTCAACGAGCTAACAAAAGGTCCCGGCCAACCGCTTAAGACAAACCTCCAAGGCAGGTCACGGAAAACCTGGTGATCGGCTCTACCGCCGAATTCGAAAACCGGTTTTTTTATACCCATTTCTTTGCCAGGAGGCCGCTTAGCGATTTGCAATTTTCTCATTGGGGGTTGATAGTCTTTAATTCTTCTGACGTGAACGATCAACCCTTTCTTTTACGAGGATCCAGCAATGCGACTCGGCTATATCAATATCTTTGTATCCAACCTTGCGCGATCGGTCCAGTTTTACACCGAGGTGCTTGGCTTCAAACTTGACGCCTTCGAGCCCGAATTCGGTTACGCCCCATTAAAAGGCGGCGCAGTGCCCCTGGCTCTGGCAGAAGATCTATCCGGTCAGTTCGTGGGGATTCATACGGGTGTTGGTATGATCGTTGACGACCTTGACGCCGCATACCAAACTCTCTCGGCCCAAGGCGTCCACTTTGACCTGGTTCCGACCCGCCAGCCTTGGGGCGGCGACTTAGCTTTGTTTCAAGACCCTGATGGCAACGTTTTTTATCTGGACAATGGGGCACATCCCGACTGAGCCCGATTCTTAGACGTTAGATCGCCCCTATCGCCATTGCGTTTGGCATTATGCGCCACAATCGAAACCGCTTCTTACGGTGCGTTTTAAGGCTCTCTTGTAACCACTAATCCAGGTCTTGCGTTGCGCAAACAGCCTGCATTAATTAGGCAGCCCGTCGCCGTCTTTGCTGTTATGCCGTCAAACGGTCATCGATCAGCGCCTCTTTTGGTCTTGATCCTCGTACGCTTCACGCGCCCAGGCAATCGATTCCCTCGAGCCAGGCGATCGCGATGCACCTTAGAAAACGGTTATGCTTAAGGTCAAGACCAATTCAGAGCGCTTTATGGATATTGACTTTTATTGGGATCCTGGCAGCACCAACACCTACTTCGCTTGGCACCTGCTGAAACCCATCGCGGACCTTCATGACGCGCGAATCAAACCGCACTGTTTCAATTTGGGATACGTTTTCCGGCAAAACCGGTATGCCTTAACCGATGAACCACTTGCCAAAATGCGGAACCGAAAACGGGATCTGATGCGCTGGGCCGCACGCTACGAGCGACCCTTTAGGATCCCGGATCAATTCCCAATCAAAACCAGCCGAATTCTACGAGCCGCCGTTGCCATGCGGGCTTGGAATCAGGAAGCGGCCTTTATCGATGCGGTCATGACCCAGTACTGGGAGCAAAATGATCACAGCATTGCAGGCGATGATGCTTTAGTGGCGCAAGCCCAACAATTTTCGATTCCAGAAGACCAATTTCGGACGGCCTTAACGGCGGATGAAACAGGCCAAATCGTCGTCAACGAAACCCAAGGCGGCTTGGATCGAGGCGTTTTTGGGGCGCCAACAGTTGTCATCGAGGAGGAGATTTATTGGGGCAAGGATCGGATGGATTTCATTGCACGGCATTTGGAGACGGGGCAAGCCGAGCAGGCATTACCGATCTAAACACTGGCTCGAAGGCCAAGGCTCAGGCGGTTGCGAGCAAAGACGTCGCGCCTTTCGAGAGGGGATCAACGCACCTAAATTGTTACGCGCAACGCGGCCCTTAAAACAACCGTTCGAGGGGGTTTTTGATAAAAGGAAATTGTTGATGACAACCTCTGCGCCAATCCATGACGGCGGTAACCGAAAGGTTTTCGCCCAACCAACTCGTGCCCGCCCCGTGGCCATGCCACGGGCCAACATCGCAACCAGCGCAATGAGCCATTGGCGACGCAGCCTCTGCGCGAATATCCTCAACCCGCAAGTCAGCGCGCTTTTTAGGCGCTTACCAATTGCTGCAAAACCGCGAACATCGCGCCACCCGGCCCGATGGCCGGGATCTATCCGATTTTTAAGCCACACGCGTCTATCGACGTTGCACGCCCTATTTTGGGCGCTGTTACTATCTTGCCAATCCGCGCGGGCAGAATCAGACACCCCGCCGAGCCTGATGCTCGGTACATTAACAGTGACCGGTGAAACCCTGAACGAGGAGACGATTGAAGTCTTTCGAGGCATTCCGTTTGCTGCGCCACCGGTTGGCCCTCTGCGGTGGATGCCGCCCCAACCGCTATCAGGCACCCCGCAGCAATTAACGGCGACGCGCTTTGCACCGGCCTGCTACCAAGGCGAGCACATCACCAACTGGTACCAAGGCGTTGTTCAAGATTTTGGCGGTGACCCAAGTGTCGTCAAACCGCCCCAGGTTAGTGAAGACTGCCTATACCTCAACCTTTGGCGACCTAAGGGCGAAAAGGCGCCTTTGCCAATCGTCGTCTTCATCCACGGCGGCAGTAATCGAGGCGGCTTCAGCTATGAACCCAATTACCTGGGCCATCGTCTAGCAGCGCAAGGCGTGATCGTTATTACAATCGCTTATCGCGTAGGGGCCTTCGGCTTTTTTTCTCATCCAGCGCTTGCTGATAGCAATTTTGGACTGCTGGATCAAATTCAAGCCTTACGGTTTATCAAACAACACAGCCAGGCCCTAGGCGGCGACCCCAACCGCATTACGATTATGGGTGAATCCGCTGGCGCCAACAGCATTAACTTCCTAATCGCCTCACCCTTAGCACAGGGTCTCTTTCAGCGCGCAATCCATCAGAGTGGCGGCTCGGCCGTAGATCGAGAGACTGACCCAGCGCCGGCCCGGAAGTTAGGGACTCGCTTAACGCAGCAGCTCACCGGATTAAGCGGTCAGGCGGCGCTGGCGGCGGCAAAACAGCTGCCGCCCAATGAGGTCCTCGCGGCCGCTGAATCCGTTTATGCCGGTTTTTATTTTGACCCGGTTGAGGACGGCACGAGTATTGTGATGCCGCCACGGCAATCACTGGATACGGGCGCGGTGGCACCCATCGACCTACTCATCGGCACCAACCGAGATGAATGGCTCATGTACTTAGACCCCGAGCAAAAACTCGATGATTGGTTGGCCGAGCGTCTGACCGAAACCCAGCGTTCTGCGGTCCTGCCGCTGCTGCCCCAATTTCCATCGGCCACACGAGCGTTGGATGTCCTCATCACGGCCCAAGTCTTCGTTTGCCCTTCCCTGCGTTTGGCCGCGCATCAAAGCGGCATTAAAAAATCAGTGTATGTCTATGAATTCAATAAGATTCGCCCTGGCAAGATGGCGGCATCCATGGGCGCATACCACGGGGCAGAACTGCCCTATGTCTTTGATACGCACGACGATTGGCTGCCTACCGATGAAACCGATCGCGCCCTCACGATTCTGATGCAGCATTACTGGGCGAATTTTATCAAAACCGGCAACCCGAACTCGAGCGCGGCGGTGCCGTGGCCGCCGTATCAAACCAGCTCAGAACGAGTGCTGCGCCTTGACGCCACAAGCGACGTGGGGCAGCCTGCCAGCGCGGCAATTTGTCGCGCACTTGCGGCCCATTAAATGCGGTTGAAAGCGTTTATCGAGGTTTAAAATAGCCCGCCGAATGCCGCGATTTAGGCCGCAATTTTTGTGGCCACAGCACTTTTATCAAACGCCAAGATGCATTAGGATCAGAGGGTATTAAAAATGCTGTTTACCGCTGGGCCGGTATCGATCAATCTTTACATCCCATTGATCACGAACTGCCCAGATTCATCATCATCATGAACTCGGATCACGATATGACTTATAAAAAGCCCACAGTCCCCAATCATCCCTTTCGTCGAAGAATGCTGGTTAGCAGCATTGCCGCGGCCCTTGGCACCACCAGCGTTGGTTTCAGCTACGGCGCGGAAATCGAAGAAGTCGTGGTCACGGCACGACAACGTGCTGAGTCCTCACAAGACATTCCGATGATGGTGCAGTCTATTTCCGGTGAGGAAATGGAGAAGCGTGGCATCACAACCTTGGAAGACTATGCTCGATTTGTCGCAGGCCTCAATATTTCAACGACAACGCCTGGCCAGAATACCATCGTCTTCCGTGGCGTCAGTGACGGCGGCGGTTTCCTCGTCGATCCAACGGCGGCCATCTATCTCGACGAACAACCGATGTCCGTCACCTCAGCCGCACCGGATGTCTACCCAATCGATTTAGCCCGAGTCGAAGCACTAGCCGGCCCGCAATCAACGCTTTATGGCGCCTCGTCACAGAGTGGCGCTGTCCGGGTGATTACCAACAAGCCTGATGTGACGGAATCAACTGCCAATGTCGGCTTTGGGGTGGGTCAAACGCGCAATGGCGGTAGCAGCCATGAGGTTGACGCCACAATCAACGTTCCGCTTAGTGATAAGGTTGCAATCCGCTTATCCGGCTTTAAATCTGAAGATGCCGGTTACATCGACAATGTGCTCGGTACAACGGTCTATGATGACGTGTTTGGAACGGGTCTTGGCGGCACTAAAACCAACAGTGGTCTCGAAGCAGAAGATGTTAACAATATCGAGTGGCAAGGTGGCCGAGCCGCAATCCGCTGGCTAGTTAACGACGCGTGGACGGTGACTGGCACGGCTAATTTTCAAGATTTGGCGGCTGGCGGCTTCAACGACTACGACCCCAACATTGGCGATCTAAAGACCGTCAAGTTTGCTGAAGAATTTCGCACCGACGAATGGCTGCAAACCAGCCTGGTGATCGAGGGCGATTTAGGTTTCGCACAATTGGTCTCAGCGACTTCTTATTACGATCGCGAGATTGTGTATCAGCATGACACCCAATCCTATGCAGCCTACTTTCATTATGCTTTTGGCATCTATTACGGTTATCAGACCTATAATTTTGGCGAGGAGCCTACCGGGTTTTTGAATCAACCCTATGAATTAGATAGCTTCACTCAGGAATTTCGATTAACGGGCGGTTCGGACCGAAGCAACTGGACGGTTGGGGCTTTTTATCAAAAGAGTGAAGAGTTCTGGGACTTCTATACCTATATTGACGGTTATCGCGACTCACCCGCTTTCGAAGCCTGGAGCTACTACTACCCAGGGATTGCGCCAACCGATGCCTGGTGGAACTCCTTCCAAGGCACCAAGCGAACCGACAAAGCCGTTTTTGGTGAAATGGACTTTGACATTATCGAGGATAAGTTAACGGCCCTGGTCGGTGGCCGCTGGTACCAAGTCGATCGAGAACTCAGCTATACGGTGGAGAAGCCCGATTCAAGGGTCGATCAGCAGCTCCCCAATCGTGAAGCCGAGGATGACGGATTCATTCCAAAATTAGGCCTTGAATGGCACATCAATCCAGATGTTATGCTTTATGGCGTCTACTCCGAAGGTTACCGAGTGGGGGGTACCAACCGAGGACGAACGAACGACAATGGGGGCGCAACGCTACCCGTTGATTACGAATCAGACATTCTTGAGAACAAAGAACTCGGCTTGAAGTCTCAATTGGCGAATGGTCGGGTTCAACTGAATGCCGTTCTTTATCAAATGAATTGGGCCGACATGCAGCTTGAGGTGATTGATCCTAGCAATGGCTTGAGTGCCTATGGCGGAGACGGCAATGTGCCCTTTCAAGTTGTTGTCGGTAACGTTGGCGATGCCGTGGTTAAAGGTTGGGACTTCGATCTAAAAGCCCTGTTAGGCGAGAACGTCGAAATCGGTTTCAACATGACCAAAATCACCCAAGCCTATGTCGAGGGGCAAGCCTTTTATGATGAACCGCGGGTACCAGGTGGGCAAATCCCATCGGGCCTAGAGCCGCGCTCCTCACTGCCTTTATTTGCGGATAAGTCCTGGTCAGCCTACGTCGATCTCTCGGGCTTTGACTTGCTCGGTGCCAGTGGCAATCTGCGGCTTCAGCACAATAATGTGGGCGAGTCTTATAATCAGCTCACAGGCGGGTTTCCGTCTTATAAATTGAGTCAAGGCGACTATCACGTAACAGACGCCATCTTCAGCCTTGAAACCGACGGCTGGAGCGCCCGAATTTACGTCAATAACATTGCCGATTCCCGCGGAATTTCCTACGAGGACACGCAAGATTTTGATCAGATTTGGGGGGGGAATAGCTCGAGCGTAATCCGCCCAAGAAACTTCGGTGTTTCTTTTAGAAAGTACTTTTAAAGAAAGCACCTGAACAGTCCAGGCATAAAAAAGCACGCTTAAGCGTGCTTTTTTATGCCTGATTCAGATCCTCCATCGAAACAGCTGATTTTCAAATCAGGATTCCATGCGGATGCCCTAAAACGGCCAAACCTCCAAGCCGTGAATCGCATTTCGGATATCCATGGTCAAGTTAACGCCAGTCAATCGGCGGTCAGCTTGCACATCAAAAACAGTAATCGTTGAGGGCGAACTTCCCACCGCAACGCATTGATCATCAATCACACAGAGCCCACGAGCAAAGCCCTGCCGCGCCACTTTACTGCTATCAACGCCCGCATAATCTAATTCCGCCTCGGGATACAGGATGATCTTTTGAGCAAAGGATTGACCCAAACGATCCACAGCGCGCACCACATTGCTCGCCGTATCATTAAACAAAACCCCGCCTTTAAACGGTTGCGCATTGTGGCAGCCCGTTGGCAAGCTACAAACCATTGCAACCTGCATTTCGGCATTGACCCGCAACAACGCGCCGGTATTCAGACCGCTAAAGAAAATGCCGGCATCGGAGACCGAAACCATATTGATATGATAATTGTTGGCAAAGGGCGGCCCACCCCGCGCGTTCGGGTCAAAGCGCTGCCCGATCCAATCCTGGCCATTTTTACTAATGTACAAACCCCATATGAACGCTCGAGTATTGAGATTAAAAACGAGCAGTGAGTCATAACCAGTGGACGTTAGGAATAATAGATGATCCTTGCGACTGATCTCATGACAATGTTTTAAGTATTCATTGCGATAGGATGCAATCAGCTGAAAATCGGGTGAATAGCAAAAGAGCTCATCACTGGCGGCGATCCAAACCGCATCCGCTGTGAATTCAATCCCTCGTAAGCCCCGATCCCAACCTCGTCCAGCGAAGTCGATCTCACCACTATTCCAGTCGATAACCTGATCAACCTGCTGCGCGCCAAAGTCCACAAGATAAACACCGCCGTGGCTCTGTCCCTTTTGACTGCCCCGAACCACGGACGTTGCAATGAGCTTTGGTAAGCGCACGGTCACGACCCCGGTACCCACTGATCCTCGGCCGGCAACACTGGCGAGAGCACCTGGCGCAATTCGTCCAAATGCGGACCAAAACGTTTCCAGGTTGCAACAGAGCCCTGATAGATTGGTTGACGGACCTGCTCAGAACTGGCGGTGCGAACTGCCCGCTTCGTTTCATGAAAATTGACACAATTGTCTTCGAATTCAAGACCACAAAAATCGAGAATTCGACGGACCTGGGTCTCAAGATCGGCAACAACCGACTCGTATTGCACATGCAGTACCTGGCCCGGCAGCACATCATCCCAATGCGTCATCAACTGCTCATACTCTAAATAGAATTCGCCCAGTTCAAACAGGTCATAGGTGAAGGTCTGCCCTTTCGCAAAGTGCTGCTTGAAACAGCCGATGCAACTGTCCATCGGATGTCGACGGGCATCGATAATTTTTGCGTTCGGCAGTATGGCCTTTATAAAGCCAACATAGGCGAAGTTGTTCGGCATCTTGTCGGTAAAAAACGGCGCTTGCCCTCTGTGCCTTTGCGTTTGGGCAAGGTATTGTTCGCCAAAGGCCGTTAATGCGTCAGGAGCAAGCTCCGGCATCGACAGCGGAAAGGACCTTCCGGAACGTTTATCGGTAATCGATTGCGCAATCATACTGATATCGGGTAGTTCACTCGTGCCATCAACCAAACTGTGGCTGGCGAGGATTTGCTCAAGGAGCGTCGAGCCCGATCTTGGCAGACCCAATATAAATATTGGGTCCGGTCGCTGGCATCCTGCTGCTGCGACCGCTTGCTGGTCAAAAAACGCATGCCCAAACGCTTCTTTCATTTTTTGGTGGGCAATTTCAGTTTGTACCGGATCATAGGCAATACTGTTGCGATGAGTCTTGTTTGCCAGCGCGTAGTAATGAAAAGACTGATCAAAGTCCTTCTTGTCCTCATAAGCCTTGCCTAAAGTGAACGCGAAGTGGACTTGGCAGTCATTGGGTAACCCGGCGCTTTCCAATCGAGACGCCATGTCCGCAATCTCCGCATCATTAAATTGAAACGTCTTTAGATTTGCCAAACTGTAGTAGGTCTCCCCAAAATTCGGTCTAAGCGCAATCGCCCGCCGGTAGGCTGCTATCCCCCCCGCTTGATCGCCCACGGTTTTAAGGACATGCCCCAAGCCGATATGCGCGCCGGTAAGATTAGAATCGAACGCGACGGCTTTCTGATAGGATTCTATTGCACGCTCAGGCTGCGCTGCCATTGCGAGCGCAGCGCCTAAAAAGTAGTGTGTTACGGGATTATTCTGATCGAGCGTCACGGCATGCTCGAGGGCGACAACCGCCTCTTCGTAGCGGTTCAGCTCTTTTAGCACTGAGCTTAAGTCATGCCAGGCAGCAACAAACCTGGGCGCAATCTCCGTGATTTTCAACAGCAACTGTTCCGCATCGTCAAAACAATGCGCGTTAATCGCAATCCGTGCCAATAAGAGCGCCGCATTAACATCCATGGGGTTGTCTTGGAGGATCTCTTGCGCAAGTTGCTCGGCGGCGCGAAATTTACCTTCGGCAAACAGTCGCGAAGCCTGTTCTAACTTTGCTTGGGTTGGCGACAAAGCAGACGCCTTTGCCAAGGCCCTTTGAGCCGACTCTGATCGGCCAAGAGCGGACAGCGCCCCACCGAGCTTCGTAAAAATCGCTGGATTATTCGGCATCAACTCGGCCGCCTTCTCAAGCAAGGGGAGCGCCGCTGCGTGCTGGCCCTGATTGAGTAGCACCGTCCCCAGATCCTCATGAGCACGCGCATGACCCGGGGCCACCCGTATGGCGTGGCGCAAGCATTCCTCAGCTTCCCGCCATTCATTGCGCTCCGCCAAGATGGTGCCGAGGAGCGCCATAAAATTAACGTCTCCCGGGTCTCGCTGGATCGACTCACGGCACACGGATTCTGCCTCTGCTCGGGCACCACTTTTGAGTAACGAGATGACCCGTTCAAAAACCTGACGGGGATTTTTTTGATCAGACATTGACGTTCTCTTTTCAACCAATGGTACAACCCAAGCCTCTGAGCTTAAGCCAGAGTTTGCCATATTCAAGACCCGCCGGCACATTCTCAACAGCTTGCCTCAAACACCTGGTAATTCTAAAGTACTTAGAGCAACTGATGGACGCGAGCCTTTCCGGCCGACCTGACTTCAAGGACAAGCGATGACAACAACAAACCCTTTTGACGATACGCGATCACTGCTGGTCAGTCTTTACATGACGCTAGTGGGTTACGGCGTCTTAGTCGGTATCCCGGTGATCAGCAGCGCTTGGGTCACGCTCCTTGGATTCTCAGAAGTCGAAGTCGGCCGAGTTGCCGGCGCAGACTTGGGCGGGCTATCCGCCGGCGCCGTGTTTACCGCCGTCATTATTGCGCGCATGAATCGTCGTCTGCTCATCGTGCTCGGGATCAGTATCGCGGTACTGGCTAATGGTCTATGCATCCTCTTTGTCGATTATGACCAAGTGCTCTGGCTACGGTTACTGGCGGGTTTCGGTAGCGGCATTTATACGGCGACCGCGGTAGCTGCCTTGGGCGCCCGCTCAAATCCGGCCTTCGCCTACAACATGATGCTGTTTGCGTTCGCTTTTTCGCAAGCCCTTGAAATGCAGGTGTTGCCGCTGCTCAGCATGAACGGAATTTATCTGACTTTTATTGGCTGCTTCCTCGTTACCCTCGGATTTTTGAACTGGATACCGGCCTACGCCAACCCAGCGCCCATAGAAATCCTACAACCTGATGGCGGTCAGGACCTTGTTAAACCATTGGCTGCTTATTTACCCTGGCTCGGCCTAACCGCAATTTTTGTAACCTATATCAACATTGGTGCTTATTGGACCTACATCGAATTGGCTGCACTCAGTGCAGAAGTCGACCCGGTCTGGATTAATAAGGTTTTGGTGTGGGCCTCCTTCTGCTCCATTATTGGCTGCCTGTTCGCGACCCTGCTCAGCAATCGGTTTGGCTTGGGCCGCCCTCTGTTGGTCACCCTCGTTCTGATGGCCGTGATTGTTGGGATGCTGGCGAATGGCATTACTGATACCAAATTACTGGTGAGCGTCTTTACCTTCAATCTGCTGTGGATCTTTATCGATGTCTATCAAATGTCAACGGTTGCAAGCGTTGATACCACCGGCAAGTTTGCAGCGCTCATGCCCGGCGCTCAGGGTCTGGGGCAAATTGTGGGACCCAATTTAGCCGCGAGTTTACTGGGCGAAGACTTGGGGTATCAGGCAGTGTTTATGATGTGTTCAGGCGCTGCTTTACTCGGCATGTTGATCTATGCGGGTTTGTACCTACGGCTTCGATCAACCCCGCAATTCAGTACGCCCGTGACCTAACTCGGCCTGTGATAACGCCCTACGACGCCGCGTTCGCTTGATTTGTTCCGCAGGCATTGCCTCATTGCACTGGCTTGACCACCTTGCCGGACATCATCACAAAGCTTGGTGCTTCGAGCACAGAAATATCCTCAAGGGGATTACCCGGCACTGCGATGAGGTCTGCAAATAAACCGCTTTGAATCCGACCCACTCGATCCGACCACTGCAACAGGTCCGCTGAAACGCTGGTGCCGGCTTGAATTGCCGCCATCGGGCTTAATCCGGCTTCGATGAGCGCGGCAAACTCGCGAGCATAGGCCTCGGGTTCAATGTTGTAGCCGCCAAGATCCACCCCCACCACCACTTTCACGCCAGCAGCATGCGCGCGGCCTATTTTTGCAAGCCACTCATCTCGATAACTTAAATAGGCATCGTCATTCTTTTCTTGGGCGAGCAACTTATCCGTGCCGGCGTAGTAGTCGCCTACGTAAATGGTGGGGACATAAAACGTGCCGTGCTCAACCATCAATCGAATTGATTCGTCGTTGAGATAAGTACCATGCTCAATGGACCGAACGCCAGCTCGGATCGCTTGATTGATCCCGTCGGTCGCGTGGGCATGGGCGGCAACGGGTACATTGTGTCGAGCCGCCTCAGCGACAGCCTCAGCGAGCTCATCAGGGCTAAAGGCAACATTGCGCGGATCATCGCCGACGGAATGAAAGGCGCCCGTCACCAGCAGCTTAATCCAATCCGAGCCATACTTAATTTCATTACGAATGGCTTTACGGATTTCAATAGGACCATCCGCTATCAGTCCATCCGCAATCAGCGTTTGTTCTGGCGAACCATAGTTGATATCGCCGCCGCCCCCGGTGATGGAAATATAGTGCGCGGCGCCGGTAATTCTAGGTCCCACAAAAACCCCTTCGGAAAACACGCGCTGCAGATCTTGATTGCCGTAGAACACGTCTCCATCGCCCATCACCCGAATCGTTGTCCAGCCATGGGCAAGCCAGCGCTGCATCGCAGCAAGGCCTAAAAGCGCTTTATAGGCAGAGGACGCGGTGAGATGCGCGGTCTGATAGTTATCGTCATATAAAAGCGGATGCTCATGCGCATTGATCATGCCGGGCATGAGCGTCATTCCCTGCAAATCAACGTGTTCATAGTCGGCAGGAATGTCACCTTTGGCCACCAGCCCAACAATGCGCGCGTCCTCGACCAAGACGGCAATATCACCCTGCGCAGTCTCCTGAACCCCATCAATCACCTGATCCGGCACTAAGGCATAGCGCTCAGCATGACTGACCAAATGGCATCCCAAAAGGGCGAGGCCCACAAACGCATTCACAACCAATCGATTCATAGTACCCTTCTTCCTGTGACCCAATTAAGTCGATTTTCAACTCATAGTAGCAGCCTCAGCAGGCTCCCCTAAAGCCGATTCATCCCACTACTATTCTGTGGCACACTAGGCCCAAACGAAAGCATTGAGACGTATGGACATTGGCGTGCCTCTAAAGGAACTCGGCTCCTATGATATTGAGCCCCTCAAAGCATTGATTCTGGCCCAACCGGAAGATGCCTGGTGGGGCAATCAATATCGGCAATTAGAATACGAAGTGCATGAGCACACCCAGTCAATCGTGATGGTTTTTACCGACGGCTCGGGTTGGCCGAACATCGAGGTCAAGCAAGAATCTGGCTGGGATCTCTTTAAATCCGCCGCCCTACCCCTCATGCATCAAATCCTTGAGGATCACTATCCACCGGGCGGCACGATCATTCGAGCCATGGCCGCGCGGTTGCAGGCTGGCGGCATTATCAAACCGCATCATGACGGGCATCCCTCTTTTCATCATGGTCACCGAATTCATATCCCCATATACAGCAATCCAAGAGTGCGCTTTATGATTGATGGCCGCCCCTATGCGTTCGAGGTCGGGAAAGTGTACGAAATCAATAACCAGAAGCGTCATAGCGTCATGAACAAAGGCACAGAGGGTCGCGTTAACTTTATTTTCGACTATATCCCGCCAGCTCAGATCGCACGCTGAGCGCACTGAGCTGACAAGGTGCTCAGCCGGCTTACTGAATGCCGCATACCTCAGGCTTTAATCGATGGGAAAACCCCTTCAAGGAACGTCCGAGCCACCCGCTTGGCTTTGGCCCGGGTCATTTTTTGCGGCGCTAACAAGATATTCAGCCAAAGGCCATCAATGAGCGCAATGTAGCCATCGGTCACAGCGCCAACATCGACCAAAGCCTCCTGCATCGCACCCAGTTGCGTAAACAGCGCTCGGACCGATCGGGCGGCTCGAGCGTCGGAGTCGGCGCAAATCTTTTGGTAAGTTGGGCGAGACGTCGCCTCCCCATAAAAAGCAAACCACACCGCCATCTTGGTCGCCTCGGTCACCGAACGACTAAATTGAAACTGTACCAAAGCCGCCAGTTGTTCTGCGGCGGATGAAAAAGTCGCTGCATCCAAAATCTCAGCTTGCCCCCGATTATATTCATCCGTGACAAATCGCAAGGTTTCGATCAGCAGGTTTTCTTTGCGTTCAAAGTGCAGATTTGCAATACCGCGACTAAGGCCCGCTTCCTTGGTAACTTGCGCCATCGTGACCGAGGATAAACCCACCTTCGAGATACAGCGCATGGTGGCAAGGATTAATTGCTGGCGTCGAACAGCACGCGGCAGAATAACCCGTTTTTTCCCTGCAACACTGTCGATTGTTTTCGTTTGCATACAGAACACCAAGCCAGGACAACCATTGACGACTTCTAATCTAATTCAGAGCTGATATTAGAACAAGTCGGGAATGAACCCACGTTCATTCTCAGCTTGTTCTAACGCTACCAACGTGGCATCCTTTTACCTTTAAACACCGCCTCATCGACTCAGGAGACGCTATTGAATAACTATGATGCGATTGTCATTGGCGCCGGTCACAATGGCCTGACCAATGCCGCCTATTTGGCCAAAGCCGGACTCAAAGTTGCTGTTTTAGAACGCAATCCCTACATTGGCGGCGCCACCGTGAGTCGAGAACTCCATAAGGGTTGGTATTACTCCAACTGTTCCTACGTCTGCAGCTTGCTTCGCCCAGAGATCGCGCGTGATTTAGAACTCCCGCGGCACGGTCTGCAGGTCGTGCCTTTTGGCGGTGGCGCGACTTTTATGCGTAATGGTGATCACCTCGGCAACTACCACGATCACGATCGTCATTACCGAGAAATGGCCCGGCACTCCAAACGCGATGCCAATGCTTATGAACGCTATACGGCCGATGTCACAAAGCAAACGCGGCTCATCCGCCCCTTTTTAATGCGAACGCCGCCGGACCCTACTTCCATGAAACCCCGGGACTTATCGGACCTCTTAGATTTCGCGAAGGCGTTTTTAAACATGGGAGAAGCCGGCCTTGCGGACACTATTGCCTTTTGGACCAAAAGTGTTGGCGACTACCTTGGTGAGTATTTTGAAACCGATGTAATTAAAGCCCACATGGCGGGCAGTGGCATTATCGGCACCGCCCTCGGCGTCTACTCCCCTGGCACCGCCTACGTGCTCCTGCATCACTACATGGGCGATGTGGACGGCAACGTTGGATCCTGGGGTTTTGCACGGGGCGGTATGGGCGCTGTCGCGGACGCCATTGCGAAAGCCTTCAAATCCTATGGCGGTGAGATCATCTGCGATGCGGATGTCGATCAAATTATGGTGCGGGGCGGTAAAACGACCGGCGTCGCCCTCCGCAATGGCGACGAATATCTCGCGCCGATTGTGGTTTCGAACCTGGATCCAAAGCGCACGTTTCTCGACATCATGGATGCCAAGGACCTGCCTGCTGCCGTCGTCAAAAAAGCCGAAAACTTCAAGATACGCGGCTCCTCCGGAAAATTAAACATTGCGCTAGACGGACTGCCGATTTTCAACGGTCTGGATGCTAAAAACCCGATGATGGCAGGCGACCTGCACTTTACTGACTCATTGGAGCGACAAGAACGTGCCTACGATGATTGGAAAAGCGAAACCTGGTCGAAAGACCCTTACCTCGACATGATGATCCCATCGCTCACTGATCCCACCATGGCGCCTCCTGGCAAGCATATGATGTCCGTGTTTGTTCAATACGCACCGCCAAAGATAGATGGCCGCGACTGGACCGCAGAAGACAAAGCCGGTTTTCAGAAAACGGTGATTGATCAGATCTCAACCTATAGCCCGAACTTTAAAGATTTGATTCTGCACTGCGAAACACGATCACCTCAAGACATCGAAGCCGAAGTGGGATTGACGGAAGGCAACATCTTCCAAGGGGAGTTAACCTTTGATCAGCTGCTCTTTAACCGTCCCTTTCCAGGCTACGCGCAATACCGCGGCCCTGTCACCGGCATGTATATGTGCGGCTCTGGGACTCACCCTGGCGGCGGCGTAATGTCTGCCCCTGGCGCGAACGCGGCAAGAGAAATCCTGCGCGACTTGAACAAACCCAATACTGTCCCGGGAGGCTACGCCGATGACTGATTTCGACGCCATCATAATAGGGGCCGGTCACAACGGCCTGGTTTGCGCCGGCTATCTCGCCAAAGCGGGTAAAAAAGTCTTGGTGCTTGAGTCCCGTGCGGTGCCCGGGGGCTGTGCCGCTACCCACGAATTCGCACCCGGATTCAACGTTTCAAGCTGCGCCCAATGGCTGTACCAGCTCAGTCCAAAAGTTGTTTCCGACTTAAAATTGCCGCAACACGGTTTGGTCTATGCGGCCGAAAGCCTCGCCACCATCGCGCTCGATGACGCTGGTGATCACTTGCGTTTACAGGGTGATTCGGCGTCAGGGGGCGGGGTCTCTATCGAAGATCAAAAGGCGTACGCACTGTTTCGGAAGAAAATGCGCAAGTACGCAAAATTGATGAAAACGGCCTATGACACACGCCCTCCGAAACTGGTTGAGCATGACCTACACGACAAGATGACTTTCGCCAAGCTTGGCCTCGGCATGAAACTACTGGGCAAAGACGACATGAGCGACCTGATGCGTCTGATCTTGATCAACATTTTTGACGTTATGAAGGAAACCTTTCAGTCGCCTAAGCTGCAAGCGGCCCTCGCGCTGGATGCGGTGATCGGAACCCCCATGGGGCCGCGATCCCCCAACACGGTTTTTACCTATCTGCATCGGTTCATGGGCGAAGTGCTCGGTTTTGAGGGAGCAACCCAAGTCAAAGGAGGCATGGGAACGTTGGGCGTCGCCTTGAGCAATGCTGCTACCGACCTCGGCGCGGTGGTGCGCTACGACACCTCGGTTGCGAGCATCGATAAAACCCATGATCGGGTCACCGGCGTCACGTTAACGTCAGGCGAGCAATTAACGGCCAAACTCATCGTGTCCAGCGCAGATCCCAAGACAACCTTCAAATCCTTGTTGGGTTATCAACATATGGAGACGGGCCTGGCGCGTCGAATCGAGCAAATTCGCTTCAAAAGCGGCACGGTGAAAGTTCACCTCGCCCTTTCCGGCCTTCCCACCTTTACCGGGCTCGATCCAAGCGCACTCGGTCAGCGCCTGGTCATTGCACCCAGCCTGAACGCCTTGGAGTCGGCGTTTAACCCTTTGAAGTATGATGAAAGCTCTGAGCGGCCGGTAATGGATATCAGTATTCCAACGATTCACGACCCAAGTCTTGCGCCAAATGGGCAACATGTTTTATCCGCCATCGTGCAGTACGCCCCGCTCAATCCCAAAGGCGGCTGGGAGGCCCTACGCGCGCCCTTTATGACCGCGGTGATTGCGGAACTCACGCGTTACGCGCCAGACATCGCGTCACTGATCACGGCTCAAGAATTGCTGACCCCCGCTGACCTTGCAGACACCTTCGGCATGACCGGCGGCAATTGGCATCACGGAGAACTCACTATGGATCAGGTGCTGATGACGCGTCCAGCAACCGGAATAAGTCAATACCAAACCGGCATTGATGGTCTTTACCTGTGCGGCGCGGGCAGTCATCCTGGCGGCGGCCTGATGGGCTTGGCCGGAAAGAATTCAGCTCAGGAAATTATTCGACAGGGAGAACTGGCATGAACCTACCCTCGCGCGCCACAATGCTTTTAGAAACCCCGTTCCACTCACGGGTTGCCGAACGCTGTGAGATCAATGACTGGGGCAATTGGATGGGCTACACAACCCCCAACGCCTTCTTCGATGTTGAGCTCGAGTACTTTTCAATTCGCAGTACCACCGGCGTGTTTGATCTCTCTCCCATGAACAAGTATCGGATTCAAGGACCCGATGCTGAGGCCTATCTCAACCGAATGGCCACCCGCAATATTTCCAAAATCGGTATTAACCGAGTGGGTTACACCGTTTGGTGTAACGATGCGGGAATGGTGATGGATGATGGCACCATTTTTAGACTGGGCGAATCCGACTACCGTTTGTGCTCTTACCAGCGCGCCATCGACTGGCTGCTTTGGTGCGCCATGGGCTTTGATGTCACCATTACCGATGAAACCGAAGACCTAGCAGCGCTGGCTGTTCAAGGCCCAACCTCTTGCACATCGCTCACCGAAATGGGGTTGACCGATCTCAATACGCTCAAACCGTTTGGGATGCGCACTTACGATTTTGAAGGTGAGAAACTCATGGTCAGTCGCACGGGGTTTACGGGCGATCTTGGTTATGAGGTTTGGGTTTCTCCGGAGAAAGCCGAAACCCTTTGGGATCAGCTTTTTGATGCGGGCAAGGAATATCTGATCAAACCGTTTGGCTCCTATGCCTTGGACATCGCCCGCATCGAAACCGGATTTATCCAAGCTGGCGTTGACTTTGTGCCAGCTGAAGAGATGGTTCGCCCCGGCCGCGCGCGCAGCCCCTTTGAGCTCGGACTGAGTTGGTTAGTCGACCTTGAAAAACCCCTCTTTAACGGCAGAACTGCCCTGCTCAAAGAAAAGGCCAATGGCTCACGGTATCGGTTTGCCATCTTAAATGTTGACGGCAATAAGCCCGCCGAGCACTCTTTTATTATGAAGGGCGATCGCCAGATTGGTACGGTCACCTCAGCAGCTTGGTGCCCAACAGCAAAATCAAATATTGCCTTTGCCCAGCTCGAAATGCCCGAAGGGGCGATTGGATCGGAATACGTGGCTGAGATTTACTATCAGCGCGAACTTCATTGGACGCGTCTACTCGCGCCCTGCAAGGTGATTGACGGCCCCATTTTCAATCCGAAGCGACGTCGAAAAACACCGGCCATTCCGCATTAGACTAATCGAGCAGACCCTGAACCAACGAACTCCGGGAGGAGCCTTAGAGTGACTTTGATTGCGACGGATGTTGATGACTCAATCGAAAAATTACGCAGCAAGCTGGCGGCTGAACTGACCCGCCCTAACCATGCGATGGATCCTTACTTTTATCGATCGCACTTGGTGCATGACCGAGAACTCGAACATCTGATTTTTAAAAGCTGGATCTATGCCCTGCATGCGAGCGAAATCCCAAATAAAGGGGATTATCAGCTACTCGAGATTGGCGAAGACTCCATCATCATCGCTCGAGATCATCAGGGCGAACTCCATGGCATGCATAATATTTGTCGGCATCGGGGTGCCGCGGTCTGCGAAGCCCCTTGCGGCAATCGAAGCACGTTTGTTTGCCCCTATCATGGCTGGGTTTATAATTTAGACGGCTCGATGCGCGCGGCTCGAGAGATGCACGTGTCGACTGATTTTAACGCCCAGGATCATGGCTTGAAGAAGATTCAGCTGGTGAACTACATGGGCCTGGTCTTCATCAACTGTGATCCCAATGCAGCTGACTTTTTAGGTCCTTTATCGAACTTGGACAAGCCCCTCGGCGCCTACCAACTCGACGCTGCGAAGGTCGCTCACAAGAAGACTTATCATATTCCCGCCAATTGGAAGCTGGTGCTTGAGAATTACCTTGAGTGCTATCACTGCGCAACCTCCCACCGAGCCTACGCAAAAATGCACACTTTGAAAGATTTAGAGGAAAAGGTAGCGCCTGTCGTCACGGCGATGCTCGCTCGCAGCGATGCCGTGACCGGCGTCGAAGGTATGAGCGCAAGCTATCGGAAAATCTATCTTGATGCCGAAGGATTCGGTGCCTGCAGCTACACCAGTCGATATGGCTTGTTTGATGGGTACCTGACCGGTAGCCGAGACGGCCAACCGGTGGCGCCCCTCATGGGTAAAATCAAGGGTTATGATGGCGGCGCTGGCGACTATCAGATGGGGCCACTCACCTTCATGCTGAATTACCCCGATCACTGCGTTTTGTACCGTTTCCTACCTAAGACCCTCACCACGACCGATGTCGAGATCGTTTGGTATGTCAATGGGGATGCGCAGGCCGGTGTTGATTATGAAGTCGAAGACCTAATCTGGTTATGGGACCATACGACGCAAGAAGATGAGTACATCATTTTGCGAAACAGCAAAGGCGTGAACTCGCGTTTTTTCGAACCCGGTCCGTACCACCCTGAATTTGAGGCAACGCTACAGGATTTCGTCCATTGGTACCTGCAGACGCTTAGACAAAGTTTGCCGGATCACGCTGCCTCGTAATCAATTGGGCGCGCCATATCCATTGATGCCGGTCCCCGAGGACAACTCGATTGCTGTATGATTCCAAGCCGTCGCGCGAATATTCCGATCACTCGTTCCTATGCGCCAGCGCTCGATACAAACCTGTCGCTGATCTTTACCCACCTGGCTTCGACAAAGCAATTGCGCCCTGCCACCTGCCTCATAGATCGTAACTGGGCGGGTTGGCGACAACGCATCCTTGCGTCCTATGCTCGCAAGCAGCGCTAAAGGTTCCGACCAACAAGCCCGTTTTTCAACACATTGCAGTAGGATCTGCGCCCCATTCAGGGTCACGATTTGGTTTTGACGCAGACAGGCAACTGGCGCGTCATAAGCCACCAGCGCAGCACCACATTCAAATCCAGCGCGTTCAAGTTTCTTAATTTGCTGCTCTGGCGCGAATGAAACCCGAATATCTAAAGCCAGCGCACCAGTGCTTGCGCCAAACTGGAGCAAGATAACACCGATCAGTTTCGTCAAAAGGTTAAATTTGTACATTACTGCTCTTCTTATACCGTTTTAAAACAGTTACTGACTTTACAGCATCGGGCAACGCTTTGACTTTCAGATAGCCTAGTCCTGAGTCGAATAACGCCAACAAAAAATGCTAGAAATTGAAATCCCGCAGACTATGCAGGCTATTATTATCGATTTAATAAATAAAAGAAGAGAATTAGGCCTATAAAATGTTAAATTCGCGCAATTAATTTTCACGATTAACTAATTAGCGCAAGTTAGGCGCTATATACGTGCTTTTAGACCTAATCTCAAAAAGAGGCAGAATGACTTCACTTTGCGCGAATTTAACAGTCATTGATCCGCTACTCACCCAAGACGCCCCTAAAAGCGCCCTGCTAGGTCGGTCGGAACCGCATGCACTCAGAGCATCATCCATCGCTGTGATTCGGCGTAGCAGCCGCAACAGGCCCTGCATCAGGCGACGGTTAAACCCAAAAAACCTGAGCGCCGCCAATCAACGCAACAGACATCAAAACTTGCTTTGTGCTGGCGGACGACACTGGCGCGCAGGTTAAGCCGTAACCTCATCATGATTAGTGCCGTCCTCGATCGCGGTGCGCCACTGCTTGAGATTCCACTCGATCGCCCAGAAACCACCGATCCACAATGCTTGATCAAAGGCGTAAAGGTAGTGCCCTGTGGCCAGCCAAAAGAGGCCATCGATGATCAGCACGCCGTAGCCAAATCGAGCGATGCTTGCGAGGAACACCCACCGGCCTTCGATCACTGCGGCATTTTGAAGTCGTACGGACAGCTCGATCGCACAAACGACTAAGAGCCACAGGAGTGCATCTTGCAAATCGATCCAGGTATGCCAGCCCGCCATTTGATAGCCTGACGCATCCGTTACGACGTTGGTTTCTAAATAGAAGAGCCCTTCGTCAGAGGTCAACGCCTGACAGTTGTCAGGGGTGATGAGCTGGTACGCGAGATTCTGACTGAAGAAAACGTCTTGATCTGCCAAAGTGCATGGCGACACCATTTCCGGCTCAGGATCAATCTCTAAATAACTTTGCGTAGCACTCAGATTGCTCACAATGGTGTGCGCCAGTAGCACGTAACACAGCCCTCGGAGTCCTTGAAGACTGAACCGCACCCAGCGCACCGACAACGCCTGATAAGACAACCAATAGGTTTCAAGCTCAAAGGCCAACAGCAAGCCAATCCAGCCCAATTCATCGATGGTGGTAACAAAAACGCCCGTCCAAGCCAGCAGTGGGCTCTCTGCGGTGAGCATTAAGCTGGCTTGTTGCGCCTCTTCGAGAAAATACTGGACAAAATTTAGGAGCAGTACCGCAAAGATCAAATACTTAAGGGTTTGACCCTTCATCAACGTCTCAAGGATCTGCCCTGCGTTTCCGCGCCCCTCGAGTCGTGTCATCGTTGCTCCGCTGTTATCAAGGGCTTATCCTGTATCCGATCAGAGACTTATTTCGTATCCGAGCCATAGGCTGTTTGCAGTTTAACGCAACCCATCCCATGCATTTTGTGCTGCGCCGTGTTGCCGAATCGATTACTGAAGAAGCGGGCTTACAATTGCCTTTAGGGCGGACCACCGCGAGCAAGCTACTGCCGCTTTCTGTGATTCTAACCAGCAGGCGTTTTACGCAGCACCCACGCCTTTTCCCGTCGTGACGTAAACATCGCACACTGAACGAGACCTGTAAAACCCTATCCTTACGCGCACTCAGGCGCGATGGCAGGGGCTACCACGGATTCAACCAACGCAACACCCGCCGAGCGCCATGATCTACTCTTCCTATTTTTTTGAACCGGCTCTTTTTGAGCAACAGCCTCAATCAGATCCAGCGATGGCGATGATTGGCGCGCATCTATTAATTGTCGGGCATCAAAGCTTATCGATTTGCAGTGCGGTCAATCAGCGCAAATCAATTGGCGGTTTGCTGATCCATCGGCTATGTCAATTCGTTGACAAAACCCTGATTGACAGCGGGTCATCCCAGCCGCAAAGTAACCCCAAACAGCTTCCAAAAGGAACATTATGAACGCGCCCATTCTCGCCCCTGCTGCGGTTTTAATTCTTTGGTCATTGATCATGCTAGCTTGGATGGCAGCCACCCGGCTTCCCGCCCTTCCCAAAGCGGGCCTTGACCTGTCAGGCGCCGGCGGGCGCGGCCAAGATATTGACCCGCAGTTGCCACCAAACGTTGCCTGGAAGTCCCATAACTACGCACATCTTATGGAACAACCGACCTTGTTTTATGCGGTCGTGATCTTACTGACGCTAGCAGGGCAAGGCGATGGCCTAAATGCTCAGCTTGCTTGGGCCTACGTTGGCCTCAGAATCATCCATAGCCTTTGGCAAGCTTTGGTGAACACCATACCGGTTAGGTTTGGCTTGTTTATTTTGTCGTCAATCTGTCTGCTTGCCCTGAGTATCCACTTGGTGATGGCGACCCTGTTATAACCGTTGGCACAAAACCCGAATCTAGAGGCTACGCCAACAGCCTGCCGCGCATCAGCCTACCAGAATATCAAGACGTGAATTCAGGCATTCTGGCGCCGGTCCAGCTCAGCTCGAATCGAGGCGTGAACGGCTTGGGTGATTTTGTAACGCGTGACCAAAGCGATCGGGATCAAGTACAGCAGCGGCAATAAAAC
>ENA-OQVM01000350-OQVM01000350.1-marine-metagenome-genome-assembly--contig:-NODE-350-length-74859-cov-5.363189_pt1 | contig 74859 bp, 65 predicted proteins | sample MGYA00237776_ERZ505498 | MGnify/ENA primary metagenome ERZ505498 (study PRJEB26159, sample SAMN06265151) | marine metagenome | isolation source: Helgoland LTER site | place: Germany:Helgoland, sampling... | reverse complement strand
GATGGTGACATTAGAACTAAGTTTAATGGGAAGGCTGAATCTGTGATGAGGGATGATATATTAGATAAAAGTAATCTTGAATGATACACGCTCTGTTAGTCTATTTGTCGTGCTATACCCCTCGTTGAGAATATCGTAATCCAGAATCCTATTTTACATAATAAGGTTTATAAACTAAAACCCTCTGGGAACCCCCGTAAAATGGTGTTTTTGTTAGAGTTTGGGACTTGTTTTAACCCTAAAACCCCGTTACGAATGTCGTAATCGGGGCTTTTTTGAGGATTATTCAGCGTTTTGCTGTTTTTGATGCGTTTTTTATAGTCGGCTTATGCGGCTGTTTTTGCATTATCCTTAACATTTTGAGGTTGGCGCATCTCATTGCTAAACTCCTTAGAAGGGTAAACCACCATCTTTGCTGTCCTCCTCTATCCTTTCTAAGAACGGTTTAAACACCAATAATTTGATGTTTTGGTTTATGGTTATCATAAATAAAAATAACTTTCAAATTAAAAGGAATTAATTGTTATATTACTAATTCACCCTTTGCCTCTTGTTTTTACAATAGTGCATTTTAGGAAAAAATAGGGTGAAATCTACCAATTTAGCCTGCTAATCAAGCCAAAATTAATAAAGATGCTTATGTTTATTAAAATGCAAGTTTTTATAAAAAAAACACTTTGTCTTTTTTGTGTTATCATAATTTCAGCTTGTTTTAGAGATGAGCCCGTAAATAATGAAAGCTCAGGTGTCCCCGCGAATTATTCATATTTCTGTACCGTAATCGTTGGAGAAGGGGGTATTGTGTCGTGTTTACCTACAGGTTTACCGAATTCAGCGTGTAAGTCTATTACAGAAAGAATGGATGGGATACCTTTTAAAGTCAATAAAGGAAGTTCAGCGATTCTTAAAGCCATACCTAATGATGGATATTTATTTTCAGGCTGGCCAAATGGGTCAGATGAATTAACGACTATTGTACACTTTGATGCTGATGTTTCCATTACCGTTTCTTTTTCCCTCATAGAAGCAGCAGATTGAATACGGAGAGCGGGCTAGAAACGATTACTAGAAGATCGTCTAAGTCGACAAACCGTTGTTGAAATTTGAATTACACGCCATCAAATTATTCATTTTAAAAAAAATTGAAATAGTTGGTTTTATCGAAATGATTTTCGTTTTTGAAGTTGGTCGTGATATCTATATATAACCTAAATGTCTCTCTTCTTCAGTTTTCTAATTATTAAATAAACTATCCCATCAAATACCAGCGTTTTATGGGTAATTTTAAAAAAATATACTCACATAAAAATTTCAAGTAACTCACAATTTTTAGAAATCAATTTAACAACCAATGTGTTTGCTGGAAGCAAGATTGTTTCGCCATAATTTAAAGTATAAAGTTCACTATTTACAAGAACCTTAATGTCATTATTTACACACATATAAATTACAAATGAATCTAATTGTGAATAATCCTTAGTTACTTCACCTTCAACTAGTATATAGTTAGTTTTAAAATGAGGAGAATGGATTAATTCATTTGATATGTTCTTTGTAGTAGCATAGTCCGTCTTATAATCATCATAACACTTGAAGTCTAAAACATTTACAGCTAAGTCATTATGTAATTCTCGTTTTTTCCCTGTCAATTTATCAATTCGATCATAATCATGAATTCTATAGGTAATGTCAGATGTTTGCTGAATTTCGGCTAATACAGCACCAGCCCCAATAGCATGAATGCGTCCTGCGGGAATATAGAATGCTTCTCCTTTATTTATTTTTTCAAAATGAACTAATTCTAAAAGAGTATGTTTTTTTATTGCCTTTTTATACTCTTCAACACTTGAATCTTTATTAAAACCAATTATAATTTCAGCACTTAAATCTGTTTCCATAATAAACCACATTTCATTTTTACCAAAAGAATTGTGATGCTTTTTGGCAAATTCATTATTGGGATGAACTTGAATCGATAAAGGTATTTTAGCGTCAATGAATTTTATTAATAAAGGAAACTGACCGTTGAATTTTTTAAATACAGAATGCCCGATAAAATCTCCTTTAAATTCATAAATTAATTCTTTTAAAGTATACCCTTTTAAAGAGCCATTTATCACTTTAGTTTCATCACCGTCTATATCTGAAATCTCCCACGATTCTCCAATGTTATTGTCTTTATAATCTTTTTTTAAATTATTTTTTAATTTATCTCCACCCCAAAGTCTGTATTTATAAATGGGTTGAAATTTTATTGGATATAATTCCATTTTATTTTATTTATAGAAGTGCTTTTTTAATCACAGAAAAAAGTAATTTGCTTTTTGCAATCAATATAATATAAAAAAACTAGCAGATAAAAGTTCAAGAAATATTTATCTTGATATAAATCTGCTAGAGTTTAACTAAACTAACTATATATGCTAATTATGTCATAAATACTATATCATAATAGTACACTTGATTTTTATTAATACCCAGTGTTTTGCGTCAAATTAGGGTTATTAACAAGCTCAAGTGCTGGAATTGGAAACAACAAGTGCTTTTCCTGAAGCGTTTGATTTGAGCTGAGAATAGTATGTCCCACAAAATTGTCAAAACCACCCGTTATGCTATTAAACGCCTTTCTAAGACGAACCATATCAAACCAGGTTTTGCGCTCATAGCACAACTCATGCCATCTTTCTTTCCAAATTAATTCTCTAAATGCATCTTTTGTAAAAGAGCTCGACGTAGTTAAGCCGGCTCTATCTCTTACTCTTTTAGAAATATACTGTAAGGGAGATAAACCAACCAAAAGGTTATATCTTTAATAAATGAACACAACTACCAAAAGACTAATTGCGCTCTGCAATCGACTTGACAAGGAGGCCGAACATTTCGACAACTTAATCGATATCCTCATCGCAGACAAAAGCAAAGAAGATATCATAAAAAAGGCAAAGAAAGAGTTAGTACGGGGTCAACTAAAAAGAAATATTGTTGTTACGCAGGAAATTGCCGAAATAACGAAAGTCAGTCCTCTTTTAGATGCCGGTGGGGCAAAAGTTTTGGCTTACCTAGAAGATGTTCTAAAAGACACCTCAAAAGTTAACGACTAAACACCTTGTACCTCATCGACAAGTTAATCTGCTGAAATTTGTTTTAAGGCTTAAGCATTAGCTTCCGAATAGAAATAAACACAAGCATCAGAAGGGTATAGCCAATAAAGAATGGAATGACATAATTCTGAAGCTGAAACACCAACATCAGCGCCATAAGCAATAACTGAAATCCAAGGCCATACAACGAAATGAGTGTCATAAACCACTTCGGAAACGGCTTGCTATATCTTGCGTCTTTGTCCATATAATACATACACTTATCAAAACAGATGTACAATACATTGTAAATAGTATAGAATAGCGTTACGCTGGATTGATTTTCGCCTTTAAACGCTTTTGGTGTGGTACTTTCAAAAATACGACTGGTCGAATCTCCTTGGACTGAATTGCGTAAAATTACATAATAGTAGTTGTACAATGTTCCTTGTAGCTGAATCCCAAAAAAAGCGAGCAGCATATAAATGACGGAAATCTCTGTGATATACCAAAAGGTGAGTAAGAAACAAAAGTTAAGCAATAGATCAGCAATTGAATCATAATAGCGCCCAACATAGGACGGTGTTTTTTTTAAACGCGCTAATTCCCCATCTGCAGCATCTAAAATAGATTTTAGGACTAAAAGAAAAGCGGCGGTAATCAAGTATCCATTTAACAAGAATCCAATGGCGACAAAGCCAGTTATAATAAACATGGTCGTTACATGAATCGCAGTTAAATCGGTGTACTGGAGTTTGCTTGCAATCCAATGGCCTGGTGTACGTCCGTAATCAGACAAGTCTAAAAATTGATACTCTTTGGGTAATTTGGCCATTTATAATAGTAAAGGAAAGCAAAAAAATTATTGCTCAAAAGTACACCGAATTTTAAGCAATAGGGCTTCGATGCTACATAAAAAGAATGTTTTTCTTCTTTGTTAGGCCAACACGATGCCGATTATTGCCAAAATAAAATAAATAGCGATGGTTTTAGCACCTTCATAATTTTTCGCAACGCGCTGTCCAAACAAAAGCACCAGCAGCGCAAGCGATCCGGTTATTAGCCCGAGTAGTCCCACAAAACTGGAGTCATTAAAAATAAAATCACCTATCCCGATTAAGCACAATACACCAGCTATTACTTCTAAAATGGTTACTGAAATCAAGGCCAAGGTAATTAATGGTGCTGGGAAGAAGGCTTTAAATAAGCCTTTTAAAAAGGAAAGATTGCCTTTATAGTCAATGATCTTATCCAATCCACTTTGAAGGAATACAATCGAAAAAAAGGCTAAAACGAAAAGAAAGGCAATGTTTTCTGGAATCATAGCCTCAAATTTAAGCTTTTAGATTTTGATGGAATCTAAAAACAAAGGTATTCTCTTAGCCTGTTCGTTTCACTAAGCTTAGGACCTTATTGTAATGGTTAATTTTCATCCCGGATACGTCCTTCTTCTTGGGTTCTATTTCGATCTTCTTTGCTCTTACCAAATTTTGAGCCAAAGCTATAAACCAACCTCAATTGAATATTTTGTCGCGATCCATTACTATCTACTGCGGCCGTTCCGTTTCCATAATCAATTGTCCCTATAAAACCTCTGTTGAGTACTTTATCTAAACCGAGGTTTACTTTCAATTGGTCGTCCAAAAAAGTTTTTCCGAAAGAAAAATCTAACTCGGCCAACCAGTCTACGTCAATTTGACCTTCAAGTGCTCCCGTACCATAGTTTCCACTCATTTCAAAATTTATCCCCCAAGGCAATTCATAACTTGCCTGAATAAACCAAAACATGTACCACTTATTTAAATCCACGTTGAACATTGAAGATTGATAATCTGTATTGACTACAATTATACCCGTGTAGCCGTCGAGCTTTTCCACAAAACTAAGCGGAGCAAATAATCTGAAGTTCCAGTTTGAATTTTCTTCCACATTAACTTCTCGCTGTCTGATTTGTGCAGTAATATTGTCTTGCTGAATTAACTCAAAGATCTCATCGTCTGTCTTACTGTAAGCTACCGTAAAAAAGGGCTGACCTTCATAGGTCAAATTGAATTGATAATTATTGGTATACGATGGGGTCAGGTTTGGGTTTCCTTGACTGGCAGAAAAAGGATCTAAAAACTCCGCAAAAGAATTCAGACTATTATACGACGGACGTTCAATTCGATAACTGTAGGACAAACTTGCACCCAATACTTTCGACAATTCTCTGCTAACTGACGCACTGGGAAAGATTTTTTTAATGGGTCTTCTTCTTACACTACTCTCTGCGGTTCCCGCTAATGTAAAAATTGATGTTCCATCTGTATTGCTGTCTTCATAACGAATTCCACCCGAAAAAGACCATTTCCCCTTGCTAGCATTTAATTTAGCATACAAAGCAAAAATAGTTTCATCAATCAAAAACTGACTACTCTCCTCTTCAATAAAATTAAACGATCCTTGACCATTATCTAGGTAGGACTGTAAATCATTATCTGTATTAACATCTGCATACCTAGAACCCAAACTTAGTTTGAAATGCTCACTAAACTTTTTTGAATAATCAAGGTTGTAGGTCTTAATGGTGTATTCGCCATTTTGGACATACCTTCTATCCGTAAAAGGGAGGGTGCTTCCGGTTAAACCGGACAACTGGTTCGTATTATCGTTTGTAAAGTTAACATAGTTAAAATCCAGGATTAGCTTCTCTGCATCGGTTTTGTATTGATAATAGGGATTAAAACTAAAATTATTTCGATCCCTGTCAAAACTGTTTTCTGAAAATAGAGTGTTCACGCTATTTTGATCAGAAACGATGGTTTTACTTGTAGCAATGCGTTCAGACTCTCTGCCATTCCATCGCCCCGCAAGTCCAATAGAATGTTTCTCATTCAAATAATAGTCTACCCCAGCCGAAAACCTCCGATTGACCGGAGCATAGGGCTCTCTCGTTTCCTGATCATAGGTCTGGTCTTCAACAGTCCGTACCAAAAACAAGTCGTCTCTCCAAGTAGGCTCCGAATAACCGATGCTTGCTTGCCAGTTCAATTTATTCTTATAACTCGCAATGGAAGCACTTGTACCGTATTCGAAACCTTGGTCCTCTCCTACCCAAGTGTTGATACTTCCATGGGTGCCTAGGCGAACATTTTTCTTTAAAATAATATCAATGATGGCTCCAGAACCCGAGGCTTGGTATTCTGCTCCAGGTTGCTCTATTAGCTCTATTTTAGCAATGTTATCAGCGGGTAAATCCCGCAACAATGTTTGAACATCCATATATTCAGTTGTCTTCCCATTGATAAGGATCCTCACCCCTCTATTTCCTGCGATTGAAATACCATTATTGGTCACTAACACACCTGGAACCTTCCGCATAACATCGCGAAGACTGGTGTTAATCATCTCAGAGTTTTCCAGATCGACCACCAATTTTTCGGCCGTTTGTCGAATAGTTGGACGCTTGCTTTTGACAACAACTTCATCCAAACCTTGCGCTTCTTCCTCTAAAACGAAATCAGCAATTTTATTTTCCAACAAGTCAAACTCTTCGGTTTTTTTCAACTTAAATCCTAAAACAGAAACTTCAATAAGATAGGTTCCCGCTTCGATATCTTCAAAAACATATTCCCCTTCATTGTTTGAAACAACTCCTTTAACAAAAGTCTCATTCCCTTTTTGTTGTAGAACTATATTGGCGAATGGTATTGCTGATTCAAAATCATCTGTAATTTTTCCACGAATAGAGTATTGTGCTTTGACTGAAAAAAGGCCCAAAAAAAGAATGGCAAAAAAGCATGATTGTAGGTTCATATCTTGGTATAGATTTTATGTGCAAAAATTATATCTTTTGCACAATATTAGATGCTTCTACCCTACTTTTGTTACAGAAATGACGCTTTAAATCTTTAGTGACTTCTTGGTAACCCTTTAAATCATTGAATAATTAATCCTTTCTCTCCGAAGAAAAGTATTCCGATGTTCCTTCCCAATCTGGGTCTGCAGCGCCAACCCAAGAATCAGACTCAGGGTCTTTAGCAATGGCATGTACGCGACCAAAACGCGCAATTTCTTCTATGTATTTCACTGGATACTCAGCAGGATTTAAATCTGCATTTACCGCCTTGACAGTCGCATGATCTTCGACCCATAAACTATCTTGAAAGGGATAAACACGAGGTAAAAAGACGGCTTTATCTAAAGGGTGTTTTTGTCCCAAAAATCGACTAATCACTTGGGTTACGGCCGTCACAATTCTACTTCCCCCCGCAGCACCAAGGGCCAATACTAAAGCGCCTTCCTTGGTAACAAGCGTTGGTGTAATATGCGAATTGGCACGATCCCCGGGTTTATAATCACCCAAGTAACCTCCCAGTGTAACAGCATATAAAAATCCGAGACCCTTAGTGGCTACTTTAGATCCCATGTTGGGGCCAACTGTTTGGGTCAAGGAAACCGCATTCCCCCATTGGTCAACAGCCGTTAAGTGCGAAGTATGGCCTTGTTTTACCGTCCAAGAAACAGGCGTATTTTGGTCAAAATCAGCGGTAAATGTGTAGGCTTCTTCCCGTATTTGTTGGGCCAATTTACCCGCATGGGCATAGGAAAGTATCAACGCCAAAGAATCTTGATTGTCTTGTTTTTTACGATAAGTGTAGGCTATTTTCGTCGCCTCGCCTACTTCCTGGGCCCATTGCTCTTCGGATTGAATTCCCTTTAAATGATCAAGGATCTGTAAAATCTGTATGGTAATTGCACCATACGATGGAAGGTATAAACTGTGGATATCGTGTCCATAGTATTTTCCATGAAGTACACGAGAAGACAACGCCTTGTAATTTTTTAAATCCTCTAGGGTTAAGATTCCCCCATTCGCCTGAATATCATCCACCATTTTTTGCGCTACGTCTCCCTCATAAAAGCCTTTTTTACCTTTCTTTGCTATGGCTTTTAACACCTCAGCAAGGTCTTTTTGTACAATGATATCTCCGGCTTCTGGAGCCTCACCTTTTTCGTTTAAAAAATGATAAGCTGTTCCGGACAATGTCTTAACTTTATCTAATGCCATTTGTTGTCTGTAGGCTTCTCCCGGTAAAATTGCATAGCCTTCCTCTGCCGCTTTAATGGCAGGCGCAAGAACTTGTGTTAATGGTAGACTCCCTTTATCCTGATGTAGTTTCAGTAGTCCTGCCACCACCCCTGGAATCCCAATTGTTGGATAGCCAAAAGAATGTTTTACAGTCGAAGGTGTATAATTCTTGGGGACTTCTGTCGAGGCATCAACACCAGCGATTTCGCCTGTTTGGGTTTGATAGATCGCTTGCAATCTTCCGCCTAATCCACTCATGCTTGGCTCAACTACTGCAAGAGTAAATCCTGCTGCTACTGCCGCATCAAAGGCATTCCCGCCCAGAGCATACATTTGTTCGCCCGCTTTAGACGCCAACGGCTGTGCAGCCGCAATAACATTATTTGTGTAAGCTGGGCGTTCCTTGGAACTACAACTAATAAGAAAAAGTGTACTTAGGCATCCAAGGCTCAAAAGTTTGGCTAGTTGTCTCATGAAAATAATTTATAAGGTCAATGTAGTAAAAAAAGAATGATGTAAAAACTATTTCTATTAGAGGTTGGTCACCAAACAAAAAGGTATTAATCAAAGAACTAAACTTGGTTTTTTACTCAAGTTGATCCAGAATAACTACTATTTTTAGTATATTTAGATAAAACAAACTAATTATGAATGAAGTAGTTATCGTTGTTCTTGCAATAGTTGTACTCATTGCTGCTGTTATTATATATGGTGTTGTAAGCACAACTATGGGATATGAAGAAGATGTTAATGAAAATTATATTCCTGATCGTCTTGAACGAATGCTAGGTAAAGATCCTCAAAAAAAGAACGAAAAAAAACCCTAATCCGCGCCCTACCACCAATACCCATCATCCACCAAAGAATGTTTGGATAATCAATCATTTAATACTAGATTTACAAGCAATATTTAATTGAATCTCAATTAAATTAAAGTGCATAAAATAATATTTAACTAATATAATCACCATGGAAGCATATATTTATGACGCCATCCGTACCGTTCGCGGAAAAGGAAACAAAAAAGGGGCTTTGATCGGAATAACCCCAGCAGAATTGGCTCGACAAACACTCGCTGAATTACAGCATAAACATCAATTGGACACTAGTTTAGTTAACGATGTGATTCTGGGCTGTGTAGCGCAAGTAATGGACCAAGGCGCAAATGTTGCCAAGTCTGCCGCACAAGCTTCTGGGTACGGGGACCATTTATGTGGTGTTACCTTAAATCGCTTTTGTGGCTCTGGACTAGAATCTATGAACCAAGCTGCGGCTTACATCAAATCTGGATTTCGCGATTTAATTGTTGCGGGAGGAGTTGAAAGTATGTCTCGTGTTCAAATGGGATCTGACGGAGGAGGAATGTTTATTGATCCCTCCATGGCCATCCCTGGAAACCTAGTTCCTCAAGGAATTTCAGCCGATTTAATTGCATCAAAATACGGCTACACAAGAGAAGCAACGGATGCTTTTGCCGCTGAATCACAACGAAGAGCCTCGGAAGCAGAAGCAAAAGGCTTGTTTAAATCACGTATCGCCATTAAAGATCAAAATGGAGTAGATATACTCACTACCGATGAAAATATTCGCCCAGGAACGACAGCTGCCTCTTTGGCTTCGCTTCAACCTGCCTTTCAAATGATGGGTGCCATGGCTGGATTTGATGATGTAGCTCTTGACAAATATCCAGAAGTAGAAACCCTACACCACGTTCACCACGCGGGGAACTCCTCTGCCATTGTAGACGGAGCGGCTATATCGCTGATTGGAAACAAAGAGGCTGGAGAGAAAATGGGATTAAAACCTCGCTTTAAAATGACCACTGCCGCCATAAGTGGAAGTGATCCAACCATTATGCTAACTGGACCTGCTCCTTCGTCGCGTAAAGCACTTAAACAAGCAGGAATGAACATTGGTGACATCGACTTGATCGAAGTTAACGAAGCCTTTTCAGCCATTCCAATGTTATTCATGGAAGAGATGGGTATCTCACACGATATTGTTAATGTAAATGGAGGAGCAATTGCCATGGGGCATCCACTTGGTGCAACAGGTTGTATGCTTACTGGGACATTGATGGATGAACTAGAACGTCGTGACCTAAATACTGGATTGGTAACCTTGTGTATCGCTGGAGGAATGGGAATTGCCACCATTATCGAGCGTGTTTAATTATAAGTTATAGAAGAAAATGGAAACTATTCAAAATAAATTATTGTCCTTTAGCGTAGATAGCGACGGGATTGGGACATTGGTGATTAACCAAACAGAAGAGTCGACAAACCTCTTTTCTGAAGCATTTATCATTCAATACATCGAAGTGGCACAACAAGCCATTGCTGATGAAAATGTAAAAGGTGTAATCGTTACTTCAGGGAAACCCATCTTTATGGCTGGAGCCGATTTACGTGCCTTGCTTGAAGATATTACAGACAAAAAAGCTTTTACCGATAGCGTAATTAATTTACACACTGGTTTACGCTCAATTGAAACAGGAGGAAAGCCCTTTGTCGCAGCAATCAATGGAACAGCACTTGGTGGAGGTCTAGAATTATGTTTGGCCTGTCACCACAGAATTGCCCTCAACTCAACAAAAATAAAAATTGGCTTTCCAGAAATCAAAGTTGGCCTATTCCCTGGCGGAGGTGGAACAGTAAAAGCTCCTTATCTCTTAGGAATTCAAACAGCATTAATGTATTTACTTCAAGGAATTGAAGCACGTCCACAAAAGGCCCTAAAAGACGGCTTGATTGACGCTGTTGCAGAAACGGAAGAAGAAATGTTGGCTGCGGCAAAAGCATTCATCTTGGCCACACCAAACCCTGTACAACCATGGGACAACAAACGTCATAAGATTCCTGGAGGAGGCATTTGGACCCCCAATGGAATTCAAACCTTGGCTGGAGCGTCTGGAAACGTGGGGAAACTTACCCACGGAAATTACCCTTCCGCACAAAAAATCGTGAAGGTTATTCACGATGGATTACAAATTCCTATCGACAGAGCCCTAGAAGTTGAAGCACGTAATTTCACTCACGCTGTTTGCTCTAAGGAAGCAAAAAATATGATTCGTACGGGCTTCTTTGCCATTCAAGACGCTGCCAAAGGAAAAGCCCGTCCAAAAGATCAGCCAAAGTACGAAATCAATAAACTTGGTGTACTTGGTGCAGGAATGATGGGCGCAGGAATTGCTTACGTTTCTGCAAAAGCTGGTATGGATGTAGTCCTTAAGGATGTTAGCCTAGAAGGTGCAGAAAAAGGAAAATCGTATTCTACCGCTTTGCTTGACAAAGCGATTGCTAAAAAACGTTCAACTCCTGAAAAGAAAGAAGCTTTACTTGCTAAGATTACACCAACTGATAACCCAAATGCAGTTGAAGGAAGTGACCTTATCATCGAAGCTGTATTTGAAAATGTTGACTTAAAAGATCGTGTGACCAAAGAAACCGAAGCTGTGCTTGCGGAAGACAAAATATACGGTTCAAATACCTCAACCATTCCAATTAGTTTGTTGGCAAAATCGTCTAAACGACCAGAGAATTTCATCGGAATTCACTTTTTCTCCCCCGTAGATAAAATGCCCTTGGTGGAAATTATCGTTGGCGAAAAGACAGAAGACAAAGCCATTGCTGCAGCAGTTGACTATACCGTTGCCATCAAAAAAGTACCGATTGTTGTAAACGACAGCCGTGGATTCTTTACCTCGCGTTGTTTTGGCACATTTGTTAGCGAAGGTATGTTCTTACTAGAAGAAGGCGTACCTGCTCCAATGCTAGAACGTATTGCAACCAAAATCGGCATGCCCGTAGGACCATTGGCTGTTCATGATGAAGTTTCGCTAACCCTTTCAGTGCATATTTTTGAAAGCGATCCAGCAGAGAAGCAAGAAAGCGAAAAACGCACCTATGCGATTGTGAAAAACCTCGTGGAGAATCACAACCGCACCGGAAAACGCGATGGCGCAGGTTTTTATGACTACCCTAAGGGCGGGCAAAAGAAACTTTGGCCAGGTTTAAAAGAAATTTTTACACCAAATTTAGAAGCTGTTTCGGAAGAAACAATCACTAAACGTTTATTAAGTCGTCAAGTATTGGAAAGTTACCGCTGTCTAGATGAAGGCGTATTGCGTTCTTCAACAGATGGAGATATTGGTTCAATTCTAGGATGGGGATTCCCCATTTTTACTGGTGGAGCTCTTTCTTATATTGATTATGTGGGAATGGATGATTTCATTGCAGATTGTGACGCATTTAAAACTGCCTATGGCGCGCATTGGGAAGTACCCCAAAGCCTACGTGCTTTAGCCGCAGCTGGAAAATCAATTCATGATTTCGGGAAATAAACCTAATTCTACACCCATAAAAAAAGCGCCTAATGGCGCTTTTTTTATGGTTCAAACTGACTAAAAATTATATTATTTACAATTTCGGCATGCTGCTCAATTTGTTCTTTAGAAAACACTTCGGTTCCATATTGATTTCTCATTAGCTGTGAGAGCATAAAGAAACTACTTGATGCACCCATGATGATGGAAATGAAATTTGCGCGCGGAATGGTCTTAAACTCTTTTAATGAATCCAACGGTGTTTCTATACTCTTCTCGCCAAACCAAATTACTGGTGTAAATAATTGCTCAATCAAATAAGTTGAACGCCATGTATCATGGCCCAATTCTTGAAAAATAATTTTATACAACGCAGGATTTTCAGCTAAAAAGTAAATGTATTGTCGGGTATAAGCACGTAAAGCCATGGTCCCGGTCAAGTCGACATAATAACTTTTGATGTGTTCAAATCGATCGACCAGTTTTTCGCCTAAAAAACTTACGGCTTTTTTCCATAGATCCTCTTTGTTTTCAAACCGATAACTAATTAAGGGATTGGTCACTCCTACCTTTTGGGCCACATCTTTGAGCTGTGCGCCATCATATCCTTTTTCGGCAAAAACATCTAGTGCAGCAATAAGGATATCGTTCAAATCTAATGTTTGAGACAAACTTGGTCTTCCCCTTTTTCGCTTGGAGGGTTCACTACTCGGCATAAAATAAATTTAGGTTGGTAAAATACTGCTTTTTTATGATTCGGATTGTAATTTTTGCGCAACAGCTTCTACTTCTTCCATAACACGCAATAAATTTCCACCCCATATTTTTTCGATTTCTTCTTGGGTATATCCCCGTTTGACCAATTCTTTGGTTACGTTTAAGGTTTCTGAGGCATCTTGCCAGCCCTCAATTCCACCACCACCGTCAAAATCTGAGCTAATCCCTACGTGGTCAATACCAATTTTGTTTTTAATGTAATCGATGTGATCGACAAAATCACTCACTGATACAGGTGGGTGCTCTTTTTTAACCGCTGCTAAATCGGCTGCAGCTAAAGTTAGCAGTTCTTTTCGTTGAGCAATATATTCTTGTAGATCTGCGAATTCCAAAGCACGCATTTCATATTTGTCCAAAACCGGAATATCGTGTTTTTTCCCAACCATCTTCAAAACAGCATCTTTAGCCGCATTGTAGGCATTGTGTTTTTGCGTGTGTAAATAGGAACTAAAAGCAACCGTTTGTACGACTCCTCCGCTTTGCTTGACCCATTCCAATTGCTCGTCATCTAAATTTCTCGAATGATCACACAAGGCACGCGCAGAAGAATGTGAGGCTATAATAGGCGCCTTAGAACGTTCTGCCATTTGACGTATAGCTTCTTTGGATGGATGCGAAATATCGACCATGATTCCATAATAATTCATTTCATCGATCACTTGCTTTCCTAACTCACTTAAACCGTTGTGTAAATAAACACCGTCCTTCTCTCCGGTGTTTGAATCGGACAATTGACTATGTCCGTTGTGGGCTAAAGACATATAACGTCCGCCACGATCAAAGAACTTTTTAACATTCGAGATATCTTGCCCAACCGGATATCCATTCTCTATGCCAATCATGGCAACTTTTTTTCCACTTTTCCATATGCGACGAACATCTGCCGCCGTTAGAGCTAATTCAATCTGGTCGGGTGCATAATCATTTACCAAACGGTGTATGGCATCAAATTTATTGGATGCATTCTGCGTTGCTTTTGCAAATCCATTGGCCGTGAGGCTGTCTTGCCCAGTATAAACAATGAACCAAGAAACATCTAAACCTCCGGCATTCATATTTGGAAGATTTACCTGTGAATTTGTTTTTTGGGTGTAATTGAGATCTGCCGTGAAATTCCCCACATCAATATCATCGTGGGTATCAATGGTAATAACGGCTTTGTGAATTTTTTCTGCTTCTGTCATTTTGGGGATTGATTGGTTTTGACCGCAGCTTGCGCCAACTAGTGCAAACGAAAGAAGGGCAACAATACTCTTGTTTTTCATGCTTGTTTTGTTAGTGAAATAGAGCATAATGTAAGAAGATTTATTGTATTCAAAGAAAATTCTATCTTAGATGTATAAATTTACCCCAATGAATAAACTTACACAATGGTCCTTGACTGCTGCACTAGCAGGCTTTCTGTTTGGATTTGACACTGTCGTCATTTCTGGAGCCGATCAAAAACTCCAATCCCTTTGGGGTTCCTCTGACATATTTCATGGCTTTGTCGTCATGGCTACTGCACTATGGGGGACGGTAGTTGGCTCGCTCTTAGGTAGTATTCCTACCCGAATATTAGGCCGTAAAAAAACACTTTTATGGATTGGTGTTTTTTATACCATATCTGCCATTGGATCTGCCTTAGCGAATGATCCCTATATTTTTGCACTCTTTCGTTTTCTCGGGGGATTGGGCGTTGGCGCATCGACCATTGCCGCCCCAGCCTATATTTCAGAAATCGCTCCAGCAAAAGATCGTGGCAAACTAGTAGGACTTTATCAGTTTAACATTGTCTTTGGGATACTCATTGCCTTTGTTTCCAATTATCTCTTAGGCGGCCTGGGAGAGGAGGCATGGCGTTACATGATGGGAGTTGAGGCTTTACCCGCCATTCTCTATACTTTTTTGGTCATCAGCATTCCAAGAAGTCCCCGCTGGTTATTCTTACAAAGAAAAACAGCTGAAGCAAAACGAATCATTCACTCTGCCTATTCCGAGGAAGATGCAAATCAATTGATTTTAGAAATCTCTAACGAACAAGACAAGGCTCCCAACAGCGAGAGTATTTTTAATAAAAAATATCGGTTTATCTTATGGCTAGCTTTCTTGATTGCCTTTTTCAATCAATTTTCGGGGATTAACGCCTTTCTCTATTATGCTCCGCGAATATTTGAAGAAGGTGGATTAGGCGAAAGTACAGCCCTCTTAAGTAGTATTGGCATTGGCCTCACCAATCTTGTTTTCACCCTAATTGGAATTAATTTGATTGATCGTCTTGGGCGCAAAATATTGATGTATATTGGTTCTATTGGCTATATCATTTCACTCTCTTTGATTGCCGCTTCTTTTATTCTGGAATGGCAAGGCTTGTCACTCCCCATTTTTCTCTTTGTCTTTATCGCCTCTCATGCCATTGGACAAGGTGCGGTTATCTGGGTGTTTATTTCTGAGATATATCCCAATCATTTACGTAGCGCCGGCCAGTCTTTTGGCACTTCTACGCATTGGGTACTGGCAGCCATTATTCCATCACTGGTTCCCGTTTTATTTACAAGCATAGGCGCAGGAGCTGTTTTTGCTGTCTTTGCCTTTATGATGGTTTTACAACTTGCTTTCGTGTATTTTTTAATGCCCGAAACAAAGGGGATTTCACTAGAGCAACTAAGTCAACAATTAATCAAGTAATGAAAAAGAAACTTTTAGAACACAGCGCATAAGAGGTTAAGAACTATATAAATTATGTCAAAAAATATGATTTGTTTTGGTGAGGTACTATGGGATGTTTTTCCACAAGGTAAAAAAATTGGTGGGGCTCCGCTCAATGTTGCTTTACGTCTAAGCGCTTTAGGCCTCCAAACTACTCTTGTGAGTAAAGTGGGAAAAGATGATTTGGGAGAAGAACTACTTGATTTTGTAGAGCAAAGTGGGTTGAAAATCGATCACATTCAACAAACCAATCAATTTGACACAGGAAAAGTTATTGTCACTCTTGATGCAAAAGGCTCAGCCAGTTACGACATTGCCCAGCCTGCAGCATGGGATAAAATCACTGTTAGGGCGGAGCTTCTTGAAGCTGTTCAGAAGTGTAATTTATTCCTTTTTGGCAGCTTGGCAACAAGAGATGAGGTGACAAAACAAACGTTATTCCAGCTTTTAACCATTGCATCTTTTAAGGTGTTTGATGTCAATCTTCGTCCACCACATTATACTTATGATTTACTAGATTATTTAATGAAAGCCGCCAATTTCATAAAATTTAACGATGAGGAGTTGACAGAGATTTCCCAAGAAATGGGCTGTACCAGTTCTCAAGTGGAAAATCAAATCAAGCATATTGCCAAACACTCCAATACGCATAACATTTGTGTCACCAGAGGAAGTGAGGGTGCTTTATTGTATTTAGCGGGCACTTTCTACACACAAAAAGGGTTTCCCATTGAGGTAGCCGACACCGTTGGCGCAGGCGATTCTTTCTTGGCCACCCTACTAGAAGGTATATTGACAAAACGCAGGCCAGAAGAAAGCCTAGAACGCGCATGCGCAATGGGTGCACTGGTGGCTTCTAAACAGGGAGCAAATCCCAAAATAACAGAGAAAGAACTCATCGATTTCATCCAGAATTCTGCATAACAGAAGTTTGAGTTATCTTCGTAAAAAAAATAATCGTGTACGACTTTCTTCCTCCCAATTGCACAGAACAATTTAGTTCAAAAGAATTACGTCAATTTCTATCGCCAGAAGGGGTGTTGTATTTGATAATGGATCGACCCCAAGTACACAACGCCTTCAATAGAGAACAAATTGAAAACATTCTCCTCACACTTGAAAATGCTGCTGAGAATGAAAATGTGAAAGTACTCGTACTCACTGGAACAGGAGCAAACTTTTCTGCCGGGGGTGACATCAATTATATGAAAACCATTGGGCACAATTCTTTTAAGGAAAACAAAGAGGATGCGCAAACCTTGGCTTTTTTGATGAGTAGCTTACACGAATTCCCTAAACCAACCATTGCCAGAGTTAACGGAGCAGCTTATGGCGGAGGTGTTGGTTTGCTATGCTGCTGTGATATGGCCTTTGGAACCCTAGAAACTAAAATATGTTTGAGTGAAGTTAAAATTGGAATGGTACCAGCCACCATTGGTCCATATGTGATAAAAGCCATTGGGCTTCGCAACGCACACCGATTAATGTTAACGGCTGAAGTCATGCAGGGCCAACAGGCGGTTGACTGCCAATTCTTATCGGGTCTTTTTTCTGTAGAAGAATTCAATGAAAAGGTAAACACCTTGGCGGCAAAAATTACACATAACGCGCCAAAGGCAATGGAAATCACCAAAGCACTATTGCTTAACCTAGCACATCAATCCATTGATGACGGTGTAATAGAGTATACCGCAGATGTCATTGCGACCGTTCGGGAATCAGAAGAAGGAAAAGAAGGTCTTACTGCTTTTTTAGAAAAACGAAAGCCCAAGTTTTAGTTAGGATCAAAAAAAAATGCAAGCCTGTAAAGGATTGCATTTAGTACCTTGGGTGGGAATCGAACCCACACTCCCGAAAGAACTGGATTTTGAATCCAGCGCGTCTACCAATTCCGCCACCAAGGCATCAAGGAGCACAAAATTAATCAAATAAATTTTAAGACCTAGAAAAACTAGCATTTTAAGTTCTAGAAGGAAAATAAATTTTTACATTTGCAATCCCTAATTAATAGAACCTAAAAGGATTAGGAAAAAATGACAGAGGCGAAAATTTTTAGTTGTACACAGAGTGAAGACCTGGCGAGACAAATCGCAAAAAACTTCGGTATTCCCATGGGAAAGGTTGCGTTCTCTCGCTATAGCGATGGAGAATTTCAGCCCTCATTTGAGGAATCTGTTCGTGGTTCACGCGTATTTATTGTTGGATCTACTCATCCAAGTTCAGACAATTTAATGGAAATGTTATTGATGTTAGATGCCGCAAAACGCGCTTCTGCTCGACACATTACTGCTGTAATGCCCTATTTTGGTTGGGCACGTCAAGATAGAAAAGACAAGCCACGTGTGCCCATTGGAGCAAAAATGATTGCCAAGCTTTTGGAAACTGCAGGAGCTACACGCATCATCACTATGGATTTACATGCAGACCAAATTCAAGGGTTTTTTGAAAAACCAGTGGATCACTTATTCGCTTCCACCATCTTTGTTCCCTATTTAAAAAGCTTAAACCTTGATAACTTAACCATTGCATCTCCAGACATGGGTGGCTCTAAAAGAGCTTATGCCTATTCTAAGTTCTTGAGTAGCGATGTAGTTATTTGCTATAAACAACGCCAAAAAGCCAATGTGATTTCCCACATGGAATTAATTGGAGACGTTAAAGGAAAAAACGTTGTCTTGGTTGACGACATGGTAGACACCGCTGGAACGTTAACTAAGGCTGCTGAACTCATGATTGAGCGTGGCGCACTTTCTGTTCGTGCCGTATGTACACACGGTATCTTATCGGGTAATGCGCATGAACGTGTTGAGAACTCCGCATTGGAAGAACTCATCATTACCGATACCATACCACCAAAAAACGAAAGTCCCAAAATAAAAATATTGAGCTGTGCAGAACTCTTTGGTTCTACCATGAAAAGTGTGCACCTCAACAAATCAATTCACGAAAATTTTATCAATTAAATCAATATGAAATCAATTACAATTAACGGATCTAAAAGAGAAAGTGTAGGCAAGAAAGCAACAAAAGCCTTACGCAATGCTGAGATGGTTCCCTGTGTTTTGTATGGCGATAAAGAGCCCATACACTTTGCAGCGAAAGAACTCGATTTCAGCAAATTAGTTTACACACCCAACGCGCATACGGTTGTGATCAAAACGGAGGAGGGAACATTTGACGCTGTCCTACAAGACATTCAGTTTCACCCTGTAACTGACAAAATTCTTCACATCGACTTTTATCAGTTGAACGAAGGGAAAGAAATTTCGATCAACATTCCTGTGGTTGTTGAAGGAGCGGCTCCTGGAGTTTTGAACAGCGGAGGAACATTGATCTTAAACAAACGCAAACTGCGTGTACGTGCATTGCCTAAAAATTTACCAGATGTTATCGTAGCTGATATTTCTGAATTAAAACTTGGGAATAAATTATACACCGCACAAATAGCTTCTGAGGACTACTCGTTCTTACACCCAGACAACACTGTTATTTGTCAAGTAAAAACTTCAAGAGCATCTGTAAAAGAAGACGTGGTTGAAGAAACAGTTACTGAAGATTCAGCTGAAGCTGCAGAATAATTTACGTTTAAACAGAATAAAAAAAGCATCTGAGGTTAATCCACAGATGCTTTTTTTATTTTTACACCGATATGTCTTTTTTAAACTGGCTTTTCGGCAATAAAACAACAGACTCAAATTCTGGAGAGGTGAAAAAATATTTAATTGTTGGCTTAGGAAATATTGGCACAGAATACGATGAAACACGTCATAACATTGGTTTTGATGCTTTAAACGCGTTGGCTGCAAAAAAAGAATTACACTTTGAAGAATTGCGCTATGGCGCAATGACCAAAACGCGCTTCAAAGGAAGACTTATTTACCTCCACAAGCCCTCTACCTTTATGAATAATAGCGGGAAAGCTGTGCGTTATTGGGCCTTAAAAGAAAATATTCCATTAGAAAATATTTTAATCATCACAGATGACCTGAATCTTCCTTTTGGAACACTTCGTTTAAAAACAAAAGGGAGTGATGGTGGACACAACGGCTTGAAAGATATTCAAGCACAATTGAATACACAAAATTATGCACGTCTTCGATTTGGAATACATTCAGAGGATAAAGGCTATGATACGGTAGATTTTGTGTTAGGAAAATGGTCAACGGTAGAGCAGTCTCTCTTAAAAGAGCGCTACGAAATGATTGAAAAAATCATTTATTCCTTTACCACGCAAGGTCCACAAAACACCATGAATCAATTCAACGGAAAGTAATGTACTAAGGGGCCGTTTGAAACCGAAAGTAGGGTGACGTAGAAATATTGTTTGATTCATCTCGCGTTAAAACCTGCCAAACATAGAATGTATTGGCCAGTAAATTCACTCTGTGATTTGTGCTTTCAACCCCAGTAGCAACCTCATTTAACGTCTCTTCGCTTGTTCCCAACGCAATACTATAACTCACAATATCGTCATCCAAATCGAGACCAGTCCAGACCAGAGAAACGCCCCCATCTGTCAAATCAATTAGTTGATCCATTTGCGGAGAAACGAGTTTTGCAGGAAAAGGAACAAAGTTAAATCGTTGCACACCCTCTAAATAGAAAAGCCTAGACAGGCTTGGTGTTTCTACATTACTTAGTTCGGAAGAACTGACGACCTCCCAACGAAAGGGAGCTCCTCTGTCCAAAGTCAACGTTGCTCTTGTTTCTTCTGTACGTATTGATGTTAACTTCTGCGTTGTCAAATTCACCACATTTAACGTATATGTATCGGTATGTTGGGCTAAATCCCAGCTAAATAAAACCCTCGCTGTAGTTGATCCCACAGAAACATACAAGCAGCTTTGATCGGCTTCTGGCAGTTGAAGAAGCGCCGCCTCGGGAGCAGGAATTGGGTCTTTACATCCCATTAAAAGAAAAAATAAAACGATGTGTAGATTCTTCACTAGTCTCATTGCTTAATAAATCTAAGGGTTTCTTCGGTGGTACTTGTTACCACCTTAACAATATAATTTCCTTGCGATAGATGATTTACATCAATCAAAATTTGACGTGAAGCATTGAGCATTAAAAATTCTTTATAATAACTTATATTTCCTTGAATATCGTAGATAAAAACTTCTGCTATCTGTGCAGAACCGCCCACCAAAATAGCAACTTCGTCAACAACTGGATTAGGGTATAAGAGTGAGGGCTCATCGATATAAATCAATTCTTTGTATTCTCCTTGACAACTTAACGAAGTCTTAACTGTAATAACATTAAGCCCTTTATCCAACGGAAGTGTTTTTTCTGACACATTGTTTGCCTCAAACACAAGTTCATTCAGCCCAATAAAATATTCTTTACTTCCACTAAGATCAAGGGTTACCATTGAGGCGGAGGCATTGATATTTGTATTAACAGACAATGGAGCGGGCTCAAGGATAGATACAGTAAAACATTGCTCAAAATCTGGAACATCATCGCTGGTTATACACAAAAGATAATCTCCACTTTGTAGACCATCGAATGCAATTGATTCATCAGAAAAGGGTGAGTTATATCGGAATCCGCTAGGGCCTATAACATCAATATCATAATCAAATTGAGCAACCGAAGAAATAATAATACTTCCATTATTTCGGTCAATACAGGTTTCATCACTTTTAACAATGGTGAAATTTCGCTGGGCATCTATATCGCAAATATCTCCCTCGCCATCGCTGTCTGTATCGAGCTGATCTGAATTTGTAATCAAAGGGCAATTGTCTTCATCACTCGGTATTAGGTCGGTATCTTCATTCAATTGAGGTTGTCCATCAAAACAAAAATTCAAAGCAAATAACTTCACTTCCCCAGTATCGATGGGGCCACTGTCTATTATCTTTAAACGCCAAATACCTCGCGCAATACTCCCGTAAAATTGCGTCAAGTCTCCTTCAGGTCGAAAAGTACCGGTAAATGGCGCTGATGCTGATGTTATTCTAGGTTCGGCTTCCGCATCAAAAGTGGTATTGTTGAAGTTTTGCCCCTCTCCTCCCCGGTTTCTTATCAAACTAACTTCATCCCCAGCTGGACTAATTAAGCGAATGCTGAGATCGCCAACAAAGGTGTGTGTTAAACGTAGTTTTACATCTATATCCAACACGGTAAGTGAATCTACCACAGCAATAAGAACTTCAGTCACCCCTTGCTCGGATTGAGTGGCGTCTTCTATGGGGAATGGAGCGTCAAAGGCTGTAAAGGTTTGACAAACAATTGGAGCTGTACTAAATTGTTGCACTGAACTAGGTGCGCTTACACCACAATTATTGAGCATAGAGACACGCCAGTAGTAAGTTGTTAAACCCTCCAAATCATCTACTTGAATAGTATTTAACAAAAGGTTTTCGTTTACCACTGTTGTTGAAAAATCTTGCTCTTTACTCAGCTCAAAACGATATAAATCAGCTTCTGCACTTTTTTCCCAAGTGAAATTGACAAATGAAGGCAGGTTTTCTGATAAATCTGCGGGTGATTGTACCGAGGGCACTGGAACTGTAGAAGATAAAAATCGTATAAAAAACGGATGCTCCACTTGGGTTGTACTAGAGGTACCCACCATAGTGGCCGAATAGGTACCTGTTATGGTTTCATCAGTCACCAACTCAAGGGTAACCGTTGTTCCATCAGTTTGAACAACAAGCGGATTAATCGAAGCACTAATGGCAGGCGGAAGGCCTGTTATACTTAAACTAACTGTAGAGGAAAAAGCATCATAAATTTCGAAATTTAGGTCAAAACGAACATTTCCCGTTCCGCAATTCTCCTTGGCAACTTCAACAAACGGAAGTGCAAAAGAACGCTCTTCCACCTGGAAGGGTGTTGAGTTAACCGCAAAATATATATTCTCATCGGCTACAATTTTTATACGTGCATTTGCACTAGTAATACCCGCAGGAACAACAATGTAAGCTTTACCGTTATTCAAGGTGTTTTCAACCAAAGGATAGGGAAAACTTTGGCCTCCATCAACCGAAAGATATATTGATACAGTTTGGGTATTAATGGGAGCTCTATTGGTCCTAGCAACATCCCATTCGATCAGTTCATTTGCACCTGCTCTCCAGATTACTGATAAATTGTCTTGAGAAAGAACCACGAAAGGCCCTGCGTCGTCTTCCACAGAAATTATTTTTTCATCTTGCGCAGTAAACCCAACCCCATTTGGGGCGTTTTGATTTCTGTCACGTACCGTAACTCCCCATCGAAGTGTGCGTTCTACCATCGAAACTGTTTCCCAACCCGAATTCAAAAAAGGGTTTATTTCAGTTAAATCACCGCTCAAAATAGCTGCTAAACGAGGTATCGTTCGAGTAGAATTTACGGTGGGAGGCAACGACCTATTCATACTTCCTGCAATTAATTGAGGTCCAAAATCTTGCGCACGAACTAGGCCAGAATCCAATTGTTCCCAACAGTAAGTCAATTGATCTCCGTCAGAATCTTGAGCAACAGCATTCAATACGTAAGCAGTCCCAATAGGGATTGTGACATCATTCCCTGCAAAAACTGTGGGAACTTGATTGACTCCAACCTCTACTTGTTGGCATGAATTCTGGGCTAAATAAGCATTAATTTGTACTATGTTATGGTAATGAAAATAAGTGTCACTGTGTCGTTGCAAATTTTGTCCACTCACAATCCCTGCATAAGACATGATGGTTGAGCCACTTCCCGGTTCGCTATTTACTCCGCTAAACTCATTTTCATGAGAATAGGTATGGGTTCCACCAAATTGATGGCCTACCTCGTGAGCAACATAATCGATATCGAAATAGTCCGTTAAAAAACCACCCGAGCTTCCGTTTGTGGCCGTAAATGGGTGAGACGAAAATCCACTCCCTTTTTTAAAAGATTCACATACATTTCCAATACTTCCGGCATTCCCGTTGGCTGAACCACGGTGAAACAGATGACCAACGTCATAATTGGACTCTCCAACTTCGGTCGTTAAAACTCCTTGAATTTCGCTGTTTAAATTGTCATCAAAAGGATCTTCTTCTGGATTGTCGTAAATGATTGCCGTATTTGAAACCAATAGCAAACGAACCCCCAAATCAACCTCAAAAATTTCATTCATCCGATTAACTGTATTGGCAACTGCAGCAAGTGCATCCTGAGTATTGTCACCATTGGTGTCGTCATCGTCTCCCCAATACTGAGTGTATTCTCCGGAGGTTGCTACAGCAAATCGATAGGTTTTCAGTGATCCGGTTAGTTGGCTTTTTGTTGCTAATTCATTTTTTAATGCTATGCTTTCGGTTTTGGGAAAACTATTTTCTGTTGTACAAAATAGGCTTTCCTCTTGGTCAGAAAAAACATCTTTTCGTTGATAAAACACATAAGAAGAGGTTGAACCATTGGCGGGTTGAAAAAACAAAAATCCTGAAGAAGTTCGCATTGTTCCGCTTAGTCCGCGTGGAGTAACTGTGATTCGTACAGATACATTTTTACGCTCGGTGCTTTGACCACGGTAAGCTTTTATAGATGGATGAGCAAGAGCACTTTTGCTGGCAAAAAGAGGAATTGATACTAATGAAAAAGACTCTAGATGGCCATTTTCATTCGGGAAGAAGAAAAGGTCTGAGGCCTTTTTCTTTGTCAAATCAATGGCATCAATCTTTGCGCGAATGAGGGTATCATTTAAACGAACTGATCTAATTTTTGACGTTTGAGGGCTGACAGTCTGAACGTTAATGCGCTGAATATCGTTTTGAAATGTCCAATAGTCCTGTGCAATTAAACCATTGCAAAAAAAAAGTAGTAGAACTAAATGAAGTGTTTTTAATTGCATTCGTTTAACCTTAAATGTTTCGGTATTTTGACCCTAGGATTGCAGTAAATATCATAATTTTACTTTCAATATATAAAGATAAACATTTTTTGTGAAGGTCATTTTAAACATTGACAACTACCATGCCATCAAGGCATGTTCACTTACCATTGGAACCTTTGATGGTGTTCATGTTGGCCACCGCGAAATCATCCAACGCTTGGTCAATAGTGCTAAAGAAAAGAACCTTTTGTCTGTTGTCCTTACTTTTTTTCCACATCCCAGAATGGTCTTACAAAAAGACACTTCAATCCGACTTATCGACACCTTGGCCGAGAAGCAACAATTGCTGGAAGGTTTGGGCGTAGATATTTTAATTGTGCATCCTTTTTCGAAGGAATTTTCGCGTCAGTCGGCCGATGAATTCACCCGTGATATTTTGGTTAATTCTTTACAAATTGGTCACCTCATTATTGGCTATGATCATCGGTTTGGCAGGAATCGTGAGGCAACTGTAGATGATTTAATTTTAGCTGGAGACACCTATGGGTTTTCAGTAGATAAAATAGAAGCCAAAGACATTGACTCGGTTAATGTAAGTTCAACTAAAATTAGAACCGCATTAAACGAGGGAGACATTTCAACCGCTAACACTTATTTAAATCGACCATTTAAATTGACAGGAAAGGTCATTCAAGGTGAGGAAATTGGACGAACAATTGATTATCCAACGGCAAATATTACCATTGAAGAAGAATATAAATTACTCCCGGATGATGGTGTTTATTTTGTTCAATCTAAACGAGAGAACGAAATACTATATGGAATGATGAACATTGGTTTTCGTCCCACTTTGGAGGGGGAAACCCGTAGCTTTGAAGTTCATTTTTTCGATTTCCAAGAAGATCTATATGGAGAAGAATTAGCCATCGAATTCCTTCAACACATCAGAAAAGAAAAGAAGTTTACTTCTTTAGAAAAACTAAAAGAACAATTGCGAAGCGATCAAGCATTGTGTCGCACATTGATTCCCGTAAAATAGAGGTGAATTGATTCTCAAAGTTTTATCTTTGCATCAGAGAATATAGTCCATGATACCATTAAAACAACTTAGAGAAAACAAAGCCCTTGCGAATGAGCGTTTGCAAAAACGCAATTTCAAACAACTCGATTTGATTGATCAAATATTGGCGTTGGATGAAAAACGTCGTGCTACCCAAACAGAATTGGACCGTCAGTTGGCAGAAGCAAATCAGTTGGCCAAAGAAATTGGACAGCTTTTCAAGACCGGGAAAGCACAAGAAGCTCAAGGCCTCAAAGAACGCTCTGGAGAGTTAAAAAATAGTTCAAAAGTCTTGCAAGAGCAAATGCAGTCTATAGAAAAAGAACTTCTAGAGCTTCGGTATCAAGTGCCAAATATCCCACAAGAAAGTGTCCCTTCTGGTGTTTCAGAAGAAGACAATGAAGAAATCGAAAAAGGAGGGGGAAATCCCGTTCTGGCAGAAGGGGCTCTTCCCCATTGGGAGTTAGCGAAAAAATATGACCTCATCGATTTTGATTTAGGAAGTAAAATTACGGGTGCAGGATTTCCTGTCTACAAAGGAAAAGGTGCACGGCTTCAACGCGCACTTATCAATTATTTCCTGGATAAAAACACTGCCGCTGGTTATGAAGAAACACAAGTCCCTCATTTAGTCAATGAAGCATCTGCATATGGGACAGGACAATTACCCGACAAAGAAGGGCAAATGTACCATGTTGGTGGAGACAATCTATACCTTATACCGACCGCAGAAGTTCCCTTAACCAATATGTTTCGTAACGTTTTGTTGGAAGAAAGTCAATTGCCAATTGCTGTTACTGGATGCACCCCTTGTTTTAGAAGAGAAGCGGGTAGTTATGGAGCGCATGTTCGTGGTTTAAATCGATTACATCAATTTGATAAAGTTGAAATTGTACGTCTCGAAACCCAAGAACGATCAAATGCTGCTCTTAAAGAAATGATGGAGCATGTAAAAGGAATTCTGATTGAATTGGAAGTACCTTACCGTGTTTTGCGTTTGTGTGGAGGTGATCTTGGTTTCACTGCTGCCTTGACCTATGATTTTGAATTGTATTCTGCTGCGCAAGAAAAATGGCTTGAAATCAGTTCTGTTTCTACTTTTGAAAGCTATCAAGCCGAACGTTTACAATTACGCTATCGCACCAAAGATGGACAGAAAAAAAATGTTCACACCTTGAACGGAAGCTCTCTCGCGCTTCCACGTGTGTTAGCCACTTTATTGGAAAATTGTCAAACCCCAAACGGAATTATAATTCCAAAAGTTTTAGTGCCTTACACTGGATTCGAAAAAATCAATTAAATATGTTTATTTACAACGTTACAGTACACGTAGAATCTTCTGTAGAAGGAAAATGGCTTGACTGGATGCGAGATGAACACATCCCTGCAGTTTTGAATACGGGTAAATTTACACAGGCAAAACTTTTTAAAGTCATTACTGATCAAGACCAAGGTGGAGTGAGCTACGCAACGCAATACCACTGCGCTTCATCTAAGGAATATGAGCAGTATTTAAGCGAAAATGCTGAAAATCTGCGGCAAGAAGCCCAAGACCGTTTTGGCAGTTCTATACTTGCTTTTCGGACTCAACTCGAAGAAATTCTTTCTTTGTAATGAAAACCGTACGCCCAAAGAAAAAATTAGGGCAGCATTTTTTGACAGATCTTTCTATTGCAGAGAAAATTGCAAACACATTATCTTTTGACACCTATGACCGTGTACTTGAAATAGGGCCCGGAATGGGGGTACTCACCCAGTACTTGCCGTGGAAAGAAAATAAAGTCTCCTTGATTGAACTCGACTCAGAGTCTATTCTTTATTTGCAAGCCGCCTACCCATCCATGGTTGGCTCCATACACGAAGGAGATTTTCTTAAAATTGACATTCCTAGCCTTATGGGAGAGGATCAATTTGCCATAATCGGAAATTTCCCCTACAATATCTCGACACAAATTGTTTTCAGAACCATTGAAAACAGAGAGCAAATTCCTTTTTTTGCTGGCATGTTCCAAAAAGAAGTTGCTCAGCGAATTTGTGAACCACCCGGCACAAAGAAATACGGAATCCTCTCGGTTCTCACACAGCTATTTTATGAAGTTAAATACGAATTCACAGTTCTCCCAGGTGTTTTTAACCCACCGCCAAAAGTAGATTCTGGAGTGATTTCTTTGAAAAGAAAAGTGGATTTTTCGCTCAATTGCGATGAAAAATTACTTTTTAGATTAGTTAAAATGAGTTTTCAGCAAAGGCGAAAAACAATTCGAAATAGTTTAAAAACGCTCGGACTCTCTAAAGATCTTACAGAAGATAGTATCTTTGACCTACGGCCTGAAAAACTTTCGGGAGCCGATTTTATTGCACTGACGAACAAAATTGAACATGGCCAACTTTCAACTTGACGATGATTTTTTAGCAGCAATAAAGGATCTTATCCAAAAAGAACAGGACAAGAAACTCAAAAAGCAGCTACACGAGCTTCACTATGCGGATATTGCTGAAATTTCTGAACAGCTAACACTAGAGGAGGCTATTTACCTTGTTAAATTACTCGATAGTGAAAAAACAGCGGATGCTTTAACTGAAGTTGACGAGGACTTTCGAGAAAAAATATTACGCCAACTTTCTGCCAAAGAAATAGCCGAAGAACTCGAGGAACTGGATACCGATGATGCTGCAGATATCATCGCAGAATTACCCGAGGAACGGCAAGAGAAAGTTCTTTCGCAAATTGAAGACACCGAGCATTTAAAAGATATTCGGGAACTTTTAAAATACGAAGAGGATTCTGCCGGTGGATTAATGGCAAAAGAATTAGTAAAAGTACACGAGGACCTGAGTGTATTAAAATGTGTTAACTCCATGCGCAAACAGGCCGAAGAAGTTACCCGTGTGCACTCGATCTATGTGGTCAATGCAAAGAATCAATTACTTGGAAGACTTTCATTAAAAGATCTATTAACGGCAAGTTCCAAGGCAATCGTAAAGGATATTTATATCCCAAAAGTAGACTTTGTCTATGTAGACACCGATGTGGAAGAAGTGGCTAGAATAATGTCGAAATATGACCTAGAAGCCATTCCTGTAGTAAACAATAAAAAAGAATTATTAGGACGTATTACCATTGACGATATTGTTGATGTAATTAAAGAAGAAGCCGATAAAGATTACCAGCTTGCCGCAGGTATTTCTAATGATGTTGAAGCCGATGACACTATTTTAGAATTAACTAGAGCCCGACTTCCTTGGTTATTTTTAGGTCTTCTGGGTGGACTAGGAAGTGTTTTTATTCTCAAGGATTTTGAAACCATTATGAATCAACCTCAACTGCGGAGTTTGTTTTTCTACACCCCACTTATTGCTGCTATGGCAGGAAATGTTGGTGTACAGTCTTCCGCGATTATTGTGCAAGGTTTGGCCAATGATGTTGTCAAAGGATCTCTCGTGCAGCGTTTATTTAAAGAAGTTGGATTAAGCCTCATCAATGGTTTTTTCTTGGGAATATTTCTCGTATTGTTTGGGTATTTCACCGGGCAAGAATTGGTTTTAAGCCTCACCGTTGCTAGCTCAATGATGAGCGTAATTGTTATGGCTGCCCTAATTGGCACCTTTGTCCCTATTGTTTTGGAAAAACGCGGAATCGATCCTGCAATCGCAACAGGACCGTTTATTACCACAGCAAATGACATCTTTGGCATTTTTCTTTTCTTTTTCATGGCACAACAAATTCTTGGTTTTTAGTCCATGAGAATTCTCCATTTAGACGAAAATCATCCGCTACTCATTCAGCAATTAAATAACGCTGGTTTTGAAAATACACAAGCGTATACTACAGCAAAAAAAGACATAGAAGCAATGCTTCCTGATTACCATGGAATTGTTGTTCGTAGTAGATTTCCCATCGATAAAGCCTTCTTGAGTAAAGGCCCGCAATTAAAATTCATTGCTCGTGTAGGAGCCGGTGTAGAAAATATTGATGCTGAAACCGCAAAAAAAAGAAAAATTCAACTCTTTGCCGCCCCAATGGGAAACGCAAATGCAGTGGGTGAACACGCCCTCGGAATGCTCTTGGGCTTAATGAATAAGTTACGTCTAGCACATCAGTCAATACGTGCTGGTGATTGGTTACGTGAAACACATCGCGGCGAAGAACTCGAAGGGAAAACAGTCGGAATTATTGGCTATGGAAATATGGGGAAAAGCTTCGCTAAAAAACTCAAAGGCTTTGACGTAAAAGAGGTCATCTACTACGATATTGAACCCAAAGAAGCAGACGCCTTTGCCCGTCAAGTGTCTTTGAAGGAATTACAAGAAAAAGCAACTGTTTTGAGTCTGCACACTCCTCAAACTGACCTAACCAAAGGAATGATCGATGCCTCATTTTTCAAACAAATGCAACATCCTTTTTGGCTCATCAATACCGCTCGAGGTTCTGCAGTAGTTACCTTGGCTCTGGTGGAGGCACTTAAAAGTGGAAAGGTAAAAGGAGCCGCTTTAGACGTGTTGGAATATGAAAAAAGTTCCTTCGAAAATTTATTTGACAATTCTCCACCTGCAGATTTCAACTACCTCTTGCAAGCAGAGAACGTTTCCCTTTCCCCTCATGTAGCAGGATGGAGCATAGAAAGTCACCGCAAATTAGCCGAAATTATTGTTGCACAAATTGTGGCTAACTATGGTGGTCGTTAATTTTTAAGAACCACCTGAAGGGTTTTTCGCGTTCGCTGTTCCAGCAAAATCTTATCGCCATGACTGCGCACTTTTTCTTTAGCCGCTTGATCAAAATGACGTACAGTAAATAGGTTCACATTCTCGGTAACCGTAACTTTAAATTTAGCACGAAGTTCCACCAACAATTCTTCTAAACGATTATATTTGTTATTGACAACAACAGAGAAACTAATGGCTGAATTTTGGATCAGCTCTACTCGCATTTGGTAAGTAGCTAACAAGCCAAATATTTGGGCAATGTTATCTTCCACTATAAAAGAAAAATCGAGCGAAGAAAGCTTTAGCAAAACTTGATCTTTCTTGATGATATAACAAGGTACATAAGGGTCCAAGGTTTTTCCTTTAGACACAGCGGTTCCCGTCCCCTCAGGATTCAAAAATGAACGAACATATAAAGGAATTTCTTTACGCTGTAAGGGCTGGAGTGTTTTTGGATGAATAACCGAGGCACCATAGAAAGCCAATTCAATGGCCTCTCGATAGGAAATTTGATGAAGCAATACGGTATCCTTAAACTCGCGAGGATCTCCATTCAATACACCAGGAACATCTTTCCAAATGGTAACCGATTCTGCTCCTAGAGCATAGGCGAAAATAGCTGCAGAATAATCTGATCCTTCCCGCCCAAGTGTAGTGGTGAAATTATTTGAATCGCTCCCAATAAATCCCTGTGAGATAATCAGGTTACAACCATTGACCTGTGCCTTAATTTGCTTTTGGGTTTCTTCCCAATCCAAATTTGCGTCGCGGTAGTAACTATCTGTCTTGACACACTTACGCGCATCTAACCACAGCGCCGGGAGCCCAATAGCCTTCAAATAATAGGCGATGATCGTCGTAGAAATCAGTTCTCCAAAACTAACCGTTTGATCGTAGACAAAACTGTAGTTGGGAGACTTATTATGCTCAAGGAATTGCAACAATTCTTGGGTCAATGCCTTTACTTTTTCCTTTAAAGGATCTTTGTCTTTGTCCAGTAATTCGTCAATTATTTCAAAGTGAAAACGTTCTAATTCCTGCACAACTGTTTTCAATTGGCCGCGATCGTTTAAATAGGTCTCAACAAGAGATTCAAGAGAATTTGTTGTTTTTCCCATTGCAGATACAACAACCAAGACATCCTCATGACCTTCTTTTTGAAGGACCGTTGCTACATTTTTTACACTTGCAGCATCTTTTACAGATGCTCCACCAAACTTAAATATTCTCATTCTCAGTTGCTAAGTAACGGCCCATTGCCGTTTGATCCATTTGTACTGTTTGCCAATCGGTTAAAACGTTGGCGCCACTCTTTTTATAAAACTCGACCGCATGTTTATTCCAATCCAATACCACCCATTCTATTCTTTCTACCCCTTGCTTTTTTCCTTCGGCAATAAAGGCAGTATAGAGTGCTTTTCCAACACCCGTTCCACGTTCAGGCTGGGTAACGATTAAATCTTCCAAGTGCAATGTAGGTCCTTTCCAAGTAGAATAACGTGGATAAAACAAGGCCATTCCTACAATAACACCCTCTTTTTCTGCAACGATACAGCTAAACTTTGGTTGATCTCCAAAAGCATCGCGCTGTAGGTCTTTCACTGTGACAATAACCGCTTCAGGTTCCTTTTCAAAATCAGCGAGTTCTTGGATTAGCCCTAAAACGGCTTCCATATCATCAGGAGTAACAAAACGTAATTTCGGTGTTTTCATCCTTGCAAAAATAGTACAGTTGAGCCGAATATTGTTGACTCCCATGTTTTTTCACAATTTGATGGTAAAGTGTGAAATCTTACAGCTGCCACCAATTTTCAATTGCCTGAGCAAAGTCTTTTGGATTTTCAGCATGGAGCCAATGTCCGGCAAGCTCAATACTAACAATTTTTGCCTTGGGAAAGTGATGACGAATCAGAACTTCATCTTCGTTTTCAATGTAACCAGAGTTAACGCCTTTAAGAAAAAGTGTTTCTCCTTGATAAACCAGCTCTTGTCCCATTGTCTCCCCAATTTGCTCGCTCACGTTTTTTAATACGTCAACATTCAGGCGAAGGCCCAGTTGAGTGGGAGTAATTCGGTAAATGTTTTTAAGCAAAAACTGACGTGTTCCCGCGTCTTTGACAAACTCGGCCAGCGCATCATCGGCTTCTTTTCTACTTTTAATCACTGAAAAATCAAGAGAAGCCAAGCCATTTAAAATCATTTGATGATGGGAAGGATAAGTCTTGGGGGCAATATCCGCAACAATCAATTGATCGACTTTCTCCGGATGGAGACAAGCCAACAACATGGCTACTTTTCCTCCCATAGAATGCCCTAATACAGTTGCATGTTCTACTTTATTTTCGGTTAGATAATGGTGAATGTCTTCTGCCAGTAAAGCATAGTTAAACGCTGTGCTCCAAAAACTTCTTCCGTGGTTGCGCTGATCGATTAAGTGCACACGCCAACCTTGGGCAACCCATTGCTTTGCATGAGTTTTCCAATTATCGCCCATCCCTAAAAAACCATGAAGAATGATCAAATCGCGTGATCCTTCACCAAGAACTAATGCGTGTAATTGCTTCATTTTGACAGACAAGATAAGTAGCGCTGAACAACTGTCTCAAATCCTAAATACAAAGATTCGCTCATGAGGGCATGACCAATAGATACCTCCAATAAACCTGGTATTTCTTGCGCGAAAAAAGAAATATTTTCTAAGCTCAAATCGTGACCTGCATTGATCCCTAAGCCTAATTTGTTTGCTAAGAGGGCTGCTTCACGATAAGGAGCAATGGCCTGTTCTTTATCTTGAGGGTAATAATGTGCATATGCTTCAGTATACAATTCGATGCGATCTGTACCTGTAGCTACAGCGCCTTCAATCATGTTAAGATCTGGATCAACAAAAATAGATGTACGAATATTTTCTGCCTTAAAACGGTCAATCACTTCTTTTAAAAAAGAGGCATTGGCAATAGTATCCCATCCTGCATTGGAAGTTAAGGCATCAACAGCATCTGGAACCAAAGTAACCTGTGTAGGCTTAATGGCGAGAACCAAATCCATGAATTCGTTGATTGGATTACCCTCTATATTATATTCGGTTGTTACTACAGATGGCAAGGCTTTGGCGTCTGCATATCGAATATGACGTTGATCTGGTCGTGGGTGGACGGTTATACCCTCTGCACCAAAAGCCTGTAAATCTGTTGCAACCTTCAATAAATTGGGCACATCACCTCCACGTGAGTTGCGTAAAGTCGCTACCTTGTTGATGTTGACACTTAATTTTGCCATGAATAATTTTTTGTAAAATTACAAACTTCAAGTCCGTTACCCTACCAATTGGATTGAAAAGTGAACTTCTTTGCCGTATAAAAAAAGGGGAATGAATATTTTGTATTTTTGTACAAATACTTTGTGATGCAGATTGCTGTAATTTGTCCTTTTATCAACTCTACTGCCGTTGGCTATGCCGAGGGAGTAATTGAACATTTAATGGGGTTAAATATTAATGTAATCATTGATAAAAACCTACACGATGGCATAGAAGACATTGCCTTAAAAGAACAGCTCACTATTTTCGAAACATTAAGTTCGACTACATCTTTTTTGATTTGCATTGGAGGCGATGGCTCAATGCTTCAAGCAGTAACCACGGTTCGGGAAAGCAATGTCCCCATTTTAGGAATCAATACGGGGCGTCTAGGCTTTTTAACTAGCTTGCAAAAAGAGTCTTTAAACAAAGGGCTCCAGCTTTTGTGGGAAAAGAAATTTACCTTGATTAAACGCAGTCTTCTGGAAGTTAAAATTGGCGATCAACAAGCCCTCTTAAATGATTTTCCATATGCATTAAACGAAATCAGTGTAAGTCGAAAAGACACAGCCTCTTTAATTAGCATTCAAACAGAGATTGAAGGGCACCCCTTAACAACGTATTGGGCCGATGGTTTAATTGTGGCAACACCTACCGGCTCCACAGGCTACAACTTGAGCAGTGGTGGCCCCATTGTTTTACCAGAAACACCCAGTTTTGTAATGACCCCTATTGCACCACACAATCTCAATATTCGTCCGCTTGTTTTACCCGATCATTCTACCATTAAACTAGAAGTTTCTGGTCGAGAAGAGCAGCACTTATTGTCCTTAGATTCCCGCTTGGTTACCCTAGCACACAACACACCCATTTACATCAAGAAAGCAAATTTTAGCATTGCAACAGTACAGTTCAATGATACTGCCTTCTACAGCGTTTTACGCGAAAAACTTTATTGGGGTCTTGACAAACGGAATTAAACAATAAATTACCCTAAAAACAGTTTAGTATAACAGTAGTGCACAGGCAACTTTTGCTTTGGCTCTACTTTGTACCCTAAACTGAATGAAACGCATTTGCTTATTTCTTTTTTGTCTAATATCCTTTTGGACTGCTAAAGCTCAAATACATGAACTTGGTTTGTTTTTAGGAGGAAGCAATACCATTGGTGATGTTGGATCTACTTTACCCATTTTTGCTAACTCCCCAGCCTATGGCTTGGTATATAAATGGAATATAACTACCCGCTACGCATTTCGAGCTAGTTTTATTTCTAGCACCTTGAAAAGTTATGATTTCTATGCACAAGACCTCAGTCGTTTTAATCGATTCTTTACCATTGACAATAAAGTCTTAGAGTTTTCAGCCGGAATGGAGGTCAATTTTTTTGAATTTAATTTGCACGATGATGACAAAGAATTCACTCCCTATTTATTCGCTGGGATTAATTATTTTCAACATCAATTATTTACGATTCGAGAAGATATCGCCGATCCTATCATAGAAAAATACGACAGTGAACTTCAATTTTCTATTCCTGTCATCGTTGGTATCAAAGCAAGTATTTCCCCTTTATTTATCATTAGCTTCGAAACTGGGATTCGCTATACCTTTACAGATAACATTGACGGCAGTAATCCCATTGGCCAATTTGAAAATGATCCTACCCTAAAACACGGTAGTTTGTACAATAAAGACTGGTATGTCTTTACAGGATTCACATTTAGTTATACCTTTGGCCAAATTCCTTGCTATTGTAAAGACAAGTAACGATGATAGAAACCAACAATTTACCAAAACATGTTGCCATTATTATGGATGGAAACGGCCGCTGGGCAAAAGCCAAAGGAAAAAATCGTGTGTTTGGTCATCGAAGCGGAACTCAAGCCGTCAAAAAAATTGTCGAAACTTCTGCTGAAATGGGAATAGAGTATTTGACGCTTTATGCTTTTTCAACAGAAAATTGGGAACGACCAAAAACAGAGGTAAGTAGTCTTATGGATCTGCTGATCAAAGCACTACGTCGTGAACTCAATAAAATGCTTTCCAACAACATTCAATTGAGAAGCATTGGAGACATTAGTAAACTTCCTGTTGAAGTAGAAAAGGAATTGAAAGACACCATTCAAAAGACGAGTGAAAACTCCGGAATGGTTTTAACGCTGGCACTAAATTATGGCGCTCGACAAGAGCTTACACAGGCGATACAAGAAATTAGTCGCAAAGTTAAAAATAACATAATTTCCCCCGAAAATGTTGATGAAACCATTATAAATGAGCATCTTTACACGCGCAATTTACCCGGTGTGGATCTTTTAATTCGAACCAGTGGTGAACAGCGAATAAGTAACTTTTTATTGTGGCAAATTGCATATGCGGAATTATACTTTTCAGCGGTTTTATGGCCAGATTTTAATGAAGAACATTTTAAGTCTGCAATTGATAGCTACCAAAAACGAGAACGTAGATTTGGAAAAACAAGTGAACAACTCACCAACTAATCTTTTTTTGAACCCCTTTATAGCGGCATGTCTTTTCCTAGGCCTGTTGCTCAACTCACTTTCAGTAAGTGCACAAGAGGCAGAGTTTATCCCCGGAAAACTTTATTCAATTGATTCAATCCAAGTGATAGGATTAAAAAGCTTTAATGAGAAAACTGTTATTTCTTACAGTGGCCTTCGACGTGGACAACGCGTTCGTTTACCTGGAGATAAAATTAGTTCCATCATTAATAAATTGTGGAATTTAGATCTTTTTTCAGACATCAATTTTTATGCAACCAATGTAACGGCCAACAGCATAACGCTACAAATTGAAATTGAAGAACTCCCTACCCTAAATGAAGTGAAGATAAATGGCCTCAAGAAAGGGAAAATCCAAACGGTCATTAAAGAAACCGAACTTGAAAAAGGGAAGAAGCTTTCGGAAAGTTTTTTGACAAACACCAAAAATTTCTTGATCAACAAATACAAGAAAGAAGGGTTTCTCAACACCAAAGTTACCCTAAGAACAATTCCAGATTCTACCCAAATCAACGTCCTCAACATGTTGGTAAACATTGATCGTGGTGAGCGGGTTAAAATAAGTTCAATTGATTTTGAAGGCAACGAACAATTCAAGGATTGGATACTAGCAAAACAACTCAAAAACACCAAGAAAAAGGCCTTTTATCGATTTTGGAAGAAATCAAAATATATTCCAGATGACTTTGAAGAAGACAAGCTGAATTTGATCAGTTTTTTCAAAGAAGAGGGCTATCGTGATGCGCGAATCTTAAGTGATAGTCTGGTTGTAAACAACGACAATAGTCTTTCTTTAAAATTTAATTTAGAAGAAGGTCAACGCTATTATTTCGGTGATGTAAAATTCATTGGAAATGGTGCTTATACTGATCGGCAACTAGAAATTGTTCTTGGAATCAAAAAAGGAGATCCCTACAATGGCGTATTGCTCAAAGAACGTATTGCTGACGATACAAAACCCGATGGAAATGACATTACAAACCTCTACCAAAACAACGGGTATTTGTTTTCCAACATAAACGCGGTTGAAGTAAGCGCAGAAAAAGATACCATTGATTTTGAAATTCGAATCACTGAAGGGAAACTAGCTACTTTCAACAAAATTAGTGTTGTTGGAAATGAAAAAACCAATGACCATGTGATTTTTAGAGAATTGCGCACAAAACCAGGCGAATTGTACAGCAAGGACAAAGTAGTCCGAACTGTAAGAGAACTGGGTCAATTGGGCTTTTTTGATGCCGAACAAATTTCACCCGACTTTAAAAATGTTGATCCCAATGCGGGAACGGTAGACATTGAATTTGGATTGCAAGAGTCTGGAGCAAGTCAAATTGAACTCCAAGGTGGATATGGTGGAGGTGGTTTTATTGGAACACTAGGACTCTCTTTCAACAACTTTTCCATGCGAAACATCTGGGACAAGGAATCATACAAACCAGTCCCTTCAGGAGATGGGCAAAAACTAAGTTTACGCTTACAGGCAAGTCAATTTTTCAACACCTATAGTTTTACATTTGCAGAACCATGGTTAGGAGGAAGACAGCCGGTACAGTTTTCTACGTCTTTATCGCGAACCAATCAATTTCGTTATGACTTTTTGACGGGTAGAGCCGACAAAACACAGTCGTTTGAAATTAGTAGCATCACCGTTGGGCTAGCAAAAAGACTTCGTGTTCCTGATGATTATTTCACCCTATCACAAGCACTGACTTTTCAATATTACAACCTTCAAAATTACTTCACTGGATTGTTTACTTTTGGAAACGGGGTGTCAAACAACTTTTCGTACACCATTTCTCTCTCAAGAAACAACACCTTCACAAATCCAATTTTCCCTACCGGTGGATCGAGTTTTGTGGTTAGTGCAAAATTTACCCCTCCCTATTCCCTTTTTAACGATGTTGATTATGAAAATCTGGGAGACTTGCCCGAATATCAAACGGCTGGTGCCGATGGCCTTTTGGTTGCAGACCAAAGTAAGATCGACCAAGAAAGATTCCGCTATCTTGAATACTATAAGTTAAAATTCAGCGGAACATGGTATACACGTTTGTTCGATAAATTGATTTTAAAAACACAAACAGACTTTGGTCTCATTGGAGCATACAATAGTGCACGAGGCGATATTCCTTTTGAGCGCTTTTATCTAGGTGGAGATGGAATGGCTAACAACTTTGCTCTAGACGGTAGAGAAGTCGTTGCCCTTAGAGGATATCCCAACCAATCTTTATCAAGTAGAGATGGGTCAACGGTTTACAATAAGTTTTCTCTAGAGTTGCGTTACCCGATCACATTAAAACCCAGTGCATCAATTTATGCATTGAGTTTTCTCGAATCTGGACAAGGATTTGATGGTATTAAAAACTTCAACCCTTTCAATGCAAAACGTTCTGCTGGTGCAGGAGTTCGCATCTTTATGCCTGCATTTGGACTTTTGGGCATAGATTTTGGCTATGGATTTGATAATACAAATTCAGCCCTAAAGACGCCTAATGGATGGGAGACTCACTTTATCATTGGTCAACAATTTTAGTATATTTGCATAAACCCTTCATTATGAATGTAGTTCGCTCCTTACTTATGCTTTTCCTCTCTTGCAGTTCACTCATGAGCTTTGCACAAAGAGGGGTGCGTTTGGCTTACATTGATATGGACGAAATTCTTGAAAATGTTGACGACTATACAACAGCCAGCCTTTTGTTAGAAAAAAATGTGGCTACGTGGAAAGAAGACATTGCCGTCAAAAAAATGGAATTAAAAGGAAGAGAAGAACAGCTACAAGCAGAAAAAGTTCTACTCACCCCCGAGCTCATAGAAGATCGTCAAAATGAACTCTCTCTTTTTAGAAGTGAAATTGTTGCTTTACAAACAAAATACTTTGGATCTCAAGGAAATTATATTCAACAAAAAAATAAATTACTAAAGCCAATTCAAGATCAAGTACTCAGTATTGTACGTCAAATTGCCCAAGAGCGCAAATATGATTTTGTCTTTGATCGTTCATCTGACTTGGTTATGCTATATTCCGCAAAAAATTACGATATTAGTGCCCTGGTTTTACAACGACTCAATGCGCAAGAGCGAATTAAGACCAGAAAAAAACAAATTGAAGAACGTAAAGCTAAAATTGAACAACGACTTAAAAACTAATTCCATTTAATTAATACTACAAATGAAACACCTAAAAACCCTTTTTATCGCCATCTTAATGGCTGCTCCAATGACGTTTGCTTCTGCACAATCTAAAATAGCACACATCGATACGCAAAAATTGATTAGCGAAATGCCAGAAGTAGTTGCTGCTCAAAAACAACTTGAGCAATTGGAAAAGACCTACACTACTGAAATTGAAAACACCTACAAAGAATTTCAAACAAAAGCACAAACTTATTCAGCAGACGCGGCTAACCAAACGGATGTCACCAACCAAGCACGTCAGAAAGAATTAGAAACCATGCAACAAAACATTAATCAATACCGTGAAACGGCTGCACAAGATTTGCAAAAGAAGCAAGTTGAAATGATGCGCCCTTTATACGACAAAGCAAAAGTTGCCATTGAAAAAGTTGCTGCCGCACAAGGTTTTGACTACGTTCTAGATGCTTCTGCAGGTGGAAGTGTTATTATGGCAAAAGGAAAAGATCTAATGGCTGATGTAAAGGCTGACCTAGGTTTTTAATCTAACCTTATTCCAAATAATGAAAGTCACTTATTTTACAATGAGTGACTTTTTTTTTAAAAGAAGATGAAGCAACCCATTGGATTTTTTGACTCAGGTGTTGGAGGACTTAGTTTACTTCCGGCTGTTTCAGCCATTTTACCAAATGAAGACATCTGCTATCTCGCAGATGAGGCTTTCTCTCCCTATGGCGATAAAACGCACAAAGAAATCCTTGACCGTGCTAGAGCAATTACCCTCAAGCTACTCTCTTTTGATTGCAAACTAATTGTGCTGGCCTGTAATACCGCTACCACACAGGTCATTAATCAACTCCGAAAAGAATTCACCGTTCCATTTGTTGGGATTGAGCCTGCCATTAAACCCGCTGCTTTGACTACTCAAACTGGGGTTGTAGGTGTTTTGGCAACAAAAGGGACACTCAACAGTCAGTTGTTTCACAAAAGTTCATTGGAACATGGGTCGAAAATTCAACTCGTTGAACAGATTGGCACTGGCCTGGTTGCTTGTGTTGAAAGCAACAAAATCGATGATCCCTCCACCTTCACGCTTTTGGAAAGCTTCCTTAACCCAATGGTCGATCGAGGAATGGACAGCTTAGTATTGGGATGTACCCACTATCCTTTTTTAATCCCCGTAATCAAAAAGATCATTCCACAACACGTGCGTATCATTGACAATAGTCAAGCCGTTGCACAACAAATAAAAAGGCGGTTAACGGAATTGGACCTTTGCGATACTTCTAACACAACGTCACTACACACCTATTTCAGTTCATCTTCTAAATCTAACTTAAGTAGATTTGTAAAACATACCATCAACTTCCTTCCTCTTTAAACCAGCCTGCATACATTAAATAGTTATGGGCTATTCGCTCAATTTCTCCTTTTTGCAAATTGGGATCTACTTCTTTTATTTTTCGCGCAGGAATTCCGGCATAAATTGAACCTGATTCAACAACAGTATTTTGTGTAACTACACTACCCGCTGCAATGATGCTGTTGGAATGCACCACACAGTTATCCATAACAATACTTCCCATTCCAATCAAAACATTATCGTGCAAGGTGCAGCCATGAACAATGGCATTGTGACCAATGGAAACATTGTTCCCAATAGTGGTCGCTGCCTTTTCATAGGTGGCGTGAATCACTGCGCCATCTTGAATGTTAACGCGATTTCCTATTCGGACTGCATGGACATCGCCTCGAACAACAGCCTGGTACCAAATTGAACACTGATCTCCCATTTGAACATCACCAATAACAGTTGCATTTTCAGCAAAAAAACAATCTATACCCCATTTGGGTGTAAACCCACGCACAGTTTTCTTTAACATAAACTTGATTTTTAGGAAAGGTAAAAAAATGATTCTTATTTAGCCATTCGTAGGAGTTGAGTTTTATGTAATTTTGTAAAAAAAAGAATGAGTAATTTTCTAGTCACGCCATCCATCAAAGAAGACAATAAGTTTGCTTTTTTTGCCCTCAATGTTTCATTGGGAATCGCAAAAGACACCACCTATAGTTCTGTAGAAGAAGCCAAAGATGCTCCACTGGTACAGCAAATGTTTTACCTTCCTTTTGTAAAATCTGTTACCTTAACCGACAGTGGTTTAAATATCGAGCGCTTTGATATTTTAGCCTGGAGTGATGTAATCAATGAAGTTGCGCAAGAAATTCAAAATTACTTAAACAACGGTGGTCAAGTTGCCGCCCAAAGCGAAGTGAAAAAGGTACCTGTCACGGTTTATGCTGAAAGCACGCCAAACCCCAGCGTAATGAAGTTTGTTGCCAACAAGATGTTGGTGGACACTATTTATGAGTTTAAAAGTATAGACGAAACCAGCAATGCTCCTTTGGCCAAAAGTTTATTTAACTTTTCGTTTGTTAAAGAAATATTTATTGACACCAATTATATTTCCATCAATAAAAACGAAGGTATTGAGTGGGAGGAAGTCGTGATGGAAATTCGCGAATTTGTCCGCGCTTATATTGAAGATGGAAAAACCATTATTACTGCAAATCAAGAAGGAGCCAATGGTTTTGCTGCAAGTGCAACTCCGTTAGAAGACTTGGATGAAACCTCCCAAGAAATTGTGAAAATTATTGAAGAATACATCAAACCTGCGGTTGCCTCTGATGGAGGAAACATTCTATTTGATGCCTACAATGCCGAAGACAAATCGGTACAGGTTGTTTTACAAGGTGCCTGTAGCGGCTGCCCCTCTTCCACCATTACGTTAAAAAATGGAATTGAAAATATGCTGAAGGAAATGCTCCCAGGGAAAGTAGCGACTGTTAGCGCATTAAATGGCTAATTCTCCTAACCTCTCTTCCAACATTCTTGCAAAAGAACAAAGCGCTTACTTACGGCAACATGCATCAAATCCAGTGCATTGGGTTCCATGGGCAGAAGATCATTTTACTTCGGCAAAAGAGAACGATCGTTTAATCATTATTAGTATTGGCTATGCCGCCTGTCATTGGTGTCATGTTATGGAACATGAATCTTTCGAGGATGAAATTGTTGCTCAACTAATGAATGACAATTTTGTAAGCATCAAAGTAGATCGTGAAGAACGTCCAGATGTAGATCATGTATATATGCAGGCACTTCAACTCTTAACTGGTCAGGGAGGTTGGCCATTGAACATTGTTGCGCTACCAGACGGACGCCCTGTTTGGGGAGGCACATATTTTCCCAAAGATCAATGGATGCATTACCTTCAACAAATCGTTCAGTTGCAGAAAGAAAATCCAGAAAAACTATTGGCCTATGCTTCCCAATTGAATGAAGGAATGCAGCAGCTTGAGCTGGAAAAACACAAAGATCAACAAGCCGTTACAGCCAATGACCTAGCGAAAGCTGTAAATGATATTTATCAAAAATTAGATTTAAAAAATGGCGGAATGCAAGGTGCGCCTAAATTCATGATGCCAACTCTTTTAGAGCTGTTTACTGCGTCTGATGATTATACCGAACACCTACGGCTGAGTTTAGATAAAATGGCCTTAGGCGGCTTGTTTGACGTTTTAAGAGGCGGTTTTTCGCGTTATTCTGTAGACGAACGTTGGCATATCCCCCATTTTGAGAAGATGGGCTATGACAACGGTCAATTACTATATATATACAGCGAAGCTTTTCTTACCCAAGCTTCTCCTTTGTACAAAGAGGTTGTGGAAAAAACAGTGGACTTTCTTCAAGAAGACTTGCATAACGGAACTGGGGGATATTATGCTTCGCTGGATGCTGATAGTTTGAATAAAAACGGACAGTTGGAAGAAGGAGCCTTCTATGTATGGACCAAAAATGAACTCGAGGAATTAGCACTCCTACAACAACCACACTTTAGCAGCTATTATGGCATAAATCAAGATGGTTTGTGGGAAAAGGACAACTATGTGTTCTTTCGTAAACAAGCTCTTGAGGACTATAAATACAAGCATGAGCTAAACGATAATTTCAACACCCAAGTGGCCCTGTGGGAAACACGTTTATTGGAAGCGAGAAACAAACGCTCCAAACCACGTTTGGACGACAAAATTATTTGCTCATGGAATGCCTTAATCGGAAGTGGACTCTTGCGTGCCTACCGTGCATTTGGAAATGAAGATTATGCTCGTTTGGCAAAAAACAACCTAGACTATATATTCAAACACTTGCACTCGTCTCAAGGGGGGCTTTATCGATTAAATAAAAAAGAGGCTCCTGTTGTACACGGTTTCCTAGAGGACTACAGTGCGTTGATTCGGTTTTATCTGGATGCATATGAATGCTTTTTTGATCCGATTTATTTAACTCATGTACGTCATTTAATCGACTATTGTTTTACGCATTTTCTTGACAGTCAATCTCCCTTATTTGTTTTTTCAGCAAAAGAAAAACTGGTAGTAGAGACACGGGAAATAAATGACAATGTCATTCCTTCTTCCAATGCAATGATGGCCGAAAACTTATTGCGCGCAAGTGTTCATATAGGTAAACCCGAATGGTCGGAACATGCACAAAAAATGCTCGCTACTGTGGCAGAAGAAATGTATAACTACCCTAGAGCCTATAGTTATTGGTTACGCACAGCCCTTAATGAGCAAAAAAAGCAACGTGAAATTGTAATTGTAGGGCCAAAAGCATTGGATTGGATTAGAGAAATACAACAACAGCCATTAGAAAACACGCGTTGGGCCGCAAGCACCGTTGCCAGTAATCTGCCCTTATTACAAAATCGTTTTAAGGCAAACATAACGCAAGTTTATATTTGTGAAAACAATCAATGCGGTCTTCCTCTGAGGAGTGTAGAAGAAGCGAAAATAGCATTAGGCCTTACTTAACTTTGGGCGCATTGGTGTGAAAATCCTTCAAATAGTAGGGTTCAAAATAGGCCACGTCTTCGAATTGTTTGTTTGCATATTTCTTGGCTACCATGGACACCATGTTTCTGGCAGAAGGGACTTCAATCTCATCAATATAATTAAACTCATTCCCTGTCAAAATTGGCATGCACTTAGCTGCGCCTGAACCAAAAAGAACTTTTTTTCCTTTGGGTAAAGTCGCACTGGTTTCCTCAGAAATTATCCTTGCGGAAGTTGGTTGAATGATTTCATGTTGAGCGTTGAGTGCCATGGTAAACACCTCCATACGTCTCGCATCGATCATAGGAACAATTACTTCATTTTCTTTGGGGGCATAAGCTTGTGCAAGTACCTCGAGTGTGTTTACGGCTATTAACGGCAGATCGTTGGCATAACATATCCCTTTTGCTGAAGAAACACCAATGCGCAGCCCCGTATATGATCCAGGGCCCATACTGACCCCTAGAGCAGAAAGTGCTGAAAACGAAAGACCAACCTCAGCCATGACTTCTTCAATAAATACATGCAAGTAATCACTGTGTCGGAAATTAGCTTCATTACTTTCTTTACAAAAAAGCAATTCACCATTGTTGGCTATAGCAACAGAACAATTGGTTGTTGCTGTTTCCAGGAGTAAATGATAATTATTCATTTTAAAGGCAATCTAATGAGTTCTATTTGTTGCTAAAATTACAAAAAGAGCCGCTAGCTTTAACCTCGACTATACATTAAAATGAAAGCGGAACACCAAAATAGAACTCAACGACTTTTAACTTAAATATATAGTCATATTTTGCACGAACTTCGTCAGAAACCGCCGCATCGTAACGTTGCTTAATTTGGGTGTAATTAAAAGAATTCATCACTCCAGCTTCATACCTTTTCTGCGCGTCATCAAAAGCATCCATGCGAGCTTGGGTTGTTTTCTTTGCTGCTTCGTAAAATGTATAGTCTCCTTTCGCATCATTGTATGCTTGATTAATAGCCGATTCAAGATCGAGTTGTTGCTGTTCTAGACTATTCTTGGTACGCTCTAAATTTACCTTATTACGCTTTACATTGCTTTTTGCAGAAAGTCCATTAAAAATCGGAATACTCAATTGTAGACCAAAATTATGTCCATCATTTATACCTAATTGATCTGCGATGGGCAATGGGCCGATTACTCTTCTATTTTCACGGGTGGTATATACTTCGCTTCCGTCACTGCGCACAAATCCAATGGGAAATTCTGTGAATTCCCCCGTTCCTTCTGTTCGATCAGAATAAGATAAACGTGTACTATAGCCGTAAAAAGCACTCAACGAAGGTTGCAGTGTTCCTTTGGCTAAAGCGACATTTGTTTCAGCTATTTCAACATTGGTAACCGCCAATTTTATGTCATCTCGTATGGTCAATGCTTTTTCATAAATTTTCTTTGTGCTTTCTCCCATGACCTGTGAAAACGGAACATCTAACTCCATAAAGGAAATGTCAAAATTCTCATAATCGGTTATCAAAAGCAATTGAGCCAAATTAATTTTAGCCAACCGCAAAGTGTTATCAGCCTGAACAACGGCTTGTTCTTGGGTAGCAATGGTCGCTTCTAGTTCAAAAACATCTCCAGCAACCAACACCCCAGCAGAAATCAGTTCCATGGTTCGTTCAAGCTCAGCTTTAGACACAGCTAATTGCGCTTGTTGAACAGACAAGATTTCACGGTTGAACATGATTTGTAAAAAACTATTGGCCACCAGTAGAGAGATATCATTACTAATATCTGCCAGTTGATACTGTCTCGCCAAGAGGGTCAAATTTGCTCTGTGTAATTGATTGAAATTTTGTTTCCCTTTGTAAATGTCTATTCCAAGATTTACCCCAGCTGAAGAGAACTGTGTAGTCAAATTCTCCAAAAGACCTGTAGTAATGTTTTGGTTAAGTCCAATATTCCAAGAATGACTTAAGTTGGAATTCACCCGTGGGAAAAACCCAGCAATGGTGGCTTGTTTATCTATTTGCGCATTGACATAATCCAATTCACTTTGCTTAATGGTAATGTTTTTTTCCAATGCCAATTCCACGCATTCTTCCAATGTCCACTGTTTTGTTTGTCCAAAAACAATGGTTGAAAAAAGGAGAAATAGGGCTGTTAAACTTTGGGCAGTATTCTTCATGTTTGGCTTATTCATTATCATCAGAAGTTTCATCGTCACCTTTTTTCTTAGCTTCGGTTTTGTTCCAGACCTTAATTTTATCTTCAAGGGTAATCCCGGAAATGATTTCTACATTCATTCCATCAGATATTCCTATTATAATATCTCTTCGCTCAAATTTCTGCTCTTCTAATTCAATTTCAACAAAGGGCTGTTCAGTGTCTTTATCAAATTGCATCAAGGCTTCGGGCAAAGCAAGAATACTGTCTTTACGTTCAAGTACTAGCGAAGCATTTGCACTATATCCTGCACGAACAAAGAAATCACTGTCCAGGGTAACATCTCCTTCTATTTTAAACTGAACTGCTCCTTGCTCTTCATTTCCTTTCGGAGCGATGAATTTCAATTTAGCCTCAAACTCTTTGTCTTGAATTGCGCCCAAGCTCACACTCAATGGCATTCCAATCGATAGCTTTCCTACTTCGGCTTCATCTACTTTCCCTTCAAAAATCATTTTATTCAAATCGGCAATAATCGCAATGGTTGTACCAGCATTGAAGGAGTTACTCTCAATTACTTGATCTCCTTCTTTTACGGGCAACTCAAGGACTGTTCCAGCTACAGTAGCACGCACATTGGTGTTGGCAGAAGCTGAACCACCGGCAGATCCCAGTTTGATGATTTCAAAATCGCTTTGTGCATTGGCTAAATCTTGCTTTGCGCGACTGTAGGTCAAATCGGCTGTTTGAAATTCTTGCTGTGAGATAATCTCTTTATCGAATAACGATTTGTTACGATTGTATTCAACCTGTGCATTCTTAAGGACAATTTTAGCGGTTGCTAGTCGACCTTTAGCACTATTGAGCTGACCTTCGTCCGCAACAACTTTAATTTTTGCCAATAAATCACCTTCTTCTACATAGTCTCCTTCTTCCACAAAAAGAGATTGAAGAATTCCTTGTACTTGAGGCTTTACCTCTACTTCGTCTTCAGGAATAACTTTTCCAGTGGCAACGGTTTTCTGTTCAATCGATGTGATCAAAGCAGTTTTTGTTTCAAAACTTATTGTTGCTTTACTATTCGATTTAATAAAAAATGCAGCAGCAAATAATACACCGAAAATAACGAGTAAAATTAATGTGTAACGGACAAATTTGTTCATAACGTGGGTTCTATAATTATTTAATTTTTATTCTTCTCTTAATGCGTCGATGGGCTTAATACTCACTGCTCGTTGAGCAGGGATCAAACCAATTAGTGTCCCTAGGGTAACCATTATAGCCAACGCACCGAGCACAAAGGGTATAGGAACGGTTGGGTTTGTATAGGGAAAATCTTCAAGGTTTGCGGTTCCCGCATTGATTCCTGCGAGGACAAAGGCTCCTAAAATAATTCCGAAAATTCCAGCCAAAACGGTCAGGAAAACTGATTCTAAGATAATTTGCATGCGAACCTCAGAAGGGGTTGCTCCTAACGCTCGTCTTACACCCAATTCCTTGGTGCGTTCTTTTACTGATATCAATAAGATATTTCCAATACCAATTACCCCAGCAATGATGGTCGCTATACCAACAACCAAGGATAAAAATGTCATTCCTTCAGCAAATCCCATGATTCTATTGAAAACCTCACCTAGGTTAAACGAGCCAAATGCACGTTCATCTTTTGGATCTACACGGTGAATACGTTTTAGTGTTTGCTTGACGTCTTTCTCGACTTGCACAACATCTGCATCATCAAATGCAGCTATAGTAAACCATTCCACATTTTCGCCTGTGTTATACAGTTTTCGGAAAGTAGCAAAAGGAATAAATATATCACCATCACTTTCAAATCCACCCCCTTCAACATATTTGTGTACCCCAATGACTTGAAAATAGATATCGTCAATTCGCACAAATTTCCCTACAGGATCTTCGCCTTTCTCAAACAGTTCCTTTTGGGTTCGTTCGCCAATAACACAAACTTTGCGGGCTAAATCTATATCAGATTGATTGATGAAGCGCCCAGGGGTAAATATTTTCTTGGTGGCAATTTTTGTGTATTCAGGAAAATCTCCATAGATATTGTAGGTGCCCGATTTTGATCCACGTACAATTTGCGAACCCGAAGATCCATCAAAAATTCCTCGTGCATTTCTCGGGGCTATAAATTCAATTTCAGGGATGTTGTTCCGTAAGGTTACGGCATCATTTAACTTCAGTTGAGGGTTACGCCCTGTTTTGAATCCGTCATAGGGTATGCTGGTACTTTTTGCCCAAACAAACATGGAGTTCATGGCGATGTTTTGAAACTGACGTTCGAACCCATTGTCCAAACCTTTGGCAGAACCTGATAATGCTATGTAGATGAAAATCCCCCATAAAACACCAATTACAGTAATAATGGTTCGGACTTTATTTTTTTGGATGGAGCCAAAAATTTCTTGCCAGGTGTCGCGATCAAATATGATTTTAAAACTATTCATCTCTTAGGGCTACAATTGGTTTTATGCTTGCTGCACGTTTGGCTGGGATGTATCCAGCAATTCCGCCAAAAATGATCAAAATTAGGGTCGCAAATAAAGCGGTTGAAATATCGATATAGGGGTTTTTAATAAAGTAATCTTCAAGGGTTTCGTTAATGTTTTTCAAAAGAAACACCCCTAGTGCCATGCCCACATAACCTGAAATAGTAGTAATAAAAATAGATTCTTGGAGAATCATTTGAATCACAGATTTAGGTGTAGCACCCAAGGCTTTACGAACACCCAATTCTTTGGTGCGCTCTTTAACTACAAACACCATTATATTGGATATACCAATGATTCCAGCAATTAAGGTGCCTAAACCAACAAAGGTTACTATGAGTTGAAGAACATTGGCAAACTGCTGGTTTTGCTTTATGTTGTCGGCAATGTTTCGAATAAAAATACCGTTGGGGTCTTTGGGCGCAATAACTTTCTTTTCTTTCAAGAAAACACGTAGTTGTCGTTCAAATGCCAAAGAGCCTTTGTGGCCCAATTCTGGACGAAAAGCGACGATCATTTGATCAATTTTATCGTTTCCTTTTTCGAGCGATTGACGTGTAGTATAGGGAATATAAATAAAACGCTCTTCGTTATCTCCTCCATCGTCTTGAAAAACACCAACAACTTTAAAAACACTATTTCCAACATCAATAAATTTACCTAATGGGTCTTCTTGTTTAAACAGGTCACGAGCCACTAAACGCCCAATAACAGCGTGTTTACTTTTATTTTTCACATCCAACTCATTGACATAACGTCCTTTCATCATGATGGTTTTCTCGGCATATTGATGATCTGGTCCTACCCCACGGGTGGTGTAGTTATCAAATTCATTTTTATAGCGCACAGAGGCTCTACGTGATATTCGAGGTGTAATGTACTCGAGGAAAAAGGGGAAATTATCTTTTATATCGTAAAGGTCATCGTTGGTGAATTCTATTCGTCTATTGGCCTTAAATCCTTTGTAAGGTTCAGAGGTTTTTCCAGCAAAAATGAACATTGTATTGGTGGCATCGTCTAAAAAGAATTTCTGAAAAGAATTTTTTAATCCGTTTCCAAAGCCAAAGAGAATGATAAATATAAAGATCCCCAGTGCGACCGTAAATCCGGAGAGAAAAGTACGCAACTTATTCTTTCGAATGGTTTCAAAAATTTCTTGCCAACGATCTTGATTAAACATATTGGGTCGCTAAAACTTGATTGACTTTAGTATCTTCAACAATTACACCATCTTTTAAACGAATAATACGTTTACACATTTGAGCAATGTCTTCTTCGTGGGTAACCACTAGTATCGTTTTCCCTTCTTGATTGATTTTTTGAATTAAATCCATCACTTCATTAGATGTTTGCGTGTCAAGTGCACCAGTGGGTTCATCAGCCAGTAATAGTTTTGGCTCAGAAGCCATTGCTCGTGCAATAGCTACCCGCTGTTTTTGCCCACCCGAAAGCTCACTTGGAAGGTGTGTTGCCCAATCTAATAGGCCCACACTTGTTAAATATTTCAAGGCTTTTTCTTGACGCTCTGCACGTTTCATTCCTTGGTAATACAAAGGCAAAGACACGTTTTCAACAGCGGTTTTATAATTGATCAAATTGAATGATTGAAAAATAAAACCAAGAAATTTATTTCTATATTTTGCCGCTTTTGTTTCGTCCAAATCTTTAATAAGGACATTGTCCAACTCATAACTACCATCATCGAGTAAATCTAGCATCCCAATAATATTGAGCAAAGTGGATTTTCCTGATCCAGAAGACCCCATAATGGCAACAAGTTCGCCTTCTTCAACGGTTAAGTTTATTCCTTTTAAAACATGAAGCGATGAACTTCCCATTTTGTAGGACTTATGTAAATCTTTAATTTGAATCATAGGTAGGGTTTGGCATTTTACAACTTAACAATAAGACGTAGTTAAAAATAAAATGTTACAGTAGAAAGGAATTTTATTTATACATCATTCTGTAAACAACAAATCCAACACCGGCAACCAAGATATAGGGCATCGCCATTAGGTATACAATTCCGTTGTTTATCCCCTTGGCTGTTGCTTGACCTTCTTCCGACTCAAGTACTGCACGACACATGGAGCATTGGGCTTCTACTGTTTCTGGAAACAAACAAAGAGCGAACAATAAGGCAATTCCGAGAAAAGTTCTTTTTTTCATTTAGGCGTAATAAGGAGAAATCATTAAATAGATAACAACACCCGTAATGGTTATGTACAACCATATTGGAAAAGTGATTCTTGCAATTTTTCTATGGGAGGTAAACTGTTGAGAAATCGCTCTTACATAAGTAATCAACACCAACGGAATGATAGAAATAGACAAGAGAATATGTGAAATCAAAATGACATAGTAGACCGTTTTTACCCATCCTTCGCCCCCAAATGGAGTGGGTTCAGAGGTTAAATGGTAGGCAACATACATTACCAAAAAAGCCAAAGATAAACCAATGGCGGTTTTCATTAATTGCTCGTGAAGGGTTATTTTTCTATTCTTTATCGCCCACAGGGCAATCAAAAGAATGATGGTGGTGTACCCATTGATGGCGGCATATATAGGTGGTAGAAATGATAAGGGCTGTACACCTTCTAGACGTATACGAAATAAAATTGCCACTACAACAGGGATTAAAACCGATACGGCAATAATCAAGTTCTTGTACTTGAGTTCATTCTCTTTAAAGGGTGTCTTTTCCATAAACTTAGTTTTCATTTAATAATTTCTCAATGTCGATCAACAATTGATCTACACCTTGCTCTTCTGCCTCTTCTTGGTCAATACCCATGTAGTAAACAATGGGGTTTTCGTGCTCATCTTGCCGCGAGCGGATATACCCGTTTTTGTCGATCAAAGCAAAATAGCCTTGATGTTCAAAACCGCCGGCAACCGCTGGATTAATTGAAGCAAAAATATTAAAACCTGTATTGGCCAAAGCATAAATAGTTTCTTTCTCGCTGGTTAAAAAATTCCAGGTAGATGATTTATCTACATAACCTTCTGCATACTTTTTCAAGACCGAAGGAGTATCGTTTTCAGGATCTATGGTAAACGATGCTATGCCAAAATCTGAGCGTTCGCCAAATTGATCGTACAAAATCTTCATGTTTTTATTCATGATTGGACAAATAGACGGGCAACGGCTAAAAAAGAACTCGGCGACATAAACCTTTCCTAGATAATCTTCATTCGAAATGTATAAACTATCTTGATTCAACATAAGAAAATCGGGCACTTTTTTGGCTTCTCCATTTAAGCGAATAAAATCCATAGAAGTATGGCCTGGCTTTACAGAACGATTACTTGTAATGGTTTGATCTTCTGCGAGACGATTAATTATTTTGGGAATAAACAGGTAGCCAAAAATAACCAAGACAGCAACAAGACCAATAGAGGTATTCTTTTTCATACCGTAAAATTAATGAATTAGAAAATGCTAGGGAACTAAGAACACTTATTTCGAACGATTGCTGTTGTTCTTTTTAAGCGCTAATCGATATTCTGCCAAAATAACCTTTACATCGTCTGTCATCTTTTTGTTTAGCTCTGCCACAGAGGTGGTATTGTACCCATAAAGCGTGCCTACTTCTTCGTCATCGTCTCTTCCGCGTAACTTCTTGGCTCTATCTACAATAAATACCGTAGAGGTGCTTTTCTGTGCGTTTAACTGAACATCTGTTTGAAAACTATCAAAAAGGACTTGAATTTCTTCTTGGGAACCGAAAACAAATTTCCATTTAGACAGATCGGTTGCGGCACCTTCTTGCAATTCTTTAAGAATTTGTTTGATTGTTTCTTCTTGTCCGTTTTCTACAACCATGACAAATTGAAAATCATCAAATTGGTAAAAACGCTTGTAAATTTTCTGGTTCAAATTAAATGCGTCGCCTTTTCGCAGCTCCAAATCATTTCCCCAAAAACCAACAATAGAGATCTTTGTGTCAAACTGATGGTTTTCTCCGCGAAGTGTAGACCACTCTTTAATGTCGTTGACTTCTTCAGTGAGAATTGGAAGACGAGCAAAATTATTAATCCCGGAAGCAAAAAATAAATAAATGACCAATGGAAACACAAAGAGGATTCCCAAAACCAAAAATTTCTTAAAAGCTTCTTTATTTACAGACATGGATTAAAAATTCCAGCTCACAAACCCAGTATTCATTACCTCGAAGATGTAATCTGCTTCTATCAAAAGGATAAAAGCTAGGTAAGGAATTAATATAACTAGTGGAAGTACAATTGATCCTTTTAAAGACCCTTTTTCATCGCGAATGTGCATGAAGTCCCAAGCAATATAATAGGCCTTAACAATCGTTAAGATGATGAAAATCCAGTTCAAGATTTTCATTCCCAAAAACATAGACATAAGGCTTACAGGTTTAATGATCCCTAAAGCTACTTCTACAGTTGTTACGATAGATAAAAATATAAGGACGCCCCAAATCTTTTGAACGTTAGATTTGAATTTTAAAAGTCCTCTAAAAATGGCTAATTTTTGTTCTGCGTGTGCCATGTGTGCTGTAATTTATTATTATACCAAATAGAAAAAGGTGAATACAAAGACCCATACTAGATCGACAAAGTGCCAATATAATCCGACTTTTTCAACCATTTCATAATGCCCTCTTTCCTCATAGGTTCCTCGAATAACATTGAAGAAGATAATGATATTAATCACTACTCCAGACAATACGTGAAAACCGTGAAAACCAGTAATGAAGAAGAAGAAATCTGCAAACAAGCGGTTTCCATATTCGTTGTGGATCAAATTTGCTCCTTCGACTACATCAACTGCGTCATTTATTTTCACAAGTGACTCTTCACGGGACAGGACGATTTTCTGCCCTTTTGCATTTAATTTTTCACCTCGAATGACTAAGTTTTCGTTGGCTGTAAAACCAGCCTTAACTTCATCAAGCGAATAGGTTGGCAGAGAAGATTCTCCAACAAACCAGATTCCATTACTACTTTCGTGCGTTGATCTATCGGTCGCAATTGAAGCAGCAAAGGCTTCTAAAGCAACACGTTTTCCTGTATCTCCATCAACAAACTGAAGGATTTGGCCACCACGTGTTTCTAGTGCGCCATATTCCCCTTTGATAAAGTTTTTCCATTCCCAAGCCTGCGAACCTACAAATATTGCTCCACCAATAATGGTAAGCAACATATAAAAGGTCACTTTAGCCTTGTTCATATGATGTCCTGCATCCACGGCCATTACCATGGTCACGGAAGAGAAAATCAAAATAAAAGTCATTAAAGCCACATAGTACATAGGTGCATCTATGCCGTGCAAAAACGGAAAGTGTGTAAATACTTCATCGGCAATGGGCCAAGAATCGATGTTCTTGAAGCGAGAAAAACCATAGGCTACTAGAAATCCAGTAAAGGTTAATGCGTCAGAGACAATGAAAAACCACATCATCATCTTTCCATAACTCGCGTTTAAGGGTTTGTTCCCTCCACCCCAAACGTTGGTCTCTTCATTGGGATTGGTTGCTGCTACTTCCATAAAAAAATGTCAAATTTTAATGATACAAATTTAATCGTTTTTACTGATAAATTGTCACAAACAGGAACAAATATAGCCAGAGAAAGTCAAGGAAATGCCAGAATAATTCTGCCAGTTCTACGCCAAGTGTTTTCTCGGGAGAATATTGATTTCTATAGGCATTCACCAAAACTACGCTCAGAACAACAAATCCTCCGGTCACGTGAGCTAAATGTAAAAGCACTAAAACGTACAAAAAAGAGGTGGTGATTGAACTTTCTGCGCCTGTAAAATAATAGCCAGAAGAAATTATTTCATTGAAACCCTGAAACTGTAAGTTAATAAACGCAACAGTCAAAGCGAGTGTAACCCATAACATTCCCTTGAATTGAGCAAGTTTGTTTTGCTGCAAGCTTCGCTTAGCCACGAAAAACGTGAGACTACTCAACAATATTATTAGTGTACTATAGCTAAATGCTTGTGGGAGCACAAAACCTTCTAGCCAATCTGCCCGTGAACTACTTACTACATAGGCGCTCGTCAAGCCAGCAAAGGTCATTGACATGCTAATCATTCCAAACCAGAGCATCATTTTTTTGGTTCGACTATTTCTATTATCCATATACTACAAATTTATCAATCACATATATTATTTGAATAGCGCTGATATATATCACACTGCTGAGCATCAATCTTCTTGCGGCTTTATTGTCTTTTTTCAACATTAGGTCTGTCGCAAAATACAACATAACTATTCCAACTATTGCAACTCCAACAGCACCATAAACACTCAATTGCAAGGCACCAGTATAGTGCGTAAAAGGCAACAACGAGATCAAAAGCATCCAAAGGGTATAAACAATTATCTGAAAAGCAGTTCCTTGATCTTTAGCACCTGTAGGCAGCATTTTAAAGCCTGCCTTTTTATAATCTTCATCGAGCATCCAACCGATGGCCCAAAAATGCGGGAATTGCCAAAAGAATTGAAGCATAAATAATACTCCTGGTTCAACACCAAACTGATTGGTATAGGCAACCCAGCCAAGCATAAACGGTATCGCTCCTGGAAATGCGCCAACAAAGACCGCAAGCGGGGTTCGGGTTTTCAGGGGAGTATATAGAGCCACGTACAAAAAAATGGAAATGCTCCCAAAAAGAGCCGTTCGCCAATTTAGTAAATACAACACCACTATTCCAATCACTGTCATGGTGATGGCTATGGCCAACGCTGTTGACGATTGCATTCGACCTGTTGGGAGTGGTCTGTTTTTGGTGCGCTGCATCAAAGCATCCAGGTCTTTTTCTATGACCTGATTGAATGCATTCGAAGCACCAACCATACAATATCCACCAAAGGCAAGTAAGATTACATCAAAATAATTAATGGTATTCGCAACTAATAAATAGCCCGCCAAAGAAGAAAATACTACACTTAGAGCCAAACGCATTTTAGTGATTTCTTTAAAATCACTCAGCCATGAAACAGTAGGTGCAATTCTGATATCCTCAGACATAATCATTCTTTCTTCCTAGGTGCAAAGATAACGCACCCTGACAGATATTCACTCTTTTCTTTCTCTTTTTGGCCACAAAAAAACCCGAAGTTTCCTTCGGGTTATAATTTAAATATTTTTCAATTACTGTAAACGGAAAGTAATTGGAATACTGAAGGGAACACGCACCGGTCTTCCTCTTTGTTTTCCTGGTGTCATACTGGGAAGTTTAGAGATAATACGCGCAGCTTCTTTCTCTAAATTCTTGTCAGGTCCACGCATACGCACATTGGTAATACTCCCGTCTTTGGCGATGACAAAATTCACATATACTCTTCCTTGAATTCCCATTTCTTGTGCAATTTCTGGGTAACGGAAGTTTTTACGGATGTGCTTGTTGATTTGATCTTGAAAGCATTGTCTTCTTTGTGACTTAGCTACCTTTTCACAACCTGGATAGATTGGCACGTCTTCAATTACGGCAAAGGGAACGTCTACGTCATCAAAGTCATCTTCAACTTCAATATCTTCTACCTCAACAATCTCTTCTTGATCCGTTTCTGTAGACTCAATAATGGTTTCTTCTACTTCCTCCTCATCCTCAACTACTTCTAACACTTCAGGTGCTGGTGGTGGAGGTGGTGGGGGGGGCGGTGTTTTTATTTGTTCGGTAATTGGCACTTCCTCATCGTCTTCATCGTCAACGTTAAGTGCTTCGTATCCGTAACCAGATTTATCATAGGTTTTCCACTCAATGGCTTGCCATGAAATGAACAAAACAACCGCTAAACCAATAGCAAAATACAAGCTGCTATTTTTGGTTAAGTCGGCATTGGGATTCTTTTTTAATTGCATTACTCAGGATTTAGATAGCTAATTTATAAAAATACCGCTTTTGACCACAACTTTTTCAATTGTTTTTCCAGAAAAAACAAAAGCGCAAATTCCTGCGGAGTTTGCCAAGAGATCAAAGACCTCAAAAGTCCTGTACAGTATGAGATACCCTTGAATTAGTTCAAGTACCATGCCAAAAGAAAAAACAGCTAGGATCACCATTAACCTAGTTCTTTTCAACCTCCAATCTAAATTAAAGGCTAAACCAAGACATGTAGAGAAGATAGAATAGGCCAAGAAGTGGGCTATTTTATCCGTATTTAACACATTTGTATTTAGTGGGGGTAAAGACAATGGTATTACAGACAAAAAAACAATGGCCACACCAATGCTAAATGCTGCAATAGTCAAACTGTATTTAGGCACCTATCAGCGCTTTGTATCCTGCTGCGTCCAAAAGGTCATTAACGTTGTTCGGATTGTCCAATTCTATTTTTATCATCCAACCTGATCCATATGGATCATCATTGACCGCTTCTGGAGCATCGGTCAAGTCATCATTGAAAGCGACAATTGTCCCTTTCAAAGGCATAAACAAATCAGATACTGTTTTGACAGCCTCAACGGTTCCAAAAACTTCTTCAGCATCGATGGTTTCATCAATTGTTTCTACTTCCACATATACGATATCGCCTAATTCTCCTTGTGCAAAATCTGTGATTCCAATTGTAGCGGTATTTCCTTCTACAGATACCCACTCGTGATCTTTGGTGTAGTGTAAGTTTTCTGGTACATTCATAGCTTCTTATTTTTTACTTGAAGCAAATATAATTTTTTAGCTGAAATCCCTGTAATTTAATTTCCAAAATTATACCGAATGGTAATTCCTGATCGGATACTGGTTTGTGGGAAGGCTGTAGAAATTGCGAATTTGGAGAAGTTATGATCGTAGAAGAACAGGCCGGTTAAATTCTTGGAAAGAGCATAATCTGCCGTGACTTTGATGGACCAGAGAGTTTGCCCAGCTGTAACTTGATTATTGTCTATTTCAAGGTTCCGCAAAACAGTAATGTTATTTCGATAGGAAAGGTCGGCTTTGATGTTCAAGTCGCCTTTCAAGGTGCGTTTTCTCCCACCAATTGTGGTTCTTAAAGGCAATTCTTTAATGCGATACCCCATTCCAACAATGTACTCTTCTCCACTAGATTCTGTCAACAAGTTGTTATCCAAACTTAATGATAATGCGCGATCTGTTTTGAGTTCTGCAAGAAATTTAAACGAATTTTTTAGCTCCAAATCAATACGAACTAAAGGATTGAATTGTTCAACTAAGTTCAAATTACCATACAATTTCTCTGAAACAAAATTCCCATCACCGTCCTTTTGTTCTGGAAAATCGGGGTCATAGTCTAGGTTTGTTTGAAATTGATTGATGGTGTAACTTGAACGATAGGCGTGGGTTAGTGAAAAACGATTGAATATTTTTTTCAATGACTTGATATTCATCAAGCCCGTGTATTTTAAATTCCAATTGGGCAAGGGTACTTTTTGAATTGGATCTAAGGCGATTTTTGCTGCATTTGTCCCAGAATAAGCTGCAAGAAAAGCGGGAATAATTACATCTTGTTGACTTTTACTGAAACCCACAGGATAGCCTTCTTGGTCTACTCCTTCTCCTGTCGATTGGCGTTGGTTTGCCAAACGTTTTGCAACCATTAAACGATTCTTTCTAAAGTCATCAAAATAGGGACTTGCTTCTCCTTTGGAGCGTTGAAAGGCTGTTTTGATCAAGAGTGTAGATATGCCGAAATTACCAAATTGATTGGCGTTCAATGCTACATATTCTTGATTTTCTACCCGGAAATTTTCTGTCCCGTTTTCTGAATAATTGCGCTCTGCTGTTAAATCGATCAACAAGCCTTTTCCAAAGTCCAATTGGCCGGTAATATTCAATTGGCTATTATGCACTTGAGTAAATGGCTGATTAAAATTAGGGAAATCGGTTAACCAACCTTGTTTGGCTGCTTCAAAACGAACATCCGCTTGACTTCCAAAGGTAAAACCTGGCGTTGGTTGTAATGTCCCAACTAAACCAATCGAGGGGAGATACCCTGGCAAGACTTTTCCATTGCTTTCAGAATAAGAAAACTGCACTCGCTTAAGTATGCTAATTAAATCGACAACGTTGGCCAATGCCTTGCGCTTCTTTTTTGGCTTTTTCGCCCCTGTAGAGTCTTTCGATAAAGTTCGTAGCGGAAGCCTGCGCTGAGCAGTATTCTTTTTATTCAAGCCTAAAATACGGTACAAACGATCGGTAGAAATAGAACCGTTTAAACTTTTAGTATTGTTGTTTTGAATCGTATTTACAACACCCAATACAGCTCCGCTTTCGGCGGTGACTTCAGACAAAACATCTGAGCCGCGTTGCCAACTAAAGTCTCCTGTGTAGCTATAATTTGCGTCAATGAAGCTCAAAAAAGGCAAGTAATTAAAGGGAAGTTTATAGGTTAAATTGAGCGTCTGGAAATGGCGGTTCGGGTCACCAAAATCCCATAAACCATCCCAAATACCTCTTGCCTTATCTACCCGCTGCCCTCCTTCTGGAGTGTCTTCGATGTAATTCCGAATAATATTATTACTAGAAGCCGTGAAATTCAAGCGTAATGATCGGGTTAGGTTGTGGTTTAACGAATAGGTCCAATCGAACAAGAAATTTCGCTGTTGCAAATCGGGCAAGCCCAATTGTTGCGATGCATCTACTCCTTCAAGATAAACTTCTCTAAAGCGTTGGTTATTGAACAGACGATTGATATTGGTAGTGATGGAGATATTGGCAGGAATAGGATTCAAATTGATTTCCCGCAACCAACGTAAGTATTGCTTTTTAGTCAGGAATTTTATCTTTTTGAATGGATTGATTTCAAAAGGTTTAAATGTATGCCCATAGTTTGCCCCCAAACGAAGGGTAGTGTTGGATTGATTTTCAATTTCATAATCATGATGGGTCAATTCATTGAAAGCATAGGAAAAATCAAAGTTTTCAACATTGTAAAAACGTTGCTTGCTTGGACTTCCCAATTTTCGTATACCAATCAAACTAACACTCTTACGCTTGGTGTAATCGATAGCCTGCTGTTTTATTTGTTTTCTTTTCTCGGGAGTATCTGCAGCACTCAATCGATCATCGAGGCGCAAGTCTTGGTAGAAGGGATCGTACTCTGGTGTGATTTGCGTTTCGCCAACACTGTAGCTCAATGGCAATTGTACACCCCATTTCTTGGGTAAAAGTTGTCCAGCATTTACCGTTGAGACCAAATCGTACTGCACTAATTCTTCTCGACTACGTTGATTTGGCGATTGATCTATGCTTCCAAAACCTACGGTTGAATAACGCCCACTGGCGCTAAGATTAGCAAAATCAGCAATATTAGCGTCCAGGGCGCCAATGGCTGCCCATCCGCCTTGGCTATCGATTCCTGCAATTCGTAATTCATTGAACCAAACTTCGCCAGCAAGAACATCTCCCACTTGTGTTGATGGGTTTTTCACACCAATCATCATGGTTTTAATCGCCCCCAAAGAAGGGTTTCCTTTGATCGATAATCGGTATTTTTTATCTCCAAGCAGGCGACTAATTGGCGTGAATTCTTCAATCTGATTCAATTCTTCGTCAAAATAACTTGCCGATGTAAAGGATGGGTTTTCCAAAAAGGCAGACTTCATTTTAGACAGCAATTCAATGGGTATATCGATAGAGTTAAAGTCGGGTTGCCAGACTTCTTCTGCACTCAGTCGGTTGGCCGAATTTTCAACAAATTCTGTTGGTTTTAGCGGCACTTCAATTTGATAGTAATTGTCTTGGTAGTCGGTTCCTAGACGAATAAAAGCAACCAGTCTTCGGTCGAATTCATCGGTTGTTCCTGATCCAGGTAAAGGCGTTTGACCCTGAATAGATTCTGCATGCAAATACATTTTGAGTTTTTCATATTGACGTAAATCAACATCGACTCCTTTGTAAATTCCACGTGCATCCATGGGCTGTAATCCAACCACTCTAAAGGCCAACGACTGCTCGTTCTGACGGACAATGGTATTGTTATTATTGATTTGTTCTCGTTGAATTTCGGGAGGTAAAATATAATTTACGGGAATTCTATTTTCGTTTTCTAAAATGTTGACGGTGCTAATGTCTACCGTGGTGTTGTTTGTTGCGCTAATTTGATCGTTCAACAAACGATTGTATCTTCGCCAATCGCCTCGAACCAAATCCAAGGTTCCAAAACGGAATACAACAGGCTGATCGAAACCGTTCAAAAGCATTCGCATAAAACGAATGGAGCGCAAATCTTGAATTCCGTTGATGTTATCAAAATAACTCGCAAAGCTTGTTCCTTGATAGTAACTCTTGTCAATAGGTACCTTGAACTGAATCCAACGGGTGGTCAAACTCTGACCATTGGGAAGGCTTACCTCAACATTTTCTCGCACATCTGTTACAAAAGGATGATTCCCTACCGTCATTCCTTTTCGAATAGGAATTTTATACTCAAAATAACTGTCGATGGTATTCATGGTTTGGTCCCGGTTGACGTCTTCCGTATCGGGCTCTGCAGTACTTCCGCGGTTGGTGTCGGAAAAAGCAATGGGAGAATTCCCATCGGTTCCATTGAAGTTTTTATAACGCTCTACAACTCCGCCTTGCTCTTGCAAGAAATAAGCGTAATTGTCCCCCGCTGGGTCATTGACCGGACCATTGGTGTAGACAAGGCGTTCTTCCTCATCATTTAATCCATCTAAACCTACATCTTGTCGTTGACGGTCTTCTTCTACCGTATTAAAGGCATACAACAAGGATTGAGAAGAAGGAGTACGTCCCCAATTAGTTGTCTGAACTGCAGTTGGCTCAATCCCCGGTAAACCGTTTTCATATTGCTTGCGACCATCCTTTAAAATATCTTCGGAGATATTACCTAAATGAAAGACCAAGTCGCCCAAATCATCATTTTGCGACTGCACTTCATTGAAGGTATCTAAGACCCAAAATTCGATAAACTCTACATTGGACTGTTCAAAATTAGTCGCATTAATAGAACGCATAATTCCTCCCCAGTTTTTGTCAGCTTCACGCCCAAACTCATTGCTTGGTTGATTATTATACGGGCCTTTCTCCTCGGGAAAATAGGCCAAGTCTAAGGTGGTTTGAACGGTAGACTGTCCTTGTACTAAATCTTGCTCTGGAAAAATTTCATTTATAAAAATACGGCGGGTAGTGTTTAACGATATTGCTGAATTATTAATCCCAGCTGGACGTAGTTGTGTAGAATAAAACACTGGATCTACAGTGTACCACGCAAGTTTCGCGCGAAAATGACCTGCGGCTAAATTGTCGTTTCCAGCATCTACCCCTGCATAGCCCTCAAAAGGAATAGACGCCAATTTCCACGCAAAGGCACCCTTGACATCAATGTTGGTTTGTGCCCCTTCAAAATCGTCTAAATACACATTGGTTTCTCCTTGTAGTTGTGTATTGCGCGGGTCTCCTGCGATTAGACTAGCCACCTCGCCTCGGAAAGAAATTTGCGAAGGAGCCGTTGTTTCTATGGTTGGAAATTTATTGATTAATCGTGTTAAAAAAGGAACTTCAGTAGAAAAATTGGTGTTGAATCCTATCATGGTATTATTTACCGGCTCAGTTCCATAATTGGCTTTTTGCGTTAATGGATTTTCGCTCAGATTGATAAGGGTTCCTCCAATAACTACTTTTTCGTTGAATTGGTGAACAATGTCTACTCCTGAAAAACGTTTATTCTGCTGTCCAAAAAAAGTATTGTTCTCTGTAGAAATCTGAATAGGAATATTGGATGCCTGCAATCCGGGGTCTAAAATTTTGACACGTCCAATTTGATAGTTCACTGTATAATCTACTCCTTCGCGTAAAACTCTTCCGCCAGCAGTAACCTGAACCGAACCTCTTGGAACATTGAACGCTCCAATGGCAATCCCGTCTCCTCCGGCAGATTTGTATCTTCCTTTTAACTGAAACTTATTCTTCTCCGTTGCCTCCAAGGCTGCTGCTTGGGTAAGGGCATACATGTCGCGGAAAACATACTTCGATTGATTAACGTTGTAAGTCAGCTCATTATCATAGTCTTCTGCGCTGGAATTATCGGCTTCTAAAAGTTCAAACAAACTTTCACCAAAGGGTTCAACCGTTGGAAAAATAATACGTCCATATTGGGGATCAACTGTAATTCCGGGAACAAAATCAAAAAAACCATCTCCTTCTGGTTCTGGATTATTGTATATGTTTAATCGATCCAAACGCAACGAGCGTAACAAAATAGTATTGACCAATTCTTCTGGCCAAATTGCTTTGTCTACTGGTGTTAAATAATTGATTGGCGAAGGATCCGAATACAGTATGTTTAGACGAAAATCTTCTTGTTCCAATTGAAAAGCGCCTGTATTATAAATATTCTTCATCATCAGGTCCCATACAGGCTGACGGACATCTGTTAAGCTACTTTTCAATAATTTAACGATCAAGTTATTGGTCTCAACCTGAGGAACGGCTTGTCCTTGCTGACTAGGATCAACCGAGGTTCCAGCGATTCCACCATTGGCAAATTCTCCCACCTGATACACCTCCCCATTGAAGGTAAACTGAAAAGCAATCCCTAATATTTCATCATTGCTTAACCGTTGATTCAACGATATGTATCCCAACTGTGGATGTAAGGTGTACTCTGAAGGCTCAAGTTTACGCGCACTTTCCAAAACAGCATAATCAAAACCTTCTCTGACTTGTCCATTCAAGGGTCCAAAACCTTGCGGAATTGTTCCGACATCACGAATTCTATCGCTAATAATTGATCCTGCATTGATTTGTTCTGGATCGAGTTTATTGGCTTCATTCGCTGGAATTCCACTGGGTAAGGCTTGATTAAAAAAACCATTATTTAACTCGTCCAAACGAGTGCGTTCTGGATTGGATTCACCCAAGTCTTGCAATGCAACGATATTACGAATATTGTTTGTTTGTGATTGGCGATTGGTAATCCAAACCTCAGCTCGTGTAATCTGAATGGGCGAATTTATGTAAGGATAGGTCAATAAAAACCGATCGTAATTATCTCGGAAATAATGCGCTAAGAAAAAATGACGGTCTGCTTCATAATCCAACGCAAAAACAGAAAACTCTTGTAAAGTACCTCCTCCTTGTGCAACAACAGATTGCGATTGTGATCGCTGTTCGGCAAATACTCCTGTGATATTCGTACGCCCAAATTTTAATTGCGCTTTTACCCCCATTAAACTTTGTGCCCCAGCAATCAATGTACTGTTAAGTGGCATATTGATATTCCCAATATCGATATTTTGGAGAATAGCGTCTTCGGAAGCTGGTTTGTCTAGAAATTCGTTGATTTTATTTTTATAATTTCCTGCCGTCCCTTGTAAGTTATCCGCCTTGTCTTTTAGAGACTGTAGCTTCCCTTTAACATCCTCTACTGTGCTTCGGGCTTGATCAACCTGAGATTTAACTTCATTGAATCGATTTTGAATTCTTTCTCCTTTGGCTTTAACACTTGCAATATTTTCTTGCAGTGAAGTCGGTAGGTATTCACTCAGTTCGTTTAGCTTAGGTGGATTGAATTGAAGTTTGACTAGGTTCTGAAAGTCAAATGTTGATTCGGTATCATAGTTAGCCGTAATTTGAAGGCGTTCTCCAATATTTCCTAGTAAACTAAGGCTAATGCGTTGATCAAAATCAAAGCCGAAATTTCTTCTGTTTCGCGGTGAAAAACTGGGATTGTCTGTTTTTTGATAACGAACACCCAAATCAATACCAATGGATCCTTGTGGACGGACATCAATAGAATTGCTTCCAAAAATGGAGGAAAAGAATTTTGAATTTACATACAACTCCGGGAGTAAATCCTTCTGAGCGTCATTTGCTTTTCCCTTGGTTTGGTCAATAGCACTTACTTTGTCTTGAAAGTAATCATTCATCTGTTCTTTCAAAACGCGCTTTTCAAATTCCTCGGGTGTAAACACCATTGGCGTTCCCAAAGGATAGTCTCCAATGCTAGCTGAAAAAATATATAAATTTTGTTCAGGGTCGTATTCGTAGAGTGATACAACACTTTGAGAATCGGGTAAAGAGATCCTTCCCAAGGGTGAACTGTCTTGGATTTGGGAGTAGCTTTTCAACGTTCCAATCACTGCAAAGATCAGGAACAACAGATAAAAGCGAACGTCAGGGTAATGCGCTTTTTTTCTTTTAACCAAAGGGTTTATAATTTATTCAAAGCTTGTTTGATGAGCGCTTCAACGCTGCTCTCAGGAGCACTTTGAATGATGTTATCAATGACTTTCTCGGCTTGCCTTCTTGGATAGCCTAGAACCTCTAATGCTGATAACGTTTCTTCTTTGGTTGTATTGTTTTTAGACGCAGAAATTTCTTCCATTCCCGCAACATTCTGAATTTTATCTTTGAGTTCAATCAGAACTCGTTGTGCTGTTTTTAAACCAATTCCCTTAACCGCTTTAATCGCTGCCAAATCTTCATGAACAATGGCATGCTGAATTTCATTTGGCGTCATCGAAGAAAGCATAGTTCGTGCTATACTAGCCCCAATTCCAGAAATTGAGATTAACAAGCGAAAAATACTACGCTCCATGGGTTGAAAAAAACCAAAAAGCGTGTGCGCATCTTCACGCACTTGCAAATGAGTATACAACCGAATATTTTCATCGTCTCCCAATTGTCCAAAAGTATGCAATGAAATATGCACTTCATAGCCCACTCCATTACAGTCAATGACCACATGGGTGGGAAATTTCTCTATCAATCGACCACTTAACTGAGTAATCATAGTTTCTCTTTTTGCTGGGCATCTACCACAACCAATGCCGCCATGTTAACCATTTCATCTACGCTAGCACCCAATTGTAAAACGTGTACAGCTTTGCTTAAACCCAATAAAATTGGCCCAACTGACTGCGCTCCGTTTAATTCTTTGAGCAGTTTATAGGTAATATTTGCTGACTCAAGGTTTGGGAAAATTAAAGTATTTACTTTTTTCTTGACCAAATCTGAAAAAGGGAATTTCTCTGCCAACATGTCTTTGTTCAATGCAAAGTCAGATTGCAATGGTCCATCAATATCTAAATCAGGGTAATAACGATGTAAATAAGCTACAGCATCCGACACTTTCTTCGCTCCGGGATGAGTTGCTGCGCCAAAATTCGCATAAGAAAGCATGGCAATGACTGGCTTAAATCCAAACAACTTAGCTACCTGTGCGTTCATGTGGGCAATTTTGGCCAATTCTTTTGCTGTTGGATCAATATTAATCGAAGTATCCGATAAAAACAGTGGTCCTCTTTCGGTCAACATTAAATTTGTAGCTGCAATACGGGTTACTCCTTTTGCTTTCCCAATGATACTCATGATGGGTTTAACAACCGAGGCATAATTTCGTGAATAGCCCGAAAGCATCGCATCAGCATCTCCTGTTTTGACCATCATTGAGGCAAAATAATTACGCTCTCTGAGAACGGAATTCGCTTCGTATTCTGTAACTCCCTTGCGTTTTTGTTCTTGCCAATAGAGTTGGGCGTAATGGTTTTTTATCTTACGTTCTTCAATGCTTTTGGGGTCAAGAATTTCTACTTCATCGGTGAAATCGATGGATTCCATCAAATCGTGAATGACTTCTTTTCTCCCCAAAAGAATGGGCTCTCCAATGCCTTCTTCTTTGACAATCTGCGCTGCTTTTAACACATCCAATTGATCGGCTTCAGCGAAGACAATTCGCTTTGGGTTTTGCTTTGCGCGATGGTGAAGCACGCGGAGTGTTTTTTCATCTCCTCCAGTTCGAGCAGCCAATTCTTCTCTGTAGCGATCCCAATCTTCGATGGGTTCTTTGGCCACACCAGATTCCATCGCTGCTTTGGCAACCGCCATTGGTACCTCAACAATGAGTCGTGGATCAAAGGGTTTAGGAATGATGTATTCGTTTCCAAAAGTCAAGCGTGTTTCATTGTAGGCAAGGTTGACTTGCTCAGGAACAGGCTTTTTTGTTAACTCTGCCAATGCTTTTACTGCGGCCATTTTCATGGCTTCATTGATTGTCGTTGCGCGCACATCGAGTGCTCCTCTAAAGATAAAAGGGAATCCAAGCACATTATTTACCTGATTAGGATGATCTGATCTACCTGTCGCCATCAAAATATCGTCACGGGTAGAACAAGCCAAATCATAAGCTATTTCTGGATCCGGATTCGCCATAGCAAAAACAATGGGCTTTTCATTCATGGATAACAACATGGCTGGGGTAACAATATTTGCCATTGACAAACCAATAAATACATCTGCATTTTTCATGGCATCATCGAGTGTATGCAGGTCTAGATCAGTCGCAAACTCTGCCTTTTCAGGAGTAAGATTCGCTCGGTCTTTGCGAATCACTCCTTTGGAGTCGGTCATGACTATATATTCGCTTTTAGCTCCAAATGCTTTGTATAGTCGAGTACAAGAAACTGCTGCTGCTCCAGCGCCTGAAATCACAATACGCACGTCTTCTATTCTTTTTTCAGACAATTCTAGGGCATTGAGTAAGGCCGCACAAGAAATGATGGCTGTTCCGTGTTGATCGTCATGCATAACCGGAATATCCAGTTCTTCTTTCAAACGACGCTCAATCTCAAAAGCTTCAGGGGCTTTTATATCCTCTAAATTAATTCCACCAAAAGTGGGCGCAATGGCCTTGACCGCAGCAATGAATTCTTCTGGATCTTTAGCGTCTACCTCAATATCGAAGACATCAATCCCAGCGAATATCTTAAACAAGAGGCCTTTTCCTTCCATGACAGGCTTGGAGGCTTCTGGTCCTATATCTCCGAGACCAAGGACAGCCGTTCCGTTGGAAATTACCGCAACGAGGTTTCCTTTGTTGGTGTATTTGTATACATTGTCAATGTCTTTATCTATTTCTAAACAGGGAACTGCAACACCGGGTGAATAGGCCAAGGCTAAATCGCGTTGGGTGCTGTAGTTTTTGGTTGGAACTACTTCTATTTTCCCTGGTCGTGGTTTAGCATGATAGATCAATGCTTCCCTTCTATTGTTTTCTTTACTCATGAATTTGTGCTTATAACAAATGTAGGAAGTCTATCGAGACTAGACCATAGATTCCCAAAAAAAGACCCACCAATTATGGTGGGTCTTTTTTTATTTTTGTTCGTGCTCAAAGCATTGATACTAGATCATTTGTTTTTGTAAGACGTTTTCAGACTAAAAAAAGTTTGCGATAACCACGTCTTGTCATCTGTGCTTGAAAATGGACTATCGTGGAAAATTTCAACTATTGGGAACACAATTTTTTCATTTTGCATTTCAACTTTTTTTAATAACTGAAACCAACCGCGGTGCGATTTGTTATAATTTCCACGAAAATCATATACATAACCCTCAAATGAAGGGAAATTTTTAATGAAAAATGGGGCAGTAACTGACTTAATATTTGTATTACTAATTGGAAAACAAAAATCAGATTTCATTTGATGAGAAATTTTATCTATTTCGTATATGTATATCCAAGGAGGTGATTTTTTGTCTTTTGGAATATATGAAGCCAGTGCATCAATGTTTTTATTCATTTAAATCTTTGTTGAGTTCTTTATTGAAATTACGGATATATTCAATGCTTACTTTTGTCCTATCAGATTGATCAATGATGATTTTAAGTTTATCAACAATACGTTCCTCTAAGAAATTGACTGCAATCGTAACAGATGTTTTATTCAAATCGAAAGGTTTTATTGACCACAAAATTCTATCCCCTGAAAGTTCTCTCCATTAGACACTTTCTGTGAACCGGATTTCATCATCAACGAACGCTACCTTATCTACACGTTTATGCAAAAGATTATTTAAGAGCGAGTTCTTTTTCCACTCCTGTGAAAGTCTGAATTCTCTGTACAATGTGCTCTCCAACTTCCTGTCCTTGGGCAACGCCCTGTTCTATCGCCATCATATAATGTATACCCCCGTAAAGTCTTGATACCGCTGCTTCTTCAGAAGCCTCAATAAAAGATCCATAAGAACGAACAGACAAACCGTATTCAATTTCGGTTGTATCATCAAAAGCGAAATTATCGCCAAATAAGTCTGTTAATGTAATTGCTGCTGCTCTCGAAATAACCGAGTGACCGCTTGTGTATTCAGGAAAAGGTGGGGTTTGTAAAATAGGCAACCACTCTTCATCGTAGTGCTTATTAATCAACGTTTCTGGGCGAACAACGAGCGTGTTCCACTTTTCATCCCAACAGCTAATAAATGCATCAAAGAGTGCAATGGTTACATTGGCAAAAGCATTTGTGGTTGCTTGAAAATCACTTTTAGCTTTTCGTGTAGCAATGGAAGTAATTCCAATCCAATGTCCTCCGGGCGTTATTTTTTTCGTGGCAAACATAGCATGCCCTCGATGATGGGTTACATAGGGATTGCAATCCCAAAATTGAGCAATTTCTAATTGCTCATCCGTAATATTTTTACCAATTTCATAGACTTCCTTCAATTGAATTTGAAACGGACTCCCTTCTGTTAAATCAAAAGCCAAAGGCGGTTTGGGTTGAAATTGATTGGAAGAGTCTAGCGCCATGGTACGGATTTGTTTCCAATGGGGCTCGATACCGTCCATATAATCGGGTGGCGTTGGTTTCCAAAAATGTTCTTCTTCCTGTATTGTATATTTTGGATAGGTTCGCGTTTGATTGTATAAATCACCTTTGGCCCAAGCTAAAATATGTGCTGCTACCTCAGCTCCAAAATTTTTAGAAGCCTTAAGTACAGAACGGGGCACGCCTTTATCTTTTAATTGCTTATCTAAGCTCTCTTGAAATACAAGCATCTTGTCTTCAGAGAAAATCAATGCCTTTCCTACTTCGTTAAACGCATGAAGCGAAGCGATGTTGTAATTTACATTTTCATTTTTTGACTTAGTCAGCGGTTCCAGTCCTTTTACTTGGCCACTTAAAGAAGCATAGGTTTCTTCATTTGCCAACTGCATGGCTTGGTAAGCAGCTATCGCAGGATATAAATATACACGACTTGCCACTGGAGGTGAAAAAATATCATAAACAATGATATCGGTTAGGTTCTTGATATTCGCCTGAACCAGTTCAGGGTCTTTTATTTTTTCTTTATACGATTGATCTTGAGTACATGAAGCGAGTAGGATACTCATTAAAATCAACTTTAAAAAATAATTTTTCTTCATTATCATATTTATTTGGAGCTAACTAAAAATACAAAATTATTTTGTGTAGCAATGACGAATTGGTTGTTTTTGAGCACTTGTATAGCCCTGAGTGATGTTCGTTTGGCAAGTTAAAACTTTTATACGATTCAAAAGATAGAGTTTCCAAATTAAAGTCTGAGAACATTCCTCCTGAGTTAGCTCCTAGGGGACTTAATTCGACCTAAGTCTTCACTAATCGCCAAGATGGAAAACTTTTGCTTAAAAATTTAGTTATCCCCGAAATCCTTTTCGTTTTAAAGTTTTCATCAGTATATTGCCCCTATTATATCTGAAAATGAAAAACCTAACTTTAAAAGACATTGCGACTGCATTAAACATCTCCGTTACAACGGTATCTAAAGCCCTTAAGAACTACCCTGATGTTAGCTTAAAAACTAAAGAACGTGTAAAAGCTTATGCTGAAAAAGTCAATTTTACGCCAAATTCTTTTGCTGCCTATCTAAGGACCCACGAATCAAAGACGGTTGGAATTGTTATACCCCAGCTGAATCATTTTTTCTTTAGCAGTATTTTAAGAGGGATCATATCAGAAGCAGAAAAACACGAATACATGACTTTCATTTTATGTTCTGATGAATCTTATGAGCTTGAGAAAACTCAAATCCAACGACTTCTCAATAAAAATGTGGATGGTATTTTTCTTTCTATTGCGGATAAAACGCATGACTTAACCCATATTCAAAACATTATGGAAAGGGATACCAATTTGGTTATTTTCGATAAGTACTCCAAGCTGACGCCCTGTTCTAGTATCGTAATTAATGACCGAAAAGCTGCCTATACCGCTGTAGAGCATCTAATCAAAAAAGGAAAAAAACGCATTGCCCACTTTAGAGGGCCCCTTCTTCCTCAAAATTCAATTGACCGATTTTTAGGGTACAGACAGGCACTGGAAGAAAATGGATTGGAATTTGACAAAGATTTAGTTTTTATATGTGATGGGATAAGTGACTCTGAAGGTTATGATCATATGCAACATATCTTAGATCAAAAAATAGACGTAGATGCTGTGTTTGCAATGGCCGATCTTCCAGCAATAGGTGCTATAAAATGCCTACTGGAAAATAAGGTGCAAATTCCAGAGGAGGTGGCCGTAATGGGTTTCAGCAACTGGCTCATCTCATCTCTTATTACGCCTTCGTTAAGCACTATTGATCAACCTGGAGAGTTGATGGGGCGCAAAGCTTTTCAAGTTTTCCTCGATGAACGTGATGCCAAAAAAAGAAAAGAACCGGTGGTCTACCAGAAATATGAAATAGAAACGACCTTAATTGAACGAAAATCTACTTAATCGGTTTCAGAAATTCAATATTTCTTGTCAACCCTTCGAGTTTGGTTCTTTTAACAGCACTCTCTTTAAACACCTTTTGAAATGTTTCAGTAGTTAATTCGCTCCAATCGCTCGATGTCATTTGAAGTAGTTCGGGATGGGGATTAAATAAGGGCTCTTGATGTGGTTTTGAAAATTTATTCCAAGGACACACATCTTGACACACATCACAACCGAACATCCAATCATCCAGCTTACCCTTAAATTCAGTGGGTAAAGCATCTTTTAATTCAATAGTGAAATAGGATATACACTTACTGCCATCCACTTGATACGGATTTGTAATTGCCTCTGTTGGGCAAGCGTCTATACAAGCAGTACAACTTCCACAATGATCCGTTACAGGATGATCTGGCTCCAATTCGAGATCCAAAATCAATTCAGCAATAAAGAAAAAAGAGCCTGCTTGTTTGGATAGTAAGTTGCTGTTTTTTCCAATCCAACCCAAACCAGCTTTTGCTGCCCAGGCCTTATCCATTACGGGTGCTGAATCTACAAATACACGTCCATCAACCGCGCCAATTTGACCCTTGATTCGTGATAATAATTCTTTGAGCTTGTCTTTGATTACAAAATGATAATCCTTCCCATAGGCATATTGGGATATTTTAGGTGCCTTGGGGTCTGCTTGCTTTTCTGGGTTATAATAATTAAGTGTCAAAGAAACAACACTTTTAGCTCCTGGAACCAATAGTGTAGGATCGAGACGCTTATCGAAATGGTTTTCCATATACCGCATTTCTCCCTGCTGGTTGGTATTTAACCAATGCTCTAGGCGAGGTGCTTCCGCTTCTAAAAATCCTGCTTTTGAAATGCCACAAGAAAGGAACCCTAAGGCTAAAGCTTGCTCCTTAATCCACTGTGCATTTTTGGTTGCAGTACTTTTCATTTTTAAAACAACCCCTCTTGCGTATCTTTAATTCTCCCGAGGTGCTTATACGCCAAAGCGGTTACTTCTCTCCCACGAGGAGTTCGAACAATAAAGCCTTGTTGAATCAAAAAAGGTTCGTATACTTCTTCAATGGTTTCTCCATTTTCGGAAACAGCGGTTGCAAGGGTTGTAATTCCAACTGGGCCACCTTTGAATTTATCGATGAGGGTGGTTAGGATCTTATTATCCATCTCGTCCAATCCATTGGCATCAACCTGCAATGCTTTTAGGGCATATCGGGTGATTTCAAGGTCAATGGTGCCATTTCCTTTTATCTGAGCAAAATCACGTACTCTTCGCAACAAACTGTTTGCAATACGAGGGGTTCCTCTGCTTCTACCAGCAATCTCAATCGCAGCAGTTTCAATTATTGCAACCTGAAGGATCTCTGCTGATCGTTGTAAGATGGTCGCAAGTAATTCGGTACTGTAATATTGTAAACGACTGCTGATACCAAATCGGGCACGCATGGGCGCAGTCAAAAGACCTGAACGTGTAGTTGCTCCGACAAGGGTAAACGGATTCAAATTGATCTGAACGGTTCGCGCATTTGGACCTGTTTCGATCATGATATCGATCTTGTAGTCTTCCATGGCAGAATATAAATACTCTTCTACTATAGGACTTAAACGATGTATTTCATCAATAAAAAGAATGTCTCTTGGCTGCAGGTTGGTCAACAAACCGGCTAAGTCGCCGGGCTTATCTAAAACCGGCCCTGAAGTCATTTTAAACCCTGCATCCAATTCATTGGCCAAAATATGGGCTAAGGTAGTTTTTCCTAAACCCGGAGGCCCGTGAAATAGGGTGTGATCCAAAGCTTCTTCTCTTTGATTCGCAGCTTCAACAAAAATCTTAAGGTTTCCAAGAATGGCTTCTTGACCTGCAAAATCATCAAAACTTAGAGGTCTTAATGCTTTATCAATATCCTGTTCTTCGGGTGTAAAATGTTCGTTACTGGGATCTAAATTTTCATTCATTTTAACAAATATAGTGGAAATCCTAAAGTAAAAAGTGCTTCGAACGTGCTTAAAAAAAAAGAGACGCAAATGCGTCTCTTTTTTTTATTCTGTAGTTGTTGCTTAATGCTGTAACTCCTCTTCCCCTTCTTTTAAAGGAACAGTCTGAGAAACCCAATCTTCTTCTTGACCCGGCTTTGAATAATCATAAGCCCAACGGTGCACTTCTGGAATAGCTCCTGGCCAGTTTCCGTGCATATGCTCTACTGGTGCAGTCCATTCCATTGTATTCGATTTCCATGGGTTTTGTTCAGCTTTCTTTCCGTAAAAAATACTGTGGATGAAGTTGTATAAGAAAACCAATTGAGCAGCTCCAGCTATAAGAGCAAAAATGGTTATTACAACATTAATATCCGCGATATCATCGAAGTATGGGAATGCTGTATTGGTATAGTAACGTCTTGGTAAACCTGCCATACCGATAAAGTGCATTGGGAAGAAAACGCCATAAGCACAAACTGCCGTTACCCAGAAATGGAAATAACCAAGGTTCTTGTTCATCATCCTTCCAAACAGTTTCGGGAACCAGTGATACACACCAGCAAAAAGACCGTACAGTGCAGATATACCCATTACCAAGTGGAAATGCGCTACAACAAAGTACGTGTCATGTACATTTATATCCAGTGTACTGTCTCCTAATATAATACCAGTTAATCCACCCGAAATAAAGGTAGAAACCAAGCCAATTGAAAAGAGCATTGCAGGGTTTAGCTGCAGGTTTCCTTTCCATAAGGTCGTTATGTAGTTGAATGCTTTTACAGCCGAAGGGATAGCAATCAATAAAGTTGTAAAAGTAAATACGGATCCAAGGAATGGATTCATACCAGAGATAAACATATGGTGACCCCAAACAATGGTAGACAAAAATGCGATTGCGATGATCGAAGCAACCATGGCACGATAACCAAAAATTGGCTTACGTGAATTTGTTGCAATAATTTCTAGTAGCGTAGTTAGAATCAAATAACATCATTAATGATTTAATTTAGTTTAATTAATTAAAGTTGTAGTGACGTAGTATAGACGTTTATAGATAGCATTAGCATATATATATAATAGTATAATAACACTGTACCTAATTATATACGTTGCATAGTTTTCTACATTGACGGTATAATCTATATTTCATATCTTGTGTTTCAATATGAGAAATTTATTAACACTACTCGCTATACTTACAACAAGCTTTGCCACATCACAATGGAGTGCATCAACAGAGATAGACCCTTTTGATGGAAATACTTCAACAGTTATTGGAACTGGATATGGAGGGTCATTCCCGTATCAGAATCCAAGCATCGTATTTAGAGTCATAAAAGGTGAGCTCGATGTTTTTATTATAGAGGCAGGCTCGTTAGCTTGTGAAGAAGCTTACATTGAGTTTAGCTTCGGAGACCCTAACAATATAATTAGATTTGGGCTTAA